>Ga0187771_10000385_pt1 | contig 26808 bp, 24 predicted proteins | sample 0116_SJ02_MP15_1_FD_133139 | JGI IMG/M metagenome (GOLD analysis project Ga0187771, IMG submission 133139) | Tropical peat soil microbial communities from peatlands in Department of Meta, Colombia - 0116_SJ02_MP15_10_MG | ecosystem: Environmental > Terrestrial > Soil > Wetlands > Peat | place... | reverse complement strand
TATCGCAGTGCATCGCGAAATCTGTGGGGATGCTGCCTTGTACTTTCCACGATTCTCTCCGGAGGAGCTGGCGGCGGCCGTCCTGCAAGTTCTCCGCTCAGCGGAGCTGGCAAAACACATGGCTGATGCAGGCCTGAGCCGCTCGCACGAATTTTCCTGGAAGGCCCACGTGGAGCAGATTCTTGCTTTGTCCCGAACGCTGATGGCTGCCGAGGGCGCGCATTGAAGCAAAACGTTACACGTGAGATGGACGCCGCAGAGTCCCGGTTGTTGAAGCTACTGGTGTGTCCCCGTGACAGGCAAGACCTGCGGCGCGAAGGAGACGACCTCATCTGCCAGCAGGGGCATCGCTACGCTGTGATTGAAGGCGTCCCGATCATGCTGGTCTCCGACGTTGAGCAGACTCACATCGAGGGCACGCGGGCGCTGGCCGTCGCCGAGAGCGGAGATGCCTCGGCATTGCCCGATTTCAAGATTGGGCGGAACGAGATAGATCCATTCGTCAAGGAGTCAATAGCCGCGACCAACGGAAGCCTTTACCAGCATTTGGTCGGAACTCTCAGCGAATATCCCATTCCGCGCCTCCGGCTTCCAGCGGGACAGAACAAACAGTTTCTCGAAGTTGGCTGCAACTGGGGACGTTGGTGCATTGCCGCTGCCCGCATGGGATATCGAGTCGTCGGGATTGACCCTTCCCTAAAGAGCATCCGCGCCGCCAATCGCGTCGCCAGACAATTAGGTATCGACGCGACCTATGTGGTTGCCGACGGGCGCTATTTGCCATTTCGCGATCAGAGTTTTGATCAGGGTTTTTCCTATAGTGTGCTGCAGCATCTCTCGAAGCAGAACGCTCTGACTACCCTGGCGGAAATCCGGCGCACGTTGCGGGTGGGAGGCAGCGCGTTGGTTCAAATGCCGAATGTGTTCGGCATGCGCTGTCTCTACCACCAGATTCGACGCGGCTTCCGTGAAGCCCGGGATTTCGAGGTCCGCTACTGGAGGCCCGCCGAGCTGTTGGCAGCCTTTACGGAACGGATAGGGCCGTCGCAGCTGAGCGTAGACGGATACTTTTCCCTCAATGTCCAGCCGAGTGATCTGCGCCTGCTGCCCGCCCGGTATCGTGCGATCGTTCATGCTTCAGAAGTGTTACGCCGGGCGAGCGACAGAGTTCCGTTTTTGGCGCGGGTTGCCGACAGCCTCTACGTCAATGCCCGACGCTTAGATTAGCGCCGTTCTGTGTCTCTGGGTTTGTTCTGCCGAACTCCCCGCGCATTGCATGAAGCAGAATCAGGCACAGTAGCAGCAGAGCCCAGGTTTCGTGTGGCATCACGACGGCGTTCCACCACCAGGTCTGCCGGACTGCTTCGGGGATGCGGCCGCTGCTGGCATGTTGCTGCAGAAGCGCCGCGCCAGGGACCAGGAAAGGAGCCATGAGAAGCAAAGCAACTTGAGCGAGACTCCTGGACTTCGCGACGAGCGCCGTCATAACCCAGCACAACGGCACGGCCAGGAGAGCTGCATCATAGAACCGGTGATAAACGGGCAGAAGTGCCATGACGGAGACTGCTCCCAGACATAGCAATTCCGGCCTCGGTTGGCGACGTTGGATCGCCCAACAAAGCCAAACGCACAACAACAGGGCGCACACCGCGAAGGCCAGCACATTGGCGGAGGCAGAATGCCCGATAATCACGAAGAACGGGACTTGCAGATTGATCAAAGTGAAGCGAATGGGATTCGCCGAAGAAAAATCATCGACCTGATTGGCTGTGACGAATCCCTTGGCATTGCTCAGGTAGTCGTGCATCCATGAAACGTCCCGAAGCTGCATGTACAGCACTGCCACCAAAACCAGGCCCAACGTACATGCGACCGCAGTTGCGAACACACGCCAGCGGCGCTTCACAAGGTAGTAAAGGACGAGAAACGCCGCAGTTTGCGGCTTGAGGCTGCACGCGATTCCGAACAGGATCCCGGCGGTGACGTCCCGCCGCTTCTCGGCGGCCCAGATTGCCACCGCGCACGCTCCCAGCATAAGGATGGTCGAGTTCCCATTGGCGATTCCTGTTTGAAAAGGAGCCAGGGCGAAACAGGCAGCAACGAAAGCGAGCGTTCGAAGCTCATCGTGCTTAAGGCCGCCAGCGAGCACGAGTGCCCATACCGTCAGTCCAAATGCGACCATCAAAACTATCAACCAAAGAATCTTCGCGGTCGGCCAGGGAAGAGCGGCAATGGGTGCCATTATCACGAGCGATCCCAGAGGTGGCGCTAAATGCGTCCGCGGGTCGGAGATCGGCAAGCGGCTTCCGCCCTCTTTCAGCCACAGAACCGTAAAGTTATTTGGGTCTGAAGGACTCTGCCCCTTCAGCCAGAGTCTTGCCGCAGTGTAGTTCTGCGAAAGATCATTCCAGGTCCCAGGCTCGCGCACGAATCTCACGGGGCCGCGCATAACAAATTCGGTAAAAGCGAGAAGAAGCAGAATCCAAAGAAAGAACCTTAGGCCACCGACTATGGGACGATTCTCACGCGGTTGGGTTGGGTTTTCCATCAGCCGTGAGCGTGGACGGAGCAGGCTTGGCGAAGGGCAAAGGCAACACGGTCCTGCTGCTCCTCCGTCATTTGAGGGAAAAGCGGCAGGATAACGCCGTGGTCTTGCGCGTACTCACTATTGGCCAGGTTAGGACAGGTTCTCCCGGGCTTGCATTCCAACTGAGCACAGCGCCAAGTCGCGGAGTCACGGTAGGCCTGCTCCCGGTGTGCGCACATGATCCCTCTGCGCGTCGCGATGCCTTCATCGAGCATCCTTTGCATGACTTCGCGCTGATCCAGATCTTCAGGGAGGCGCACGCAGTAGCTCTGCCAATTCGTGCGCGCCCATTCTGGCTCCGAGGGAAGAATGAATCCCGGAATATCCGCCAGAATCTGAGGGTAGCGCGCGGCCATTTGCCGCCGCTGGGCAATCGTTTCCGGAAGCCGCTTCAGTTGCTCGCGCCCAACCGCTGCTTGAATATCAGTCAGCCGGTAATTGAAGCCCAGTTCAGGATATGACTCAAACAGCGCTTCAGCAGACGAATGGCGCACCGTATCGGGCACATTCATGCCATGCTGCCGCCACTGACGGAACTTGCCGTCCATCTCAACGTCGGCTGTGGTAAGCATGCCGCCATCGCCTGTCGTCAACAGCTTTCGCGGATGAAAGGAAAAACACGCCACGTCGCCGTGGGGCTTGCCGATCTTTTCCCAGTGCCCTTGCCAAAGGATCTCGCTGCCGACGGCGCAGGCAGCGTCTTCGACCACCGGGATTTGGTGGTTATGCGCAATTTCGAGGATTGCCTTCAGGTCGCACGGCATTCCCATCTGGTGAACACAGAGAATCGCTCGAGTGCGCTCGCCGATAGCCGCCTCGATCTGCTTCGGGTCAAGGTTGAATGTCGCCAGGTCAATGTCAACGAAGACGGGTCTCGCTCCGCAATAGCGGATGCTGTTGGCGGTCGCGATAAAGGAATGGCTGACGGTGATCACTTCGTCGCCGGGGCACACACCTACCCCCCGCAGCGCCAGATGAAGAGCGGTCGTGCCGCTGGAGACGGCGCAGGCGTGTTTTGCGCCGACATACGCGGCGAACTCACGCTCCAGCGCCGCGACCTCAGGTCCCTGCGTGACCCAACCGGACAGAATCGCGCGTTCCGCCGCCGATACTTCTTCTCGGCCAAGCTGTGGGCGCGCGACTGGAATGAGCGCTTTAGACATGCACATGGACTGATTCACCAGCCTGGCGTTCAGCTTGCCACCAAGCCACAAGACGACGCAAACCCTCCTCGATTGGCACAGTAGTCTTGAATCCCAGCAATCGTCTGGCCTTCGATACTTCGGCGAGCCGGCGCGGGACGGGATTCACCCTTCGCTCAGGAGCGTATTCCGGAGCTGCATCGGACCCCATCACTTTCAGAAGTAAATGAGCAAGATCGTTCAGGCTGGTCTCCGTCCCGCTAGCGACGTTGAAAACCTCATCGCTGATGTCTGCTTCCGCCGCTGCGATGTTGGCCCGCGCAATATCTTCGGCGAATACGAAATCCATTGTCTGCTTGCCATCACCGAAGATGAGGGGTCCTTGGCCTGCTGCGATGCGTTCCATCCATCGGATAAGCACCTCGGTGTATGCACCGTAGATGTCCATTCGTGGGCCATAAACGTTGAAATAGCGCAGCGCGACGTACGAGAGACCATACATATCGTGAAAGCTGCGAAGGAGTCCTTCGTTGAACGTCTTGGCAGCTCCGTAGAACGTGCGGTTGTTGTAGGGGTGATGGCGCTCGCTCGTGGGAAACTCGTCGGCCATTCCGTAAACAGACGCAGACGATGCCGCCACTAATCTGGATTTCGTTCTTGCCGCCTGCTCGGCAACGTTGAACATGCCGTCCACCATGACTTCGAGCGCCAAACGGGGATCCTCAGCGCACTGGGTGATGCGGATGGCCGCCTGGTGGAATACGAGATCGATGCCTTCCATCACATCAGCCAGTAGTTTGCGGTCGCGAATGTCACCTTCGATGACCGTGACGCGGCCACTGACGCGAGCGCGCGAAAGATTCTCGCGCCGGCCGCGGACAAAATTGTCGAGCACGACAATCTCATGCACATCGCGCTCCACTAACTGATCGGCAATATGGGAACCGATTAGCCCCGCGCCTCCCGTAATTAGAACGCGCTGGTTCTTCATGCAGATGACCCCCGCAACAAGAAAGAAGTGGAATGACGATTCTATCAAGCGGAGGATCAGCTTGACTGTCGAATCGTAGAGTCGGCTTTGACCTCAAGCTGGCCTTTGAGCTGTGCCAGACTGATGCCCTTTACGGCGAGCAGGCACATCCCCAAGACAATGTTAGCCACAAACACCCAGGCATGGATTACCACTGTCAGCGCGAGAGCGCTGCTGGCCGCCAACCCGCCGAGCTTGAAAGCTTCTGTCCCAAACAGCTCATACGTTCCCAGACCGCCGGGCGCGGCGGGAATCATCAAACCCAAACCCAGCACGGCCGAAGTAACCACCGCTGATTTGAACCCCACCGCAGTCCCCAAGGCCTGAGCCAATCCCCAAACGACGGCGGCTTCCGTAACCCAGATGGCCGCGGTCACGGCCAGGAGGATCAACACCCGTCCCGTGGAACCAATCGCGCTCAGCCCCTCTGCGAATGAAGTCAGCAGACCGTCGAACTTTGCCTCAAGAGAAGACAGGTGTGTGATGTGGAAGATCCCGCGAACGTAATCGAGCAGCGTCCGCGTATGATACCGCAGAACCACCAGCAGAACGAGCGCGCCCCCAAAGATCAGAATCGCCACGCGCAACAGTTCGAGCACCCAGTGCGGCGGATGCAATGCCCAGACGGAGAAAAGAACCATGCCCACCAGAGCCAGTCCATCCAGAACTTTTTCGACTGCAAGGGTCGCCAGCGTCCGGCTGCTTTCGGCGAGCGAACCGGTCCGCCCGACGAGAACACAGCGAGCCAGATCGCCGGCACGCCCTGGCAGCAGAAAATTCGCCATGTTTCCGATGCCAAGGACCGTCAGACAGGATGCCAGCCCCGGCCGCGACGAAGAAGGGAAGATCAACTGCCAGCGCCAGGCACGCAACGGCAGGTTCACCAGGGACACGGCCAGCGGGACAATCAGGAACGGCCCGTTCAAGCGCCCAAGCGCATTCCAGGATTGTCTCAGGTCCACTTGCCGCAGGAGAATCGCGAGACATCCCAGCCCGACGAGGATCCCCACGACGCCCGACTGGACGCGGAATCTACGTCCCAAAGCGCCGCCCCACTTTTTGCGGTTGCGCGCTGACTGCCGCGTCTTCCGACGTTTCTTCCAGGAAGTAACTCGGGCGCTTCCGGGCAGCTTCCAGCGTTCTCCATAGATATTCGCCCAGTATGCCCAGCATCATCATCTGCACGCCCCCCAGCACCAGCACGACCACGATCAACGACGACCACCCCGTCACGGGAGTTCGCGTCACCAGACGGGTCACAATGACGACGACGGCGTAAAGGAATCCCAACAAGCTGAACGACATTCCCAGATAAGACATCGCTCGTAGGGGAGCGTAAGAGAACGATACGAATGCGTCAGCGAACGCCTTCAATTTGCGCTTGAGCGTCCACTTGGACCTGCCTGCCGCTCGCCGCTCCTTGGTGTAGGAGATTTGCGCTGAAGAAAACCCCAATCTTGCGATCTCGCCACCGAGGCTAGGGTGACTTCCCGCGGATTGCAACAATGCGTTCACCGCCTTTCTGTCGAGAAGAGCAGAGTCGGAACCCCGCGGCGGAAGATTCACTTCTCCCAAAAAGTTCAACAGGCCGTAGAACGCGGTGGACAAAAGCAGGTCGAGTTTCGAGACACCCGCGCGTTGTTCGCGTACTGCCCACACCACGTGATGGCCAGCTCGCCAGAGATCGAGCATCGGCAAAATCAATTCCGGAGGATCCTGCAGGTCAGCCGGCAGAAACACCGCGCAATCGCCGCGCGCCTGTGCCAGCCCGGCCAGAACAGCTACGTGGCTTCCGCTGTTCTTCGCCAACCGGACATAGCGGAATCGCGGGTCGCTCCGGCAAATCTGCTTCAGTAGCTCCGGCGAACGGTCGCTGGAATGGTCGTCGACCAGAATGGCCTCCGCGGCCAAAGGAGTTAACCGGTCCAGCAGCGGGCAAAGGCGTTCCACCAGCGCGGGAATCACCGCCTCTTCGTTGAAGATTGGCATGACCACTGAAACCGTAGGCTGTGGTTTTCTCTCCATCACATCCCTTTTGCTGAGTTACCCTCGAACGCCCGGAAAACGTTCCGCTTCGAAATAGTATCGTCACGGAACAAGAAAATCGAGAACTCATAGGGCATATAGTCGTGCCGCAGGAGGACTCGCCGAGTTAGCCGTTTAGCTACAGTAAGCGCCCAGCCCGGGTCTGTGTGATGAGCGCCGGGCTTCTGGAAATCCACGTAAGTGCTTAGGAAATCGACGCACGTGGCAAATCGGGCCCGCCGATGCATGTTTCCGAGAGCCGCCTCGATGTGATCTTGATTGCTCCCGCTCGGCAGGGCGGCATTGAAAACTCCCGATGAGATCACAAAATCGTGCTCATCGAGGGATGCAGCGTCGTCAGTAATGTCCAGTTCCCGCACGTCAAGACTTGCATGTCGCCGTCGGGCCACTTCCAGCAACCCGGGCACGATGTCGATTCCAGTGTAACGTCCGCGCCAGCCGCGCTGCACCAAAAAGTCGTAAAGATCGCCAAAGCCGCAACCCACATCCAGCACAGAGGAATCGGGCATGCGCAAAGCAGGCTCAGCCAATACGGAGAACCGGACCTCCTGGCGTCCCTGGGCGCCCCATCCCAGCGTTTCAGGCGAGTAGCCGAATTCCTGCAGGCGTTTCTCATAGCGCTCAATGTAATCCAGCCGGTCTTCGAGTTTCACGACGACTCCATGGCGAGAATCCTGCTTAAATTCGCGCCGAGTACGTTGGCGCATTTCTCGGGCGCAATGCCTGATGCAATCTCGCTGAAACTCTCCAGCGCACCGCCGATGCTGACTTCAGGGAAGTCTGACCCGAATACAACGCGCCGGTCGAAAGTGCTCACCAGATGCCGCAGGTCGGCCGCAATTGAACTAGAGCGATATCGTTGCAGTGTAAACGAGATATCCAGAAAGGCGTTCGGGCAATCACGAATTGCCTCCGCGACCTGCAGAACCCAGCTCCCGCCGCCATGCAGCAGGACAAATGAAAGGGAAGGGAACCGGCCTACGAGTTCGTGGATGGTATCCACCGGCGGTTTCCGCAACACCCCTCCTCGATAGTAAAAGAGCGTGTCCAGCCACACGGGAAGCGGATGCTCCCACGAAGCAGTCTCTTCGAGAATCGCCAGGCAGCGCGGATCAAGAGGATCATACCGGTTCAGCCGTGGGTGGAGCTTCAGGGCCGTGTATCCGGCTCCGTTCAATTCCCGCCGTAACTCGGCCCGTGCCTCCTTCTCGCCTCCGAATGCTGCAGGATTAAACGAAGCACAGGGCGCCAAGCGGCCGGGATGGCGGTGACACACCTTGAGCACAAAGCGATTATCGATGTATCCGGCCAGAGCGACCACGACCGCTCGTTGTACCTCCGCTGCGTCAAGCTGACGCAACAGTTCCTTCTCGCTGGCATCGAGTGTGGTGTCAAACCATCGTCCGTCTGGTGTGATGTGGGTCAGCGAGTCGAAGACCATGGTCGGGAGTAGCTCCTAGTCCATCACGAAGCGGATCGAAGCGATCGCGCGGTCGGCGTTGGCGATCGCTTCCTCGCGCGTGCCGCCAGTAGCGACGGCATAGCCAGGGCGGTCCGCACCGTGTGCGATCGGCGAGACTATCGTGCCCGGCTTCATCTGAAAGCCAAAATCGAGAATCCCCGGAAGCTGCCCGGCCTCGGAAACGCCCAGCGCCTCGCGAAACACGCCCCGTGGCGGCGCAAAGAACTTGTAGCATGCGCCGCGCTGAAATCTCGGACGAATGTCGGGATCGTCTCCCAGCATCAGCAAAGCCAATGCCTGAGGCATGCACACCCCGCTCGATGCCTCGACAATCTGTCCAAAAATGTGCCCGCCTCCCGGCCGGCCTCCCATCTCCAGCAGAAAGACATCCTCGTCATTGACCATGCACTCGCAATGGAACACGCCGTTTTCGATCCCCAGAGCCTGTGCAGCCTGGTATACCACCTTGGAGACGCGTCGCGACTGCCAATCTGGACAACGTGCAGGATAATTCAGGGCCATCGTGACCCGGTACCTTGGGTGTTCCTGCAGCTCTTTGTCCGACTGCGCGAGAATCTGTGGCTCACCACGCTTCACTAAGCCCTCAATGGTCATCTCAATGCCGGAAATGCAATGCTCGACGACGAACTCCCCATCTCGACAGTTGGCCCGAGCGTAGTCAACAGCCCAAGGCAACTCTTCAGCGTTTGCCACACGGCTGACGCCACGGCTGCCCCAGTTCATCGCCGGTTTGAGAATCACTGGATAACCAATAGAAGAGACAGCGCCGGCAATGGCTTCTGCAGATGCAACTCTGCGGAAGGCTGGCTGAGGAAGGCCGGCCGCTTGCCACGCTTCGCGCATCAGCCCTTTATGCAGACAGCGCAAGGCCACCTCTGGAGCCAGATTCGGAAGTCCGAGCTCGCAACTGGCTTCTGCCGCAGCCAAGACTCCCGCTTCATTCACTGCCAGAATGAGATCAACTCCTTTGCTGCGAGCGAATCCGGCGACGGCCACCGCATCGCGAATATCGAGAACGGCATAGTCGTCGGCAACGGCAAAGCCGGGGGCTTCGGCGGCGCCGTCCGCCGCCAGGACTCGCAGACCAATCTCTTTCAGCTTACGAATGGAGTGGCACATCAGGCGGCCAGCACCCAGCTGCAGGACAGATCTTGGTCTTGGCTTGATTGGCATGCGCTTAGAGGGCGGGCAGTCCCCGACGCTTTAGTGCGATACGGTGGTCTCTGCCTTGCTGGCAACTGCTTGCCTTACCGCTCCGGCAACCTCCGCGACCGCCTGCAACGGAAGTTCGGGATAGAGTGGGAGAGAAATAACTTGTTTCGCCGCTGCCTCTGCGTGCGGGAACGCCCCCGGACCGTAGCCCAGATCAGCATACGCTGGCTGCAGGTGCACGGGCACCGGATAATGAATGCCGGTCTGGATGCCCTCGGCCGCCAGAGCGGCTTGTAAGCTATCGCGATCATCCGACCGCACCGTGTAGACGTGATAAACGTGCCGCGCCCACGGCATTTCCTTGGGAGTTACAACTCCGGAGCCCGCTAAGAGCTCGTCGTACTTCCTCACGACGGAGCGCCGCGCCTCAGTCCACTCTTCCAGATGACGCAGCTTCACGCGCAGGATCGCGCCCTGGAAGCCTTCCATCCGGTAGTTGAATCCGCGCAGCACATGATGATATTTGCGATCCTGTCCCCAATCCCGCAGCATGCGAATTTTGTGCGCATAATCCGAGTTGCTCGTGGTTACCGCGCCGCCCTCGCCGTAAGCTCCCAAATTCTTACCTGGATAGAAACTGAAGCACGCCATATCGCCAATACTGCCCGCGGGGCGCCCTTTATACTTCGCTCCGTGCGCCTGCGCCGCATCTTCGATCACAACCAGATTGTGTCGCCGGGCGATCTCCATGATGGGATCCATATCAGCCGGTTGGCCATAAAGATGCACCGGCAAAATCGCCTTGGTGCGGGGCGTAACAGCAGCCTCAATCGCGGCAGGATCGATCGTGAACGACCGTGGATCGATATCCACAAGCACCGGCCGCGCTCCGGCATAGATGACCGCCGCTACGCTGGCGACGAACGTGAACGGCGCGGTGATGACTTCATCGCCGGGACCGATTCCGGCGGCGAGCAGCGCAAGATGCAGAGCGCTGGTGCCGGAATTCAGGGCGATGCATTCGCTCGTCCCGCAATACGCCGCGAAATCCTGTTCAAAGCCGGCGACTTCGGGGCCGAGAGCAAATTGGCCACTCTCCAGCACTCGGGCGATGGCCGTATCAATTTCAGGCTTGATGCTTCGATACTGCGCTTGTAGGTCGAGATACCGTACTCGAATGTCTGCCATTCTCCCACCGTCGAAAGTCTTCTTCCCATCGGAAGCTACGCAGTCGCCTGGAGCCTGGTCAGGCGCAATTCCACCGGCCGTCCGCGCTGCGCCATCGACTGCGATGCCGCCTGCAGAATCTCCACCACTCGAAGCCCCGCGGCCCCGTCCGTTACCGGTTCCTCCTGCTGCTGAATACAGTGCAGGAAGTGATCAACTTCCCGCCGCAGCGCCTCCGTGCCGTCGATCTGCGGCGCCAGCATGTCGCCCGTGCGGTAGCCGACCAGCATCTGATACAGCTTTTCCGGGTTCTGGCCATTCGCGAGCGTGATGCCCTTGTCGTAAACCTTGATCTTCTCGCCCTGATCCAGATCGTCATAGACGATCATCTTCCGGCTGGCCCCAATCAGCGTGCGCCGCAGTTTCACCGGCGCGAGCCAGTTGGCGTGGATGTGCGCAATCTGGCTGCCTTCGAAGAACAGCGTCAGATACGCAATGTTCTCCGTTCCTCCGGGAATATGGCTCAATCCAGCCGCGGAAACGGCACACGGCCGGAAGGGCAGTACATAGTCCATGATCGACAGGTCGTGGACCGCAAGATCCCACAACACGTTCACGTCGTGTTGAAACAGACCCAGGTTCACGCGTACTGAGTCGTAGTAGTAAATTTCCCCCAGGCTGCCGCTTTCCACTAGTTCGCGGATCTTGCGGACGGCACCGGTGTAGACGAAGGTGTGATCGACCATGAGCACGCGCTTCCGCTTCTGCGCTAGGGCGATCAAGCGTTGCACCTGGTCCGTATTTGAGGCCAAGGGCTTCTCTACCAGAACGTGTTTGCTTTCCTCGAGTGCCCGCGTGGCCAGTTCATAGTGCGTGAAAACTGGCGTGGCGATTGCGACTGCATCAATAGAAGGATCTGCGATCAGTTCCCGAGCGTTCTTCGTCGTCGTGATCGTAGGGTAGCGGGCGCTCACCAAAGCGAGACGGTCATCCCGCAGATCGCTCACGCTGACCACCTGCGTCCCCGGCGCCTCAAAGAAGTTCCGCACCAGATTCGGTCCCCAGTAGCCGCATCCGATCACGCCGATCCGAATCAAAAGCCCTCCTCTCAGCCTGCCTATTTCTCCGCCGGCTGTTCTTGCCCAACCGCGCGTCCCAGCCGCGCAGGAACGCCCTTGGCGGTCTGGTGATCGGGCACGTCGTGAGTCACAACGGCTCCCGCCCCGATCAGCGCGCCTTCTCCAATGGTCACGCCGGCGAGAATCACCGCCCCGCTTCCGATCGATGCGCCTCGTTTCACTGTTGTGGGCACGACCTGCCAATCGTCCTCGGTCTGCAAATGCCCATCCTTCGTTGCCCGCGGATACAAGTCGTTAATGAACATCACTCCGTGGCCCACGAAGACGTCATCCTCAATCGTTACTCCTTCGCAGATGAAGGTGTGCGAGGAAATCTTGCAACGTTTGCCGATGAAGGCGTTCTTCTGAACCTCGACGAAGGCTCCAACACGGGTCTCGTCGCCTACCGTGCAGCCATAAAGGTTGACCAAGTCAGGCTGGAAGATCTTTACCCCGTGGCCCAGGACAACGTTGGCAGAAATCGGCATGGAAGCCATTGGACCCGGCGCCGTTCGCATCCCCGGCGCCAAGCACGCGCAGCGCGTCTCAAAAAGAAACAAACTGCACAATACAACAGAATTGCAGCCGCATCAACTGCTTCCCAGCCTGGGCGTCGACTCAGTTCTAATCTTGACCAAGCGACCTTCAGCGCAGGGGAGGGGAGTCGAATGGGATCTCTCGTGCGGCGACACGGCGGTGGTGCGGCCAGATCGTCTTCGACGTTCGCTCAGGCCACATCGCTTCATGCTGGTGTTTAATAGGGAGTGCCCGTTGGCCAGGGCCGGTTACCATGTGCGGAATCTTTGGCATCGCTGCGCAAGACGCGAGAATCCCGGCAGGAGTGCTGGAAGGTGGCACCCAGTCGCTCGCCCATCGCGGGCCCGACGACTCAGGCACGGTTGTGTTGCGCGAATCAGCTCCCGGCCCGGTCGAAATTGGCCTGGGCAACCGGCGACTGGCCATCCTCGATCTCTCACCTCTCGCCCACCAGCCCATGCACGATGCCGAGATAGGCAACTGGATTGTCTACAACGGCGAAATCTACAACTTTCGTGATGTTCGCCGCGAACTGGAACAAGCCGGAACAGCTTTTGTCAGCCATTCGGATACGGAAGTTCTTCTGAAAGCCTATGCCCGCTGGGGTGAAGCATGCCTTGCGAAATTCCGCGGAATGTTCGCCTTTGCCATCTGGGACGCCTCCCGGCGCCGTCTCCTCCTGGCTCGCGATCCCATGGGCATCAAGCCGCTTTACTACGTCCAGGCAGGATCGTACTTTCTCTTCGCTTCGGAAATCCGTGCGCTGCTCGGAACCGGCCTTGTCGCGCGCCGCATCGACCATGCTGGGCTTATCAACTTTCTGATGTTCGGTTCTGCATACGATCCCCTCACGCTTGTCGAAGGCATCCGCGCGCTTCCTGCGGGCCACACGCTGACCTGGGAAGGCGGAAGCCTGACGCAGTCGCCGTACTGGGACCTTGTCGGGGAAGGGGCAGATCCGTCTGAGGGGCGACCGCTTGCCCGGGAGCAGGACGTTGAAGAATATCTTCGACCCATTCTTGAGGAAGCCGTACGCCTGCAACTGGTGAGCGATGTGCCGGTGGGCGTTTTTCTCTCCGGTGGTATCGATTCGAGTGCGCTGGTCAGCATTCTCAGCCGCGGCGGCGTGACTCCCAGTACGTTTTCCATTGTTTTTCGCGAGGCCGAGTTTTCTGAGGCGCAACATTCGCGCGCAGTGGCTTCGAAGTTTCACACGGACCATCACGAGATCGACGTTTCCCAGTCGGATGTGTTGGCCGCGATCCCCGAAGCATTGCGTGCCATGGACTTGCCCACCATGGACGGTATCAACACTTATTTCGTCTCGCGGGAGGCGCGGCGGGTTGGTGTGAAGGTCGCCCTTTCAGGTCTGGGCGGCGACGAAATCTTCGCCGGATACTCCAGCTTCCGCACCGTCCCGCGGATGGAGCGTTTCGCTCGTTTCTGGAGTCGCATGCCTGGTTTCGTGCGCGCGCCGGTTGCAACCGCGCTTGCCGCACTTTCTCCGAAAAACGATCAGAATCGCAAGCTCATTTCCCTGGTTCGTGACAACGGCCGGCTCTTGCATCCTTATTTCCTCAGCCGCATGTTGTTTACGCCCGACCAGCGCGATCCGCTGTTCCCGAAGCCGGCTCCAGAAGCCGCCGACACGGCGGCGAATTCACAACGGTCGTGCCTTCAGCGCGCCCTTTTGCTCGATGCCATCAATCGCGTTTCCTATCTCGAGTCGCGCTGTTATATGCTCAATACACTGTTGCGGGACGCCGATTTCATGAGCATGTCCCAGGGGCTCGAGGTCCGGGTGCCGCTGATCGATCATCAACTGGCCAGGACAGTGCTGGCTTTCCCGGGCGCATGGAAATTGAACCGCACGCCCAAGAAACTTCTGGTGGGAGCTCTGGCGGGATCTCTGCCAGATGAGATTGTTCATCGTCCCAAGCGAGGCTTTACGCTGCCTTTCGAGCGCTGGATGCGTCAGGAGCTTCGCTCTGAGATCGAGCCTGTTCTGGGCGCCCAACGTATCAACAGCGGCCCGCTCGGTGGCTTGCTAGACGGAAGCCAGGTGCAGAGAGTCTGGCAGCAGTTCCTGGACGGCAGAGTCTCGTGGACCCGGCCGTGGTCTTTGTACGTGCTCGAACGCTGGTGTGAGCTGCATTTGGCAACTGCCTGAGAAATTCGCGAACTCTTGGCGCTAAGTGCTCTTGGTGGCCGTGATCAGGAGAAACAATCCCCACCTGCGTCCAAACTTTCGCACCACAGCCCTGGGGAACAGCTTCCAGGCCAACCGGTGTAATCGCGATTGAAATCGCGAAGAAGGCTGGTGCAGCAGCAGATCTCCCGGGCTGAGAACCACTCGCATTTCAACATTCTTGAACTCATGCAACAGTTCGAGTGCTTCCGCCTGTGTGTAGCTTTTTGTCCCCGGACTCTCCAGATGATCGAACACCGTTTGCCGTATGGACTTGCCCCGGAGGAACCCATAGCGCAGCCACAGCATGACGCCAGTGATTGACGGGTGGTGGTAAATCATGATGCGAGCCTGGCCTCCCGGCCTGAGCACGCGCCAGGCCTCTCGCAAGCACTGGCGGGTGTCCGGGCTGTGGTGCATCACGCCGTAGGAGTAAACCACATCAAATGATTCATCAGGGAAAGGCAATTGCTCCGCATCGGCGACACGCAGGTCAGGCTGGTATCCCGCGAGGAGGCAGCGCCGCCGTGCCTTCTCGATCGAAACTGCCGACAAATCCACGCCTGTCGCCTGTGCTCCCGCCTTCAACCACTCCAGATAATCGGCTCCCATGCCAACGCCGACCTCGAGCACCTTCCGCCCGCGTGCGTCCTGGAACGAAGCGAAGCTGGCGATATGCGTCTCGAGCGCGTACCTTGCGCGAGCATGCGCATCGAAGTCCTCTTTGCCCGCCAGATAGCGGGCGCCGCAGGGATCGGCATTCCAGAACTGACGGACTTCTTCCTTGTGCGCTGCGGTCATATCCATAGTTAGTGCGGTCGCAGTCGTCGGCTAACAGTATAGCGGGAGCGGTTTCTAATCTGAGGCAGGCTGAATCGTGGCCGGAGCGCAGTAGTCAAGGTAGAATGCTGACAGCCTTTTTTGTACTCAATGCCCAAACTGGAAGACTTCAAGCAACCGCAGACCCAGAGTTCGTCGGTGCTTCTACCGGTGACGGTAATCGTCCCCACCAAGAACGAGGCCCGCAACCTGTCGCGCTGTCTTGAATCGCTCCGCGGCGTCGGAGAAGTCTACGTCATCGATTCCCAGAGCAATGACGAGACCATCCAGATTGCGCAGGCTTATGGCGCACACGTTGTGCAGTTCCATTATCAGGGCGGCTGGCCGAAGAAGCGTCAGTGGGCCATGGAGTCACTGCCGCTCGCGCATGATTGGATCTTTTTGGTCGATGCCGATGAAGCCCTGACTCCAGAGCTTGCTGGCGAGATCCAGAACGCGATTCGAAACCCTGCCTATGACGGATACTACATCGCTTTGCGCATGTTTTTCCTCGGCCGGCAGCTGCGCTATTGCGGCGCCAGCTTTTACAAGCTCTCCCTGTTCCGTCGGGGGAAGGGCCGTTTCGAATGCCGCCTCGCCGATCAGGATCAGTCCATGGGCGATATGGAAATCCACGAGCACATCGTTCTCGAAGGGGGAACGAAAGGAAGAGCCGCCAAGCTTCGGCATCCGCTGCTGCACCACAATGTTGAATCGCTTTCGCGTTACATCCGCAAGCACGATGAATACTCCAACTGGGAGGCGCATATCTGGCTTGCGGGCGAAGCCAACGCTCAGGATCTCCCTCCGTCGTTTTTTGGATCGCAGGCTCAGCGTCGCCGCTGGTTGCGCAAGCAATTCTTTTCAATCCCGGGTTCCCCCGTTCTTTTTTTTCTGTACAAGTATCTGTTTTGCCTGGGCTTTCTCGACGGAATTCCGGGTCTGATCTACTGCGGGTTGCAAGGCATGCAATTCTTTCATATTAAGGCAAAAGTCTACGAGTTGAAGACTCGATCACATCCAACCGGGTAGGCCAAATCCGATGTGCGGAATCAGTGGTGTGGTGAATTGCGGGGATCGGGAAACGCTGGCCCGGATGACGCACGTCCAGGCGCATCGCGGCCCTGATGACTCCGGCCTGTGGGAGAAGAAATTCCCGGATGGCTCCTACATCGGTTTGGGCAGCCGCCGGCTCGCCATCCTCGATTTATCGCCCGTCGGCCACATGCCGATGTGCAATGAGGCTCGCACTCTCTGGATCACCTACAATGGCGAAATCTACAATTTCGCCGACCTTCGCCGCGAACTCGAAGCGAAAAGCCATCGCTTCGCCTCTCGCACCGACACCGAAGTGGTGCTTCACCTTTACGAGCACGAAGGTCCCGACTGCGTGAAGCGTTTGAACGGCATGTTCGCCTTTGTCATCTGTGATCTCCGCTCAACCCAGCCTACGCTGTTCATGGCTCGCGATCATTTCGGCATCAAGCCCTTCTATTACTTTCATGACGGTGCGCGCTTTGCTTTCGCCTCCGAGATCAAGGCACTACTCCAAGTTCCCGGAATCGAGACCGAACTCGATCCCGCGTCCCTTCATCAGTATCTGACCTTCCTTTGGGTGCCCGATCCCGCCACCATGTTCCGCCGCATCCTGAAGCTTCCCGCCGGTCACTATGCGACGCTGAAAAACGGCGAGTTCAAGATCACTCAGTATTGGGATCTGACGTTCCCGCCAGCAGACCAGAGTTACGCGCGTTCCGAAGCCGATCTCGCCGCGGACGTCCGCTGGCGCTTCCGCCGCTCAGTGGAAGCGCAAATGGTCAGCGATGTTCCGATCGGTGCCTTTCTCAGCGCCGGTCTCGATTCTTCCAGCATTGTCGCCATGATGTGCGGTGCAGCCACGCGTGGCGCGCCCGTACGCCAGCCGGTGCGCACCTACACGATTACCTTCCCGCGCAAGTATCGGGTCGGCGAAACCACTCTCGACAATCCCGAAGTTGCGACCCGGCTGGCTCGTCACCTCGGTTGCGAAAACCAGCGCATTGTGGTCGAGCCAGACGTAACCAATCTCCTCCCGCGGCTGGTTTGGCACATGGACGAGCCAACCGCCGATCCGCCGATCATCGCTGCTTATCTGGTTTGCCGCGAAGCGCGCAAGCAGGCGACGGTTCTTCTGTCGGGCGTGGGTGGCGATGAGCTGTTTGCCGGATACCGCAAGCACATCGCGCACTATTGGGCACAATCCTATGGACGGCTGCCGTCGGCGATGCGCCGTGCCCTTGCCACATTCCTCAGCGCGCTGCCCAATCTGCGTGGCACGCCGGTGAAGGGAAGATTGCGCCTGGCCAAGAAAATGGCCCGCAGCGCGTCACTGAGTGCCGTCGACCGTTTCATTGCAAACTGTACCTATCTGGACGAAGCCCAGAAGGTTGGGCTGTACAATCCCGAGTTCGCAAACGAGGTCGGAACGGCTGATCCTGCGCGCTTTCACCGCGCGGCATTTGAAAAGGTCGGCGATGCCGATTTCTTGCATCAGATGCTTTACCTCGACACCAAGATTTTCATGACCAGCCTTAACCTTACTTATAACGACAAAATGAGCATGGCATCTTCCGTCGAAGTAAGGGTCCCATTCCTTGACCGGGAATTGGCCGAGTTTGTTGCTTGGAATGTTCCCCCCGGCATGAAGCTCAAGGGCCTGCTGCGGCCGACTACAAAGCACATTTTCCGCCGGGCGATGCAAGGCATTCTGCCGCGCGAAGTACTGCACCAGCCCAAGGCCGGTTTCGCCGCTCCGGTAGACTATTGGTTGGCACACGATCTCAAGGAAATGGTTGACGATCTGCTTTCTCCCGCGCAGTTGCGCCAGCGCGGCTTGTTTCGTCCCGATGCAGTGCGGCGGTTCGTGGAGGAGCACCGCAGCGGGCGCCAAGACTGGTCTATGCAAATTTGGCAATTCCTGACGCTCGAATTATGGATGCAGATATTCCTTGACGGTGGCGCGCGGAAATTTGAGAGCGAAGTCCCTGCGACGGCGGAAGTGGCCACAGCGTGATGCAAGTCCTCAAGCGTGGCAGTGCGGGGGAAGTCACAGGCCGAGACTGCAATCCGATCAAATCATCACGCCAATCGCTCAAAGCAACCGAGGAAGCTAGTGCATGCTCATCTTAGGCCTCAACATGTTTCACGCCGACGCCTCTGCCGCGATCGTGCTCGACGGCGAGGTGAAATTTGCCGTCGCGGAGGAGCGTCTCAACCGGCGCAAACATTTCGGTGGATTTCCCGCGCTGGCCGTCAAGGCCTGCCTGGATGCCGTCGGCGCGAAAATCTCGGACGTTGACCACGTGGCCGTCGGTCAGGACACCGACGCCAACCTCGCCAAGAAAGTTCAGTACGCGCTCACCAACCCAGCGAAAATCCTGAATTTTATTCGCCTGCGCCAACGCAAGGAGGCCATGCGCGACGTGCGCTCGCTTTTCGCCGAGGCACTCGACGTCGATTCGGCTCAACTTCGCTTTCACGAGCATCATCTCGAGCACCACATCGCCCACATTGCCAGCGCCTACTATTGCTCGCCCTGGGAGAAGGCGGCGGGCTTCAGCTACGACGGCTCCGGCGATTTTGTTTCCACCATGATGGCGGGCTGCGAAGGCGGCGACATCGAGGTTCTCGACCGCGTTTTTCTGCCGCACTCTCTCGGCAGTTTCTACACCATGATCTGCGAGTTCATCGGCTACACGAAATACGGCGATGAAGGCAAGGTTATGGGCCTTGCGCCCTACGGCAGAGATACCTATTGCGACTGCATCAGCAAGATGGTGACGCCGAAGAACGGAGGCTTCCACCTCGACCTCAGCTATTTCAAGCCGCTGGGAAGCAATCAGGGAATGCAGGTCTTGCCGGACGGCACAGTGCGTCTTGCCCGGCATTTTTCCGATCGTATGGAGAAACTATTTGGTGAGCCGCGCCGCCCGTACACCGAAATGACGCAGCGGGACATGGACCTGGCCTTTGCCATGCAACACCGCTTCGAAGAAATTACCTTTCATCTGTTGAACCAACTCCACAGCCGCGTTCCGCTCGACGATCTCGCCCTAGCCGGCGGCTGCGCACTTAACAGCGTTGCCAATGGAAAGATCTTCGGCCGCTCCCCGTTCCGTCGCACCTACATTCAGCCCGCGGCAGGGGACGAAGGCTTGGCCATCGGCGCCGCCCTGCACACCTATCACTCCGTGCTCAAGCAGCCGCACCGACACGAACTGAGGGATGCATATCTAGGTCCGGAATTTTCCGAGTCACGGGTTAAATCATCTCTCGAAAGCGCGGGTCTGCAGTTTCGCAAGCTGGAGCGTCACGCGCTGTTGGAGGCCACCGCAGAACAAATCGCCGCCGGCAACGTAGTTGGCTGGTTTCAAGGACGCATGGAATGGGGGCCGCGCGCGCTTGGCAACCGGTCGATTGTTGCTCATCCCGGACTGCCCAATATGAAGGACGTTCTCAACGCCCGCATCAAGCATCGCGAGTGGTTCCGTCCTTTCGCACCCTCCATCCTCGCCGAATATCAGCACGAGTACTTCGAGCACGACCACCCTTCGCCCTTCATGCTGCACGTGTACAAGATTCGCCCAGAGAAGCAAAACAGCCTGTGCGCGGTGAATCACGTCGATGACACCGGTCGCCTGCAGACGGTGACTCGCGAAGAGAATGCGTTGTATTACGATCTGATCTCGGCCTTCCAGCGCAAGACGGGGCTTCCGGTAATTCTCAACACGAGTTTCAACGAGAATGAGCCGATTGTCTGTACGCCGGAGGAGGCAATCGATTGTTTCCAGCGCACCCGCATGGACGTGCTAGCTATCGGTCCATTCCTGGTGCTGAAGCCTGGGTTGGAGAATGCCGAGTCGGCGACTGCGTCTGCATCTTCCCTGCAAAAGGACAGGGAAGCATAGCGCTTATTCACTTGCTCCGAATGAGTTTCGCTAGTCGCCCATGACTTTCACTATCACCCGCTTGTCCCGCTGCCCGTCGAACTCGGCATAGAAGATGCGCTGCCACGTGCCCAAGTCAAGTTTCCCAGCCGTGATAGGCACGATGACTTCGTGATGAATCAGCAGCGCCTTCAGGTGGGAGTCGCCGTTATCTTCACCGGTTTCATGATGCTTGTAGTCTTCGCGAAACGGTGCTAGATGTTCCAGCCACTGATCGATGTCTTCGATCAAACCGCTCTCATTGTCGTTGACATAGATGCCGGCCGTGATGTGCATCGCCGAAACCAGCACCATGCCTTCCCGCACGCCGCTCTTGCGGACAATTTCCTCCACCTGCGGCGTGATGTGCACGTAAGCGCGATGCGTCTTGCTATGAAACCTCAAGTATTCGGTAGTCGTTTTCATTCCTGATTCCCCGGCCTTCGGAGAATTCGCTTGCCCAGCTTTCGCACCTGGCCCGCCATGGAACCCCGGAGGAACATGAAGTCCAAGGACTGGCCAGCTTTTAGTCCTGGTTGAACAGACTTCCCAAGAGTGCCCACAATTTCATCTCCTCGTCCCCGTGAGACGGCAGTGTTCGTTTCAATTCCGATGACGGTGTGGCTCGATCCACACTGAGTCGCCATCTGGAATAGGTAGAGTTCACCGATCTCTGGAAATGCCAGGGCGCGGCTTTGCAGCAACTCTTCGATTGCAGGGTTTAAAGGATTGGCTGGCAGCCCGATCGCGATCTTCTCGTTAGCTCTGTGCTGAAACTGCACATTTTGCGGTCCAATGCGGCTGGGAATAACCCCGTTTGCCAATATTTCGATTTCAGCGCGGTTTACCCTCCCTCCGGGGCGAATCATCTTTCGGATTGGATCAAACGGATTTATGACAATTGCCTGAATGTCAGTTCCCGTGACAAAGCGAAACAACTCTTGAGACTTAATTCCCAGATAGGGGGTGTTCGGGTCCCAATTCCGCAGAGCCTCGGCATCAGTGAAAGCCGGTGTTATGCGGACATTGTTGTGATCCAACATTCCTGTGATCTGAAGTTGGACATTTGTTGTAGTAGTCTGCAATCCGGGGCCAATTCCCCTTGGAATTTCCGGGACTGGAATAAAGAGCATTGATTCTAAGAGTGCTTGGCAGAGTTTTTTGCGGTTGTCGGGATTGTCGCTCAGCGCAACCTCATGCATAGCCCGCACAAGAACGGGATTCCCATCCTCAGGCCGAGCTTCTTTCTTCTTTCCTAGCAATGAATCGAGAAATTTCATTTGGGCTACCGCACCAATTCCGCTATTTTTCCGCTCGCAATCAACTCGGCGATCTTCGCGATGTCCGTGTACATCGCCCGGTCTTTTTCCAGCGTGGCGCACACCGAACGAATCGCTGCGTGCACCGCCTGGCCGGGCTTCGAAGCCTTCAGCGGAGCCAGAAAATCCAGCGCCTGAGCGACTGCCAAGGCCTCGATCGCCAGGACATTCCGCGTGTTTTCGACGATGCGCTTGAGCTTGAGCGCTGCAGTCATCCCCATGGAGACGAAATCTTCCTTGTTGCCCGAAGTCGTGATCGAATCGACGGAAGCCGGATGCGCCAGCACTTTGTTCTCGCTGACCAGCGCCGCGGCCGTCACCTGCGCCATCATGAAACCGGAGTTCAGGCCCGCGCCGGAAGCCAAGAACGGCGGCAGGCCCTCGTTGAGTGCGGGATTCACCAGTCGCTCGATCCTCCGCTCGCTGATGCCGGCCAGCGCGCTCAGCGCGATGGCCAGAAAATCCAGCGCGAACGCGAGCGGCTCACCGTGAAAATTCCCGCCCGAAATCACATCTCTTTGAACATCCTCGGCAGCGGCAACGAACACCAGCGGATTATCAACGGCCGAGTTCGCCTCCGTCTCAAATACAGAGCGGGAATGAGCCAGCGTGTCGCGCACCGCGCCGTGTACCTGGGGAATGCAGCGAAGAGAATAAGCATCCTGTACCCGACCGCACTCGCGGTGCGATTCACGAATCTGGCTGCCTGCAAGCATGCGCCGCAGGTTGGCCGCGCTCTTGATTTGTCCGCCGTGGGGCCGCGCCTTATGGATGCGCTCATCGTACGCAACATCCGTCCCTTGGAGTGCGTCGCAAGCCAACCCGCCCAGCACGTCGGCCGTGTCCACCAATATTTCCGCCGCCAGCAGAGCCAGAATGCCCACTGCCAGCATGGCCTGCGTGCCATTGATCAGGGAAACCGCTTCTTTGGATTCAAGCACAACAGGCTTGATCTGCGTGCGCCTCAAAGCATCCACGCTCGGCATGCGCGCGCCCTTTTCGTCGCGGCATTCGCCTTCGCCGATCAAAGCCAGCGCCAGATGCGCCAGCGGGGCCAGATCGCCGCTTGCGCCTACGCTCCCCTGCGACGGCACCACCGGAGTCACTCCGCGATTGAGCATTTCGCAGAGCGTGTCAATAACCACCGCCCGTACGCCGGAATGGCCCTTGGCCAGCGAATTCGCCCGCAACAGCATCATGGCGCGCGTTTCCGCTACAGGAAGCGGCTCCCCGACCCCAACGGCGTGAGAGCGAACCAGATTGACCTGCAGTTCGCGAATCTGGTCGCCCGCGATCCGCACGTCGCTTAACTTGCCCACGCCGGTTGTGATGCCATACGCTACCAGCTCACTGGCGACAATCTCATCCACGACGGCCCGCGCTCGGTCCACAACTTCGCGCGCGTCGGGCGCCAGCAGAACCGCCCGCCGTTGCGCCGCAACCTCACGCACAGCCTCCAGCGTGAGATCGTTTCCGTTGATGTGAAGCGCGTTCAAACTCTCCGTACCGACCTTCGATTCGGTTTCGTGCTTCTTGTCATTCCGAGAGGGTAAAGCCCTCGAGGGCCTGCTTGTCTGCCGCTACCAGCCGCACACTAGTTTTTTCCCCGGTGAGCGCCGATTCGGTATGACAGGCATAACAATCGCCCGCTATTTCCCCATCGCATCCCGGAACGCCTTCCAATACTTCTCCGGTAGCGCCGTAACCTTCATGTTCAAGTCGGTGACGATATGCGTGGTTTCGCCCTCTGCCAGCAACGTGCCGTTGTCTGCTCCCAATAGCTCATAGCTAAACACAACGACCGATTTGCGCACATTTTTCAGCCATGTGCGCACCACCACCTCCTGATCGTAGTAGACCGGAGCATAGTAGCGGCACTTGGCCTCGGCCACGGCAATGAAGCGTCCGTCCTCGCGCTCCATGTCGCGATACGAGAATCCCATCTGCCGCATCAGTTCCACCCGCCCCACTTCGAACCAAATCAGATGGTTCGAGTGATAGACCACCCCCATCTGGTCGGTTTCGGCATAGCGCACCCGCAGCCGGCTTTCGTTCACAACGCGATGGCTTCCCGAGCTCATTTCCCCGTCCACACCGGCTTACGCTTTTCAAGGAATGATGAAATGCCTTCGCGAAAGTCTGCGGTCGTACGAATCGCCGCATTCTCGCGCACCGCCGCCTCAATCTGCGTGTCCAGTTCTTCCCGCGCTTGGTCGGTAAGCAACCGCTTTGTTGCCCGCAGGGACGCCGGGCTGTTCTCCATCAAGAGTGCTGCTAGCTCACGCGCTCGCCCCATCAAGTTCTCGGGCGCAACAATCTCGCTGACCAGCCCCAAGCGCAACGCTTCCTCTGCCTCGAAAAGTCTTCCCGTCAGCAGGAGATCGCGCGCCTGCTTTTCGCCCACTTGCCGCAAGAGAAACGTCGAAACAATCGCAGGCACGAACCCGATACGTACTTCGGTGTAGCCAAACTTCGCCTCGGGAACAGCCAGCGTGAAATCGCACAACAGGGCGAGTCCGGTCCCTCCTGCGATCGCAGCGCCGTTTACCGCCGCAATCGTGATCTTGGGAAACTCGTAAAGCGAGCGGAAGAAACGCACCATCGTTCGCGAATCTTCCCAATTCTGCTCTGGCGATCGCCCCAGCAGACCTTTGAGATTCTCCAAGTCCATGCCTGAGCAAAAAGCCTTGCCCGCGCCGGTCAGAATGAGAACGATCGCTTCCGACTTCGCCACTTCATCGAGCGCGCGCAGTAGGTCGTCAATTAGCTCAAAGCTAATGGCATTGCGCTTGTCCGGACGGTTGAGCGTGATGGTCGCGACGCCGCCGTCCAATGACAGATCGATTGTGTTCAACTTAATCATGAGTCCAGTTCAACGGATTACCTTTGGGTTTGGATCTCTGAGAGTCAGCGCGCCGAACCCTGCAACCACCCCTTTCATCAGTTTGCCGTTGATCGGAACACGCGTTCTGTAACGGATTGGAAAAACCAACTCGGCGGTCTTGCCCAGACGTTGATAAAGCGCGCTGAGTCGGTCTGCGCTAGGAGTAACAATGCCACGCCAAAAACTGATCTGCCCTTCAGAGAGAATCAGGTTGGGCTGAATACAACCAAAATCCTCAGGCTCTCCGGAGTAGATGTACCCCTCCGCCGACGACCCGTCAGCCAACACAAAATCCGATGCCACGATATACGCCCCCGGAGAATATCCCGGAACCTCGGAGTCCTGCGAGGGCCTCACCGTGGCTTCGTCCTGCCCCGGGACTGCTTCCTCATCGAGGCAGAACTCCCAAAGAGGATGCTCCCGCAAATCAGAGGCCGTCAGTTCGTAAACCTGTTTGCGAATGCGCATCTTAGACCGCTCTTGAATTCCTAATCTGCCGCGTTCGAATGGGAGAACTTCGCGCTGATCCCCGCGGTTGCCTTCAATAACGCATCCAGCGGTTTCAAACGCGGCAACTCGGCCCCCCGGCTGGCGAGGGCTGCGATGACCTTCTCTGTCGGGATGTTACCCACCAGATCATCCTGAGCAAAGGGACACCCTCCCAACCCCCCCAAGGCCGAATCAAACCGCCTGCACCCCGCGTCGTAAGCGGCCAGAATCTTCGCCGCAGCATGTTCCGGCCGGCTGTGTAGATGTACCCCAACCTCGAGGTAGTCGTATTTCTCGATCACGGCGCGCACGAGCTCATTGATCGCCTGCGGGCCAGCCATCCCAACCGTGTCAGCCAGCGAAATCACGTGCAGATCTTCTGCTTCCAGCAGGTCGATCGCATCCAACAGTTCGTCCACGCTCCACGGATCGCCATAGGGATTGGCGAACGCCATTGAGATGTAGACGGCGACGTTTAACCCGGCATCGTCGGCTCGCTTCTGAATCCTCTCAAGCTCATCGAGCGCTTCTTCCGGCGACTGGTTCTGATTCTTGCGCAGAAACGTTTCCGAAATCGAATAGGGAAATCCCAGCGTTGAGACCGCTTGCGTCTCAATCGCCCGCTGCGCACCTTTCTCATTCACAACGATGCCGATGATCTCGACGTCATCAGGAGGATCAAGTTCTTTCAGCACTTCTTCCGAATCCGCCATCTGCGGCACGGCCTTCGGCGACACGAACGATACCGCATCAATGTGCTTGAAACCAGCGCTGATCAAGGCTTTCAGATAATCCGTCTTCAGATCGGCAGGGATCATCCCCTTCAGCCCTTGCCAGGCATCGCGCGGACACTCGATCAGCTTTACTGCTTCTTTCATTGCGACCTGGCCACGGATTGTCACGGATTCACACGGATCAAATCCCAGAACGGTTCCGATTTATCCGCGTCAATCCGCATAAATCCGTGGCAAATGAAGTTGACTTACGTCTGCAGTACTCCCACCTTAAACTCCGGCACCTCCGGATTCAGCGCCGCCGCTTCCAGCGCTTCGGTAATCGCCTCCCGGGTCTCGATCGGATCGATGATCTTGTCGATCCACAACCGGGCTGCGCCGTAACGCGGATCGGTCTGCTCTTCGTAGGTTCGCTTCACCGATTCGTACAGTTCCTTCTTTTCTTCGTCGCTCAGCGTCTTGCTGTCGCGCTCAAGCTGTTTCACCTTGATCTCGACCAGCGTTTCCGCGGCCGAATCTCCGCTCATCACCGCATAGCGGGCGGTCGGCCAGGCAAACACGAACCGCGGGTCGTAGGCCTTCCCGCACATCGCGTAATGGCCCGCGCCGAACGATCCCCCAACGATCACTGTGATCTTCGGCACTACGGAATTCGACACGGCATTCACCATCTTCGCGCCTGCTTTGATGATTCCACTCCACTCCGCGTCGCGGCCGACCATGAATCCGTTCACATCGTGGAAGAAAACCAGTGGAATCAGGTTCTGATTGCAATCCATGATGAAGCGCGCCGCCTTCTCTGCTGACTCGGTGTAGACCACGCCTCCGAACTCGATTCGCTTGTGGCCTTCGTGATCGGTCTGCTGCGCGTGGAGCTTCTGATTGGCGACAATGCCCACGGCAAATCCCCCAATGCGGCCGTAGCCACAGATCAGCGTCTTGCCGTACTCGGGTTTGTATTCGTCGAAGCGGCTGGCATCGAGCACCCGCGCCAGCACTTCCTTCATGTCATAAGGACGCGTAGGCGACGAATCATAGATTCCGTAGATTTCCTCCGCCGCCAAGGCCGGCTCGACCGGCTTCTTGCGGTCCCAGGGAGAGAGCCGCCGGTATCCCCACTTTTCAACGATAGAGCGAATGCGTGCGATG
>Ga0187771_10000384_pt1 | contig 26815 bp, 24 predicted proteins | sample 0116_SJ02_MP15_1_FD_133139 | JGI IMG/M metagenome (GOLD analysis project Ga0187771, IMG submission 133139) | Tropical peat soil microbial communities from peatlands in Department of Meta, Colombia - 0116_SJ02_MP15_10_MG | ecosystem: Environmental > Terrestrial > Soil > Wetlands > Peat | place... | reverse complement strand
GCATCAGCTGCCGTCCCTGCATCTCGGCGGCGATGACCGCCCGGCGGACGAATGCGCTGACCGACTGCGAGCTCCCGGCCACACGGCCCCGACGGCGAGCCGGACCGCTCACGAGGCCACCTCGCTCACCAGCGACGCCGTGCGGGACGACCGGCCAAGGTCGACGACGCGGTCGACCCGGGAGAGCTCGGCGAGCATGTGGGTGACCACCAGGATGGCGCGCCCGGCTGACTTCCAGGCGGCGACGTGGTCCCAGAAGTTGACGTAAGAGCCGGAATCGAAACCCTGGTAGGGCTCGTCGAGCAGCAGGACCTGGGGTTCGCCGAGCAGGGCGAGCGCGAGGTTGAGCTTCTGGCGGGTGCCCCCGGAGAGGGCTTTGGCCACGGTGGGGTCGCCGATCGGGAAGTCGAGATCGGCAAGGATCCCGCGACCGGTGACCACGGCCTGGCGGCGGCTCATCCCGAACGCGGCTCCGAAGAAGGCCAGGTGCTCGTCGGCGCTGAGCAGGTCGAGGAGCCCGGGCTCCTGCGGGCAGTATCCGATCCTCCCGGTCAGCCAGACGGTGCCGGCATCGGCCGGGATCAGCCCCGCGCAGATCCGCAGCAGGGTGGTCTTGCCGCAGCCGTTCTCCCCCACCAGGGCCACGGCCTCCCCGGCGTCGACGGTCAGCGACACGCCCTCCAGGACGCGCTTGGGGCCGAATCGCTTGGCCACTCCCGAGACGCTGAGACGGGTCTCGGGCAGGGACCGCTCGGAGAGCGAGAGCGCCGGGGCCGCCGTCGCGATGCCCGCCATCAGCCGCCGCTGCCCGTCGGCCGCGGGCTAGGTCTCGTCATTCCGGGAGCCCATCGTAGCCGCCAGCCGGCGGGTACCAGGTGATCGCGATCGGCCCGTTTCTCCGGAGCCGCGCCGTCGCGACGCTGGCCGCGGCACACCGCAGCGCGGGTAGGCCTGGCGCCGGCCCGCAGCGGCTGGCCGGCGCCGCCCCCGGCACCGGCAGGGCGACCGGGCCCCGGGCTCAGCGGCCGCGCAGGGTCTTCTCGACGCCAGCGACGATGGCTCCCTGGGATAGGTCGTAGAGGCCGAGGTAGTCGCCGCCGCTGCGCTGGGCCAGGTCGAGGCAGGCGTTGAACCCGTAGCCGCCGAAGATCGGGTGATGGCCGATCCCCCCGACGGCGGGAAGCTGGGGCCCGGTGGTATCCCGGGCCGAGTCGATGATCAGGGTGCGGATGCGCTCGTGGCCGATCTGCTCGGCAATCCGCTGCGCCTCGACCAGCGGCTCCTCGCCGAACAGCGAGATGTTGCCCCGGCCATCGGAGATCAGCACGATCAGCGGGTAGATGTTGGGGTCGCGGAGCCGCTCGGTGTGGACCAGCTTCAGGCCGGCGACCAGCCCGTGGGTGAGCGGCGTGGTTCCCCCCACCGTCAGGCGTTGGAGCCGGGACTCGGCGAGGTCCACGCTGTTGGTCGGTGAAAGCGCGACCCGGGCGGTCCTCCCCGAGAAGACCACCAGGGCGACCTTGTCCCGGCGCAGGTAGGCGTCGCGCAGCAGCGACAGCACCGCCCCCTTGGTGGCCTGCATGCGCTGCTCCGCGTCCATCGAGGCGCTGGCGTCGACGACGAAGACGATCAGGGTCCCGGTGCGCCGTCGGCGGACCTTCTGGCGCAGATCCTGGCGCTCCAGGCGCAGCGCGGGGCCGCCGCTGGGCCGCCCGGCGCGGCGGCGCGACTGGTAGGGCGCGGCGGCGCGGAGCGTCGCGTCGAAGGCCACGTCCGTCGTCTTCTCGGTCTGGACCGCACGGACGTAACGGCCGCGCTTGTCCCTGGCCTCGGAGCTGGAACGCTTGCCGCTCGCACTCCTCGACTTGCGGTCCCGGGGAAGCTTGATCGACCTGATGGGGAACAGCTCACCCTCGAAGAGCTGCTCCGCCGCGCGCCTCGTGACATCCTGACCGGCGGCCTCGTCGCCCCGGCGATCGGCCGCCTGATCGGCGGTGTCTTGCTCGGCGTCGGCGGATGATTGCTCCTCACCACGGGCATCGCTGTCGGCAGTCGCCGCTTCCGCCCGCGCCTGCTCGGCCAGCTCCTCCATCCGCTCGCGACTGCGCTCCGCGGCATCAGGTGGGTTGCCCTTGGGCGAGCTCTCGCCCGGGCGCTGGCGGCGCCGGTGGAGCAGGGCCAGCTCGCTGGCGGCGCTGATGTCGTCAACGCTCACCTGGAATGCCCGCGAGGACAGCTCCGGGAGGCCACGATCCACGGCCGCCTCGGCCTCGCGCAGGGCGCACAACGTCTGGGCGGTGCGGCTCACCACGATGTCGGCGCGATGGCCCATCACCCCGGCGTCCATGCAGGCGAGGGCAATGAGCCAGCGCATCTCCCCCAGCACCTCGACGAGCGGGAGCAGCTCCTGGGCCTTGGCGATGATGGCGCGGAGGTGGGATTCGGCGGCCTGATTGGCGCGCTGCTGGGCGTCGGGGTCGAGCTGTCGGTCCATGTCGGTCTCCATGACCGCGACCCGCGCCTCGGCCGAGCGCAGTCCAGAGACGTCCACGCAGAGCCCGAACCGGTCGAGGAGCTGCGGCCGGAGCTCGCCCTCCTCGGGATTCATGGTCCCCACCAGGATGAAGCGCGAGGGGTGCACCGCCGACATCCCCTCCCGCTCCACCGTGTTGACGCCCATCGCCGCGGCGTCGAGGAGCACGTCCACCAGGTGGTCGTCGAGCAGGTTCACCTCGTCGACATAGAGGATGTTGCGGTTGGCCTCGGCCAGGACCCCGGGCTCGAAGCTGCGCTCGCCCTCCTTGATGGCCGTCTCGATGTCGATGGTTCCGACCACCCGGTCCTCGGAGGCGTTGATGGGCAGCTCGACCACCCGCATCGGCCGGCTGGTCATGGGCAGGCGCTCGCCGGCGAGCTGGCGGGCGCGGCACTCGTCGCAGAGCAGGTCGCCGCTCACCGGGCTGCACGAGAAGCGGCAGCCCTCGACCACCTCGATCTCCGGGAGAAGCCCGGCGAGGGCCCGCACCGCGGTCGACTTGGCGGTGCCCCTCTCGCCGCGGATCAGGACGCCGCCGATGGCCGGGTTGACCGCGTTGAGCACCAGCGCCCGCTTCATCGGCTCCTGGCCGACCAGGGCGGTGAAGGGGATGACTTCGTGGGTGGTCATCCCGGCGATTGTCGCAAGCTGCGGGGACCCACTCGGGGATTGGCGGGCCGTCGGGTGGCACGGGGCCGGAGGAACCGGGGTCGGAGGGTCACCGGCGCCGGCCGATGGGTGTCCCGAGGCAGGCGCTGGAGCAGGGGCCTCCGGCCGTTGGGTGGTCAGCAGCTGCCGGCGACGTAGAGGAAGTCGGCCTGCGGGGTGGTCACGGTCAGGCTGCCGTCCGGGTCATCGAAGAAGGCCCAGTCGCCGGTGTGATCGATCTCCACCCCGCCCGGGGGCTGCGCCTGCGCCGGCTGCCGGCTCTTCTGGACATATTCCTTGCCCTGGAGGTCGATAGCCGCCGGTGCCTGGTCGGGATACGGAGCGGCGGCGGCACAGCTCCCGGCCTGGCCGGAGCTGAGGAGGCTGAGGCTGCCGGGGTCTGGATGGCCGCTGCGCCACGGCGGAGGGGGCCCGGAGCTTCCGCATCCGGCCACGATCGCGATCAGGCCGGCGAGGGTCGCGGCGGCGAGGAGCCGGCCATGGTGCCGGGCGGGGTCCAGCGGCGACACGCTTCTCGGTACTCCGGGGTGCTGGCGAACTGGCTGCGAGGGATCATCCCGGATGGACGGCGGTCATGAGCGGCGGGTCACGGCGCCATCGACGCTTCGACTCCCGATGGTCATGAAGCGCCGGGCGGCCGACTGCCGGGAGCCCACGACTCGCTCCTGCCGTCAAGACCGACATGAATGCGTCGGGCATCCACAACGGATTCCTCTCGGCGCTTCCCTCCACCGGGTGGCGGGTGGTGAGAGCCACGCCCGCCGAAACCTCCCTGCAATCTGGCTCGTACGAATTCGAAGTGGTCGAGGGACCTGACGGCACCTGGCAGGTCGAGGCGGGTACCGACCGGGCCTGTCCAAGCCTAGGGCGGCTGCGCCGGACCACTGGCCGGCCAACCTCGTCACCCTGTGCCGGGTCCACCACTGGAAGGTGCACGAGGGCAGCTGGCGGCTGGTCCGCGGCGAGCACGGCTACCGGGCAATCGCCCCGGTGCCCTTGGACCTCACCGCCCCTCGGGCACGCGCGCCCGACCGCGCCCCGCCTGCCTGATCCACCCTCCGCCAGGTTCTGGTCCGACCTCAGCGGACGGCCGGAAGCGTCCCTGCTCCGATAGCTGACCGCTGCCGGTGCGCGTGAGTGGGACGCGGGGCGTGGCGCAGCGACCAGCTGCTAGGCGTCGGCTGGACGTCCGCCGGCTCCGGGGCCCGTCCTGAGATCCACCGCCACCGCAGCACGCTGCTCGTCGCTCAGGTCGACGGTGGCGGTGCAGCGGGGATGGGAGACGCCGACCCTGACCGGCGCCCCCTCCAGCCACGCCTCCCGCTGCGCTGTGGTCAGCGGGAATCGGAGGTACGCAGCCGGGGACGGTGCGGGCGAGGGCGCCACCTCGCCGGCGGTGCGTGCTCCCGCGACCTCGACGTACACGCCGGCGGCGAGCCCATCGAGGTCGGGAGAGAGCCCGGTGAGGTCGTGGGGGTCGGAGACCTCCAGGTAGAAGCTGGCGGCGAGGGTCCCCGGCGCAGGCAGAAGAGACTGGAAACGGCCGGCTTCCGCGGCCACCTCGGCGGCGCCTTCCAGACGCTCGGCTCGGAGCCCCTCCTCGGCGGCGGCGCGGAGGGTGTCCCGGTTCTCGAACACGATGCTGACCAGGCCGCCGATCTGAACTCGCCGCCGGCGCCGCAACTCGATGGATTCAGCTCTCGCCTCAGCCCGGTTTCGATCGTAGGCGGCGCCAACCCGCAGGTCCTCCGCACGCAGCCCAGCCATCACTCCACCTCTCTTTCCGGGGAGCGAAGCGTCCTCTCCCTGATCCCCACTCCGACCGCCATGTACCAGGGGAGGATACGCGGCCAGCCCCGCAGCCGTGGGCGCGCCATTGCAGCGGCCGCCGCACTGCCGCACAGGGCGTGGCGCCGCCCCACGGCACCGGCCCCCCGATCAGGCGGCGGCGGTGCCCGTGTCAGCCTCCCAGGCCTCCACCTCGCGAAAGGAGAAGTGAGCGCGTGCCGTCAGGATCAGGTGGTCGAGCAGGGGCAGCCCGAGGATGCGCGAGGCATCCCGGAGCGCAGCCGTGACCAGCCGGTCGGCCCGGCTCGGGCTGACCTCCCCACTCGGGTGGTTGTGAGCCACGATGATCGCGGCCGCACCCGCCCGCAACGCCGGGGTGAACACGTCGCGGGGAAGGAGGCGGGCGCTGTTGAGTGACCCGGCCACCACCGGCTCGATGCTGAGCAGGCGGTGGCGGGCATCGAGGAGCAGCGCCCACACCTCTTCGCGGGCCAAGCTCCTCAGCCCCTGGAGCAGATGCAGCGCCGCCCCGGGAGTGGTCACGACCGGGCGCTCGTCCGGGTACCAGCGTTCGGCTAGCTCCCAGAGCGCCGCCAGGCGGATCGCCTCGCGGGCCGGGACCTTGTGGTCGCGGACCAGGCCGACCGCTCCCAGGGCGCGCCGCTCCCAGAAGGGCAGCCGGGCCAGCCGGGAGGCGGTGGCCAGGAGCGTCGCCGCCGGCTCAGCGCCTCCCAGGACCTGGGCGATCAGCTCGTCCTCGGGGCGGCTCGACAGGGTGGTGTCGAGATGCCGGAGCAGGGCCTGGGTGGCGCGTGCGCTGTCCATGACGCACGCACCTTATCAGCTTGGTGTTTTTGTCTGCAACTAGTGCAGGGCGGCTCCGAAGAACGCGGTAACCCGCCCCACGTACTCCGCACGGCCGGCGAAATAGGCGCCCGCGTGGCCGACGTCGGGAAGGACCCAGAGCTCGCGCGGCTCGCCGGCGGCCGCGAAGAGACGCCGGGCATCGCCGACCGGAACGGGACGGTCAGCCTCCCCATGGATGAGGAGCAGCGGACGCGGCGAGATCCTCCCCACGTCGCGAACCGGGCTCAGCTCCCCGAGGCGGGCGCCCGACCGCCGGGTGAGCAGCGCGGTCACCGGAGCCAGCACGGGACCGGGCGGGAGGTGGAGACGCTCCCGGATCCGCCCGGCCAGGAGGTCGGTGGGATCGGCGAAGGCACTATCGCTGCAGACCCCGCGGACCCGGGCGTCGCCGGCCGCCACGCTGATGGCGACCGCTCCGCCCAGCGAGTAGCCGAGCAGGCCGATGGGCATGCCCTGGAACCGACCCGTCACCGCCTCGAGGACCGCGATCAGGTCGAGACGCTCGAGCACTCCCAGGGTGTGCGGTGCGTCGTCGCTGCCGAGGGTCCCCCGCCAGCCATGGGCGACCACCGAGAAGCCGGCACGGTGCAGCGCCGCCGAGATCCCCAGGAGATCGCTGGCGTGCCGCCGGTGGCCGCTGCTGACGACCACCACCGCGTCCCGCGGTCCGGGCAGGACCCAGGCGGCGATGCGCAGGCCGTCCGCGGTGATGACCGGCAGCCGCTCATGGGCCAGGTCGAAGTCCGCGGGGGTGAGGACTCGCTCGTCCCGCCAGTGACGGGGCAGCCGTCCGAAGGCCCGCCAGTACACCAGGCCGGACACCCCGAGCCAGCCGGCGGCAGCGGCGGAGGCGGCAGCGCCCACACGGGCCCGGCGGGTCACCGCAGGAACAGGTCGAGGACCACGAAGATGACGACGAGGAGCACCGCCAGGCCACCGACGGCGACCCAGCCCGAGCCGAGGGTGAGGATCCACCGGACGGGATCGGAGCGGGTCGGGCCCGGCCCCGGTGGCGCCGCGGCGAGCTCGTCACGGTCGAGCGGAGCGCGCACGACCACGAACTCGACGCGACCCTCCGCGTCCTCGGGGACGTCGAAGGGCGCGACCACGGCGGGCAGCCGCCCGGCGCTGCGGCGCCGCCGGAACCGCCGCTCCTCCTGGGTGTGACGGGAGCGCTCCGGCAGGCTGACCGAGTCCATGGAGGAGGCTCGGACCGGCGGCTCAGACGCCATCGGCGGCTCCGTCCAGGGCGAGGATCTCCTGCGCCAGGCCGCGGTACGCCTCGGCGACCTCCGAGCCGCGCGCGTAGACGGTGATCGGGATCCCGGCCATGGCCGTCTCCTGCAGCTTCACCGTCACCTTGATGACGGTGTCGAAAACGTGGAGGTTTGGGATCTCCCGGAGTCCCTCGAGCATCTGCCGGCTGAACCGGGTGCGGAGATTGACGAAGGTGGGCAGCAGGCCGAGGATGCGCAGCTCAGGGTTGAGGTTCTGGCGCGCCGCGTGGTAGGCGCGAAGCAGCTCCTTCAGCCCCTTCATGGCGTATCCCGACATCTGCAGCGGAACCAGGATGCTCCGCGCCGCCCCCAGGGCGCACACGGTGTGGAACCCGAAGTTGGGAGGTGTGTCGAACAGGACCACGTCGTAGCCGCCGATCCCCGCTCCCCGCGCCAGCGAATCACGGAGCTGCAGCTCACGGCCGACGCTGACCGGCATCTCCCCCTCCACGGCGCTGAGGTCGGGGCTGGCCGGTATCAGCGAAAGCCCCTCCCACGCGGTGGCGAGGGTCACCGCCTCAGGGGGGGTCTCGGATTCGATGAGAAGGTTGGCGATGGTGCGGCTCAATTGATACGGGTTGAAGCCCAGGCCCGAGGTGAGATTCGACTGAGGGTCGCAGTCCACCGCGAGGACCCGGCGGCCGGTTTCGGCGAACGCCCCCGCCAGGGCCGTGCAGGTCGTGGTCTTGCCGACTCCACCCTTACCGGAGACGCACGCGATGGAGAGAGCGGCAGTCACGGTGTGGAGGCTTCAGTCCGGCGACAGCTCGCTCACCGCCGCCTCGAGCGGTTGCCGAGCGGCGAGGAGGTGCGCTGCCACACCTGATTGAGCCGAGATTGGAGCACCGCCAGGTGCCAGAGCCCCCCGATCACGGGCACGAGCAGCAGGCACGCGTGGCGGGCGGGCCGCAGCTGGCGGTCCGGGCGGATGCCGATGCGCTCCTGGACCATGCGCGCTCGCTCGGCGGTCATGACCAGGGCGACCAAAGACAGCGGGAAGAACAGCACGACGTAGGGTATGGCTGCGATTCCGCCGAGCATCAGGTAGCAGAAGGCGACGGCGTGACCGAATACGGTCCACCCGGCATCGACGGAGAGCACGGTCGGCCCCACCTTGAGGGCATGGCCGACGATGACCGCGCCGCCGGCGAGGCTGCAGAGCAGGCCGGCGAGCCAGGCGATGGCGACCGCCAGCGAGGACGCTCCAGGGCGCACCTCGAGCCGGGCGTCGAAGTGGGACATCTCGCGGTTGATCCGTCCGTGCCAGAAGATGGCGTAGACGCCCAAGGTGAGCATCGAGAGAAGCACCACCGCGGCGGGGTGGCGGCGCTTGCCGGAAGGGCCCAGGGAGGGGACGGCCAGCTGGCCCGCGGTGAGCGGTGCGGTCATCAGGGGAGCGGCCGGCGGCGGCTGGAATCGCCCGGCGGGCATCGCGATCGGCGGCGGTGCGGGTGGGGCTGCCACCCCATCCTCGAGGGCGGGGGGAGGCGGCGGCGGGAAGACCTCGGGCGGGGGCGCGACGGCGGCGAGGGTAGGTTCGACCGGTTCCGGCGGCGGGCCGACCTCCGGTGGAGCGGCGGGCTCCGCGGAGGCTGGGGTCTCGGTCACAGCCGGGGGCTCCAGCACGACGGGGGCTCCGACAAGGCCCAGCGGTGGTGGCTCCGGCGGGGTCGCGGCATCCAGCTCAGGCAGCGGCTCCGGCACGACCGGGGCTCCGATGAGGCTCACCAGCGGGGGCTCCGGTGGGGCCAAAGCGGTCGCCACGAAGGTCCACGGGGACTCCACGGGAACTGAGGCGGCAGGTCCCAGGACAGCGGTCTCGAACGCCGGAGCCTCGGGCGGTGGGGCGGCGTCGGCGGAAGGACGGCCAACGGCGAGCACGCTCGCCTCCTCCGCCAGGTCGTCGGTGGCGGTGGCGCCGGCCGGCCCGGCCTCCACCTGCTCGGCCTTAGCCATGGCTTTCTCCTCGATCCCTGATGAGGCGTGGTTCGCGTTGGCTCCGGGTACTGGATTCGAACCAGTGACCTTGCGGTTAACAGCCGCCTGCTCTACCGCTGAGCTAACCCGGAACGGATCGAACGGCATTATACGGTCAGGCTTCGACAGCGAACCGAGCGCGGCCCGGCGGTCCGGCGCGCTGGGGAGACAATGCTCTGCCGCTGCGCTGAGGCCGCACCGACCGACCCGCGTGCCGGCCGGACCTCGCCCTACTCGAGGTAGTCCTTGAGCTTCTTGCTGCGCGATGGATGGCGGAGCTTGCGCAGGGCCTTCGCCTCGATCTGGCGGATCCGCTCGCGGGTCACCCCGAATCGCTTGCCGACCTCCTCGAGGGTCCTCTGGTGGCCGTCGATGAGGCCGAAACGGAGCTGGAGAACGCGGCGCTCACGCGGGGTGAGGGTGTCGAGGATGTCCTCGACCTCAGTGCGCAGCATCGTGAGCGAGGCGGCGTCGCTGGGCGCCGTCGCCTCCTTGTCCTCGACGAAATCGCCGAGGTGCGAATCCTCCTCCTCACCGATGGGCGTCTCCAGGGAGACGGGATCCTGGGAGACCTTGGTGATCTCGCGCACCTTCTCCGGAGTGATCCCCATCTCCTCGGCGATCTCCTCGTCGGACGGCTCGCGCCCGAGCTCCTGGAGCAGCCGCCGGGAGACGCGCACCAGCTTGTTGATCGTCTCCACCATGTGCACCGGGATCCGGATGGTCCGCGCCTGGTCGGCGATGGCCCGGGTGATGGCCTGCCGGATCCACCACGTCGCGTAGGTGGAGAACTTGAACCCCTTGTGGTAGTCGAACTTCTCGACGGCCCGGATCAGCCCCATGTTGCCTTCCTGGATCAGATCGAGGAAGGACATGCCCCGGCCTATGTACTTCTTGGCAATGCTGACTACAAGCCGGAGGTTGGCCTCGGTGAGCGCGTTCTTGGCGTCCTCGTCGCCCTGCTCGATGAGCTTCGCGTACTCGACCTCCTGCTCGGCGCGGAGCAGGGCCACCCGGCCGATCTCCTTGAGGTACATCCGCACTGGATCATCGAGCGAGACGGAATCGATGGCCTCGGCGGTGGCCACAAGCTCTTCGTCGTCCTCGACCACCTCGAAATCCTTGTCTCCGTCGGTGACCTCTATGCCCATCTCGCGAAAGGCATGGAAGATCCGGTCGAGGTGATCGGGCTCGGCGTCTATCTCGGGAAAGGCGGCCAGCACGTCGTCGGGAGTCAGGTAGCCGGCCTCCTTGCCTCGGACGATCAGCTGCTCGGCGACGACCACCAGCGGATCGGGAGCGAGCACGGTCGGAGACTGGTGACCGGAGTCGGCCGGATGGGAAGCGGAGGCTGTCACTTGAGGGGCCTTCACTGATGCCGCCCGAGAGGCGGCGCGGGTTTCCTGATCCGTCGGAATGGCGGCTGGGTTCTCAGGGGAGGGAGGCGAGGTCACACTGGCATCCGCCACATCGTCCGGGAGCGGGCTCACCTCAGCGTCGGCTTCAGCCAGGAACGCCGCCGGCTCGACCGGGGGAGCGACCGTCGCTTCGGCGGACGCACTCGGTGCCGGCGGATCGGAGGCGGCTCTCGGAGGAGGTGGTGGAGGGAGCATCTCGGACGATGGTGCCCTCTCGGCGCTCATCCTAACCTTTGCCCTCGCCGAACCGCCGCCTCCGCGTCGCGGGACGTCCGGCACCGAGGGGTTCGGGGGCGGCCCTGCCAGGCCCCGGGCCCGCACGGCGATCGGCGCCCCGCGCTCACCATCTGCCGAACGGGACCTGTCCGGCGAGGCCGGGGGCTGGGAGTTCGGCCCCGAGGCGCGGCCGGGCGGGGGCGAGGCGGGCCCGCGCACCTGCCCCTGCGGCCGACCCGCCAAGGGTTTGGGCTGCGAGCCGCGGCTGAGGGGCCGCGACTGGGGAGCCGATGCCCGCGCCTTGACGCGAGCGGACGCGCTGGTCGGCTTCGCGGGTGCCGCTCGGGTCACCGGCTGAGAGGGGGTGGAGCGCCCCCGCGGCGCGGGCCGAGAGGCGAGGGAAGACGACTGCGGCTGAGAGGCGCGGGTCAGTGCCTTCGACGCCGAGGCGCGAGAAGACGATTTCGGCGGGGAGGCGGGGGTCCCCGGCTCGGGCCGGGAGGCGTGGGACGGCGACTTGGGCTGAGAGGCGCGGGAAGACGATTTCGACTGGGGGTCGGGGCGCGCCGCCCTGGGCCTCGAGGGGTCGACCCGCGGCTTGGGCTGGGGGGCGGGCGAACGCGGCCTTGGCGTGGTGACGGAGGCTCGCGGCTCTGGCGGGGAGGAGCGGGAAGGTGCCTTAGGAGCGGCCCGAGGCGACGGCTGGGGCCGGCGATGCGCCCCTGGCGCCGCCCCCGGCGGCACCACCGATGGGCGCGAGGTCTGCCTCGTGGCGGTTCCCTGCGGCCTGTGCCCCTCCTCAGCCGATCGGCTCACCGACGCGGAGAGCCTCGACGTGGCGGGACCGGGCCCGGTGCCGGGGCTGGGGGCGGGCTGGGCAGGCCTGCGCGAGCCGGACGCCACCTTCTTCTCCCCCTTGGCCGCGCTGGCCGGTGCCGTCGACTTTGCCATCAACCCTCCATGGCAGCGCCTGGGGTCCCGGGCAAGGGGATGCTTCCGGGCTCAGGGTACCAATCACCCGCCCACCGCAGAACTCTTCGGCTGACACGATTTCGGCCAAGAGGTGATAGCCGACCCGGCACGATCTCAGCCGAACGACCCGCGCTGGTCGGCGATGAGCTGGCGGATGCTGGCCACCACCGTCTCGTCGTGGGCGGGATCCCCTCCGTCCGCGGCCGCGAGCAGCTTGCGGATCTCCCGGTTGGTGCGCTCGCGAAGGGCGGCTCGGTGGACCTGTCCGACGCAGTCGGCCATGGCCCTCTGGAGCGCGATCGGGTCGGGGGCGGGGCCCAGCTCGGGGATCTCCCGCATGAGGAGGCGCGCCGCGAGGCGCTGGTCCGCTGGTTGCAGCGGGTGCAGGGACAGAGCGGCCCCTGCCGGCGTGGCGAGGGCGGCCTGGAGCAGCCGGCGCACCCCTGGGTTGGCAAGCTCTGCCAGGTCAAGCCCCATCTCCTCCACCAGGATGCGGGCCAGGCCGGGCTGCTGCACCGCGAAGCCGCCCAGGTACTCCTCCCACGAAGGCGCAGGGTTCCTCGTCTCCTCGGTGAGCAAACCCTGACCCTCCTCGACGGGTGGCGGGGCCGGCGGCATCGGCGCCGCGGGCCGCGGTGCCCGGGAGCCGGAGGAGCGTGCCCGAGCGACGTCGGTGGCGAGCGCCGAGGCGGAGAGCTCGAGCCGGCGCGAGGCGTCCTGGATGCACAGGTCACGCGTGGTCGCCTCCGGGATCCGGGCCAGGACCGTGACCACCCGATCGGCGGCGGCTCTCCGCTCGTCCAGGGCGGGACCGGGATCCCCGATCGCCCATTGGACCAGGACCTGCCACTCCGGAGCCGCCTCGGCGACCAGGGCAGCGAATCCCGGCGGGTCGCGGCGCACCATCTCGTCGGGATCCTTGAACCCCGCCGGCATCACGGCGATCCGGGCGGGCAGGCTCTCGGCCGCGCATAGGTCCACGGCTCGCGACGCCGCCTTCCGGCCGGCGTCGTCACCGTCGAAGCAGAGCACCACGTGGTCGGCGTGGCGGGCCAGGATCCTGACCTGATCGCGGGTCAGGGCGGTCCCGCTGGAGGCGACGGTGTTGGTCACCCCGGCAGCGTGGGCAGCGAGAACGTCGAAATACCCCTCGACCACCACCGCCAGGCGGCGCTGCCGCAGAGCATCCCGGGCTTGGTCGAGGCCAAAGAGCGCAGTGGACTTGTGGTAGAGCCCGGTCTCGGGGGTGTTGAGGTACTTGGGGATGGCGCCTCCGAGCGCCCGACCGCCGAAGCCGAGCACCCGGCCCCGCTCGTCGGCTATGGGAAAGACGAGGCGCTCGCGAAAGAGGTCGCGACCGCCGCGGCTGGCCAGGCCCGCCTCAGCCGCGTCGGCCAGGCTGACATCGTGGGCAGCCAGGTAGCGGACCAGGCCGTTGCCTCCGGGGCCGCCAGCGGGGGCAAAGCCGACCCCGAAGCGATGCGCCAGGTCGTCGGCGACGCCGCGCTCGGCGAGCAGGCGCCGGCCCGGCTCACCGGCCGGAAGGCTCCAGAGCACGTACTGGAAGTACCGGGCGGCTCGATCGTTCAGCTCCAGCGAGCGGCGTCGAGCGGCTCCGCGGGCGGCGGCCCGAGGGCTCCGCTCCAGCTCGACCCCAGCCCGGTCGGCAAGCGTCTCGAGAGCCCGGCGAAAGTCGACACCCTCGATCTTCTCGATGAAGCTGAAGATGTCCCCACCCGCGCCGCAGCCGTGGCAGTGGAACACCTGGCGCTCCTGGCTGACCGAGAAGCTCGGCGTCTTTTCGCTGTGGAACGGGCAGAGGCCCACGTGCTCACGGCCGGCGCGATGCAGCGCGACGTAGCCCCCGACCACGTCCAGGATGTCCAGCCTGGCCCTGACCTCGTCGGCGGCGTCACCGCTCATCGCGCCCGCCTCCCAGGTCGGAGGCTTGCAGCCATCAGCGCCCGATGACCTCGACCCGGTACCGCGAGTTGTCGGTCAGCACCACGATGGAGCCGTCCTTCTCGGTGATGACCGCCCTCACCGGTGACGTGGCGAAGACCTCGGGCGCGTCGCTGTGCTCGATGACGGTGCGGCGGATGCTGTAGGGCTGGCCCGGGGTCGGCGCGTCCAGCTCGTTGCCCTCGACGACGTGGCCGTCATCCAGCATCGACGGCCGCCCTTCACGGGTGGCGATCTTGCGAACCCTTACCCGTTCCGTCATGCGCAGATCCGAGGATACTTCGGATCAGGGGGTCGTTCGCTGGCTCCAGGAGCGGCCGGCCCTGGGGGCACGTGGGCGGCGCGTCCTCTCAGGGTCGGGGGTCGCGGTTCGGGGCCGGGCGGCTCAGCGGTCGCGCTCCCCCTGGGTTGTGAGCCGGGCATGGGCGGCGGCGAGGCGTGCCACCGGAACCCGGTAGGGAGAGCAGGAGACGTACTTGAGGCCGAGCTTCTCGCAGATGGCGATGGAATCGGGATCACCGCCGTGCTCGCCGCAGATCCCCACCTCGAGATCCGGCCGCGTCTGCCTGCCCTCGATGACGGCGATGTTCATGAGCCGTCCCACCCCGGCCCGATCCAGGGTCTCGAAGGGGTTTCGGGGCAGGATCTTCTGCTCGATGTAGGGCAGGATGATCGAGCCCTCCGCGTCGTCGCGCGAGAAGCCGAAGGTGGTCTGGGTCAGGTCGTTGGTCCCGAACGAGAAGAACTCGGCCTCCTGGGCGATCTCGCCCGCGGTCAGCGCCGCCCGAGGCAGCTCGATCATGGTGCCGAACTTGTAGGCGATCCGGATCCCGGCCTCGTCGAGCACCTCCTCGACGGTCTTGACCAGGTAGCCCTTGGTCCGGCGGAGCTCCTCGAGAGTGCCGACCAGCGGGATCATGATCTCGGGACGGACGTCGACACCCTGGCGCTTGAGCGCGACGGCGGCCTCCATGATCGCCCGCACCTGCATCTCGATGATCTCCGGGAAGAGCAGCCCGAGGCGGCAGCCGCGCAACCCCAGCATGGGGTTCTGCTCGCGCAGGCTGCGGACCGCGGCGAGCATCCGGCGCTTGTCGGCGTAGCTCTCCTCGGGCTGGCCCAGAGCCTCGGCGCGGGTCACCTCGACCAGGAGGTCCTCGAAGGAGGGCAGGAACTCGTGGAGCGGCGGGTCGATCAGCCGGATCACCACCGGCAGGCCGGCCATGGCCCGGAGGATGCCCAGGAAGTCGCCACGCTGGAAGGGGAGCAGCCGATCCAGCTCGCGCCGCCGCTGCTCGGTGCTGGGCGCCAGGATCATGGCCTGGACGATGGGCAGCCTCTCCTGCTCCATGAACATGTGCTCGGTCCGGCACAGGCCGATGCCCTGAGCCCCGAACCGGCGGGCCAGCTCGGCGTCGCGCGGATAGTCGCCGTTGGCCCAGACTTGGAGCCGACGGAAGGAGTCCGCCCAGCGGAGCAGCTCCTCGAGGTCGCCGCTGAGCTCGGGCGCGATCATCGGCACCCGGCCGGCGATGACCCGCCCGGTGGTGCCGTCGATGGTGAACTCGTCACCCTCGCGGACCGTCTTGCCGCCGGCGGTGAACTGGCGCTTCTCCAGGTCGACCAGCACCGACTCGGCGCCGGCCACGCAGGGCTTGCCCATGCCCCGGGCGACCACTGCGGCGTGGGAGGTGCGGCCGCCCCGCGAGGTCAGCACCCCCTGGGCGGCGATCATCCCGTGCACGTCGTCCGGGTTGGTCTCGATCCGGACCATGATCACCTTCTCGCCGGCCTTGGCCATCTCCTCGGCGCGGTCGGCGTCGAAGACCGCCTTGCCGAAGGCGGCCCCCGGAGAGGCGGCCAGGCCGGTCGCCAGCACCGCAACCTCCGCGGTGGGGTCGATGCGGGTGTGGAGCAACTGGTCCAGCTGGGCGGGCTCCACTCGCAGCACCGCCTCCTCCCTCGAGATCAGCCGCTCGTGGGCCATGGCCACCGCGATCTTGACGGCGGCCTCGGCGGTGCGCTTGCCACTCCGGGTCTGGAGCATCCAGAGCCGGCCCCGCTCGATCGTGAACTCCATGTCCTGGACGTCGCGGTAGTGGCGCTCCAGCTTCTTGGCGATGCGCTCGAACTGCCGGTACACCGCCGGCATCTCCTCGGCAAGTGCGGCGATCGGCTTGGGGGTGCGGATGCCGGCCACCACATCCTCGCCCTGGGCGTTGGTGAGGTACTCGCCGTAGAGCGCCTTCTCCCCGGTCGACGGATCGCGGGTGAAGGCGACGCCAGTCCCGGAGTCCCAGCCCATGTTGCCGAACACCATGGTCTGGACGTTGACCGCGGTGCCGAGGTCGTGGGGGATCTTGTTGAAGTTGCGGTAGTCGACGGCGCGCTTGCCGTTCCAGGAGTCGAAGACGGCGCCGATGGCGGCGCGGAGCTGCTCCAGCGGCTCCTCGGGGAAATCGCTGCCCTTGCTCTGCTCACGGACGATGCCGCGGAAGGTCTCGATGAGCCCGCGCAGCGCGGCGGGGCTCAGATCGGCATCGCTGGCGGCGCCGTGCTTCTTCTTGGCGGCGTCGAGGGCGTGCTCGAAGAGCTCACCGGGGATTCCCAGCACGATCTTGCTGAACAGCTGGATGAAGCGGCGGTACGAGTCCAGGGCGAAGCGCTCGTCGCCGGTGAGATCGGACAGCCCCTGGAGGGTCCTCTGATTGAGGCCGAGGTTGAGGACCGTGTCCATCATCCCCGGCATCGAGAACTTGGCGCCGCTCCTCACCGAGACCAGCAGCGGGTTGCGGGGGTCGCCGAAGCCCTTGCCGGCCTTGCGTTCGACGTCGCGGAGAGCAGCCAGGGCCTGCTCCCACATCCCCTCCGGGAAGCGCTCGCCGGCGGCGTAGAAGGCGTTGCACGCCTCGGTGGTGATGGTGAACCCAGGGGGGACCGGGAGACCCGCCCGGGTCATCTCGGCGACGCCCGCCCCCTTGCCACCGAGGAGGTCCCGCATCTGGGCGTTGCCCTCCTCGAACAGGTACACCCACTTGGTGCTCCGCCGCCGCGACCCGGCGCCGTTCGCCGAGGGCCGAGCGGCCCGGGCGGCGGCGGTCCGGCTGACGACCGCAGGGGTCGCGGCGTGCCTGCTCTTACGGGTGGCTCTGGGCTTGCTGCTGCCGGGCATGATCGGTCCTCTTTCCTGGATGGGAGGCTGGGCCCGCCGAGGGTAGCACCGCGGCACGGCCTCACCGCCTGCCCCGCCCCCGCCTGCGGGGGTCGGCCGAGGCTCCCGGTCTCTGGCGGCCAACCGGCTGGGCGGGGGGCATCGCCGCCGAGCCTCACGGCGGTCGCGCCGGGCAGAAGGGGGTGGCCGACGAGTATCCGGCCCGGCAACTGGGCACAATGGGGCCATGAGCACCACCTCCCCGAGCCCTGACCCAGTGACCCCCTTCGCCCCAGAGCCGGCCACGTTCGCCGCCACCGCCTCGGCCGCTGAGCCCGGGGCGCCCCTCCCCAGCGCCAGCTCCCTGCAGGCGGCGACCTTCGCCGGTGGCTGCTTCTGGGGGGTGGAGGACGAGCTCCGACGGATCCCGGGGGTGGTCGCGACCCGGGTTGGCTACACCGGCGGCCGGACCGACCACCCCACGTATCCCGATGTCTGCCGCCACACCACCGGGCACGCCGAGGCGGTGGAGGTGCTCTTCGATCCGGACCGGGTCAGCTACGAGCAGCTGGTGACCGCCTTCCTCACCGAGATCCACGACCCCACCCAGCTCAACCGCCAGGGGCCGGATGTCGGCGACCAGTACCGCTCGGCCGTCTTCGTCCGCGACGCGGAGCAGCGGGAGGTGGCGGAGAGGGTGCGCGCTCGGCTGGAGGAGGAGCATCGGTTCCGCCGTCCCATCGTCACCCAGATCGCCGAGGCCCCCCGCTTCTGGGAGGCCGAGGGGTATCACCAGCAGTACTTCGAGAAGCGGGGGGGCGGCGCCTGCCACGTCTGAGCTGCGCGAAGGCGACGGGAGGGGAAGCTGGTCAGGGGCCCGCCGGCGGCCCCAACCCCATGATCCTGTTCACGGCGGCGATGCGGGCCGCCACGGGAGGGTGCGTGGTCGGTCGCATCGACCATGGCCAGAGCAGCCAGCGCAGCACCGGGGGCGAGAAGAGCTCCCCGCGCACCTGCTCGGTGATCTCACCCATGGTTCGGAGAGCGGCGGCCAGCGCCTCCGGGTCAGCGCTGATCATCACCGCGTCGCGGTCCGCCCTCGTCTCTCGACTCCGGTTCAGCGGGCCGAGGGCGAGGGAGCCGAGAACCAGGCCCACGTAGAGCGCGGTCAGGCCCAGCGGGTACTGGGACAGGGTGGGTGACACCAGGAAGCAGAGGCCGCAGAGCACGGCTCCCAGGACCAGCGCGGCCAGGTTGCGCACCGTCGTGGCTCGATTGTCCCGACGGCCGATGTGGGCGAGCTCGTGCGCCACCAGGGTGCGCAGCTCGCGGTCGGTGAGGCGGTCCACGAACGGCTGAGCCACCACCAGGGTCGGCGGTCGATCGCGCATGCGCACCCCCATCAGGTGGGCGGAGAAGCTCACCACGCGGACACCCAGGGGTGGCCACCCCAGCCGCCAGCACAGCTCACTCATGACCAGCCCCACCCGGCCCCTGGCAACCGGGTCCAGGTCGTCGCCTCGCTGCAGGCGGCCCAGCCTGAAAGCGAGCACCGAGAGCTGCAGGTCGAAGAAGCCCGACACGGCGCCCAGCACCGGCTGTCCCTGGAGGGCGGTCGCCAGCGACCACCCGCAGAGGCAGATCCACAACCCGGCGGTGACCAGGGCCGCGCCGGCCCGGGCGGGCCGGACCGGCGGTGAGCCCGGGTGCGGCGGAGCCCAGCCAGGGCCGGGCTGGAAGGGCGCCGGTGCGTGGCCCGCCGGAAGCAACTGGAAGGGCGCTGATGGGTGGCCTGCGGGCCCTGGCTGGCTCATCCCAGCCGGGATTATCCCGCTCTCCCGAAAACGTTCAGGCCCGGCGCGGCATCCAGCGGAAGAAGCGGAGAGCGATGGCGAGCCCGACCACGCCCCAGGCCAGCAGCACCAGGAGGTCGCCGCCGTCCCAGCCGCTCACCGACAGCCGGGCGCCGAAGGCGGTGAGCATCGCCTCCTTGAACCAGTAGATCGGAAAGACCTTGGCGATGTCGTTGAGCACCGTGTCATTGAAGCTGAAGAAGAATCCGGAGATGAAGAGCAGGGGCAGGTAGCTGATGTTGACCACCGCGATCGCGGCATCGGCATTGGGGATGAGCACGGTGACGGCCATCGCCAGGGCGCAGAAGACGGCGCCGCCGAGAAGGACGATCACCAGCGACTGCAGCCAGTGGGCCGGCCATGGTGCGCTGTAGAGGTAATGACCGACCAGCTCGGTCAGCGCCACCGTGATGAGGGCGGTGATCAGGGCCGAGCCGACCACCCCGACCACGTAGGCCGCGGGCGGCAACGGCGTGCCCCGCAGACGCTTGAGCAAGCCGGCATCGCGGCGGTTGGTGACGCTCATGGCCAGGTTCACGTAGCAGGCGGTGAGCACGCCCCAGGCGGCCATGGTGGGGACGAAGAACGTGTTGTAGGGCACCTGCACGCCGCCGCCGACGCACTGGCCGCGGTTGTTGTAGTACCCGTCGACGCACACCGTCTGCCCCTTGAAGATGGTCCCGAAGATGAGCAGGAACATGAGCGGGAAGGCGAAGCCGAAGAAGGCGGCAGTGGGGTTGCGCCAGAAGCTCTTCTGCTCGGCCCGCACCTGGCCGAGGCTCACGCTCAGCTCACTCACCGCCGGTGAGCTCCAGGTAGACGTCCTCGAGAGACGGCTGGGTGACCTCGAGCCGCTCCAGCTCCACGCCGTGGGCCATGGCCCACGCGGTCAGCTCGTGAAGGGTCCGGGTCGGCGTGTCCGTGACCACCGCGACCAAGCCATCCTCGCCGGACGGCATCAGGTCACCGACCTCGGGAACGGTGAGGCCGTCGGGCTTGACGAACCGGATGCTGGTGGCCGCCCGTTCCGCCCGCAGGCTCACCGCGGTGCCGATCCGGACCACCTGACCATGGCTGACCACACAGATCCGGTCGGTGAGGTTCTGCGCCTCGTCCATGTAATGGGTGGTGAGCAGGATGGTCTTGCCCAGCCGCCGCATGCTGCGCACGATCTCCCAGGCATTGCGGCGAGCCGACGGGTCGAAGCCGGTGGTGGGCTCGTCCAGGAAGAGCAGCTCGGGGTCCCCGACCAGGGCCAGGGCCAGGTCGAGGCGGCGCTGCTGGCCACCGGAGAGCCGCATGACACGAACGTCAGCGCTCTCGCTGAGCCCGACCAGGTCGATCACCTCGTCGCCGGGCAGCGGGCTCGGGTAGTAGCCGCGATGGAGCTCGACGACCTCGCGCACGCTCAAGTAAGGTTCGACAGCGCATTCCTGGAGCACCATGCCAGCGCGTCGCTTGAAGCCTCTGGCTCCCCTGGCCGGGTCCTCGCCGAGCACCTCGACCCGTCCCCCGTCACGCCGCCGATACCCCTCGAGGATCTCGACGATGGTGGTCTTGCCCGCGCCGTTGGGACCCAGCAGGCCGAACACCTCGCCGGTCTCCACGGTGAAGCTCACGCCCTGGACGGCCCGAACCGGGCCATAGGACTTGCGAAGGTCCTCGACCACGATGGCGGGCATGGAGGCTGCACTCCTGGAGACGGTCCGGCGGAGTGTAGCCGCCCGGTCTGGGCGGCTGTCGCCCGCGCCAGCCTCGGGCCCGGGCTCAGAGGACCGGCGACGGGCTGCCGCGATCCACGACCCCGGGGAAGGCCCCCCGGATCAAGGCCGGCAGCACCTCCCCGGCAGCGCCCTCCAGGATGGCATCGGCAACAGCGTCCAGGTCGGTCTCGCCCTGGTTGACGATGACCAGGCGAGCGCCGGTCTCCACCGCCCGCACCGGCACCCCCGCGGCGGGCCAGACCGAGAGGGTCGAGCCAACCGCGAGGCAGACGTCGCAGCGGTCCGCCTCCCTCATCGCCCGCTCCAGGTCAGCGTCGTCCAGGGCCTCGCCGAAGCTCACCGTGGCGGTCTTGAGCAGGCCTCCGCAGGTCTCGCAGCGCGGGTCCGTGTCACCCTCCCGGACGCGGTCCAGCACCACCTCGATGGAGGACCTCCGGCGGCAGTCCAGGCAGACGGCGGCGCGGGTGGTCCCGTGCAGCTCGATGACGTCGGTGGATCCCGCCAACTGGTGGAGCCCGTCGATGTTCTGGGTCACCACGACAGGGGCCCGGCCGGTTCGCTCCAGGGCGGCCACGGCCAGGTGGGCGGCGTTGGGCCGGGCAGCCTCCACCGGGGAGGCCAGCCGATCCAGCCAGCGTTCGCGGCGGACCTCCGGGTCGGCGAGATAGCGGTCGATCGTCCACCGCGCCGGGTCGCGGCTGCGCCACACTCCCTGGGGACCTCGAAAATCGGGGATCCCGGACTCCGTGGAGATCCCCGCCCCGGTGAAGACCAGGATCCGCCTGGCCTCGGCGAGCCAGGCGACCACGCGCTGGCGCTGGTCCATGGAGGCAGTCTGACAGGGGTCCGTGAGCGCGGAGGCGCTGATGGCCCCGGCGGTCTTGCCGGTGAGCACCTCGGGAATCGCCCTTCCTCACCGAGTTGTCATGGAGTCGAAAGGCCCGAGGGGTAGGCTGGCACCGACAAGGAGCACCGAAGATGAGCGAGGAGCTTCGTCCCTCCCGTGGCGGCCAGGACGATCCCGCCGCCGTCCCGCCGCCGGCTGCGTACTGTCCACCGCCTCCCCCACCGCCGGCCCCGTCTCGGGGCCGGCCTTTCGGCGTTCACCGGCTGAGGACCCTCGCGGTCCTCATCGGCCTCGTGGCGGGCAGCGCCGTGGGCGGATTCCTGATCACCAGGGCGGCCACCGCCACCACGACGCCCACGGCTTCGAGCGTGAATGGAGCCGGGGCGGCGACCCCGACACCCTCCCCCAGCCCCGGCCCGCGGTTCCACGGAGGCTTCCGGGGGCTTCCGGGGCTGGCCGGGGTCAACCTGCTCCAGGATGCGGCGAGTGCGATCGGGATCAGCGAGCAGACCCTGCAGGCGGACCTCCAGAACGGTCAGAGCATCGCCCAGGTGGCGACCAGCAATGGCAAGACGGCTCAGGACGTGATCAGCGCGCTGGTCGGTGACGAGACCACCGCGATCAACAAGCTGGTCTCCAGCGGCAAGATCACCTCGAGCCAGGCGAGCCAGCTGGAGGCCAACCTCACCTCGATGATCACCGCCTTCGTCAACCAGGCGGGCGGCTTCCGCGGACCCACCGCGGGCCTTCCCCTGGACGGCGAGCAGGCAGCGGTGCAGGCGGCGGCCAAGGCCATCGGCATCACCCCCTCGGAGCTGCTCTCCGACCTGGCCGGCGGGCAGAGCGTGGCCAGCGTGGCGCAGTCCAAGGGGGTGCAGGCGAGCACGGTGATCAGCGCCGTGACCACGGCCGTCGACAGCCAGATCAGCAGCCTGGAGCAGAGCGGCAAGATCAGCTCGTCTCAAGCGAGCCAGCTGACCTCGGAGGTACCCCAGCGGGTCAGCCAGTGGGTGAACGACGACTTTCCGGGCTGGCCGTTCGGTCCCTTCGCCGGGCCGGGCGGGTCGTTCCCCGGCGGTCCCTGGGGCCGCCACCCCGCGGCGTCCCCGTCGGCCTCACCCACGCCGTCGGGAACCTGATCGGCCTCCCCCCGCTCCCCAAGGAGGTGGCCGGTCGCCGCTGACCGGCCACCTTTCCTGCACTTGAGGGAGAGGACGCGGATACTTGCCCCCGTGCCCGCCTCGCCGGCTCCGACGCCCCAGTCAGAGCACGCCTCGGCGTCGATGGAGCGCGGCTCCTACTATCGCGAGAAGCTAGCCGGCGAAGCCCTGGAGCGCTGCTACCAGGTGGGCTCCGCCCGGGTCCAGCGCTACCTCCGTGCCGAGATGGATTTCGTCGTCGCCCACGTACATCCTGGCGACGTCGTGCTGGACCTCGGTTGCGGCTACGGCCGGACCCTCGCCGACCTGGCCGGCGCCGCCCGGCTGGTTGTCGGGATCGACACCTCGCCGGAAAGCCTCGCCTTGGCGGCCGCGCGGCTCCGCAGTCTCCCCAACCTGCTGCTGGCGTGCATGGACGCCGCCCGGCTGGCATTCGTCGACGCCACCTTCGACGTGGTGGTCTGCGTCCAGAACGGCATCGCCGCATTCGGCGTGGACCGGAGGGCGCTGGTGCACGAGGCCTGGCGCGTGCTCAGACCGGGCGGCCTCGCCATCTTCTCCAGCTATTCGGACAAGTTCTGGGACGACCGCCTGGCCTGGTTCGAGGCGCAGGCCGCGGCGGGGCTGATCGGCTCCATCGACCGCCGCCGCAGCGGCGGCGGGGTCATCGTGTGCAGCGACGGCCTGGTGCTGGGGGCGGTCCGACCGGAGGAGTTCGCCCCGCTTGTGGCCGGCCTCGATGCCGAGGTGGCGTCCGTCGAGGTCGACGGATCCTGCTGGTTCCACCTGCTCCGAAGGCCGGACGCCGGCGCCGGGGGCGGCCGGCCCGGATCCCAGCCGATCGCCTGAGATCGCCGCTGCGGCGGTGCCGAATCGCCTCCTCAGCGCAGCTCAGAGGACCCGCAGGGCATCCTGCGGATCGCGCTCCCGGCGGGTGAGGGCGCGCAGGACCGCGAGCTCCCCGTGGCGCAGGGTGGCGACCTCGATCAGCGTCGCCACCGCGATGTCGAGGCCGGGGAGGGTTGGGGTCTGGACGCCGACGCTGACGCAGAGGTCGTCGCTGTGGATGGTGAGCTCGATGAGCCGGGTCCTCAGGTAGTCATCCAGGAGCAGGACCTCTCCGTCCCTGACCCTGACCGTCCGGCCGCCGGGCTCGGCGGGCAGCCGGGTGCCGAGGCGCTCCATGGCGCGGTCCATGCGGCCGAGCAGAGCCCGCTGGCCAACCAGCGCCTCCTCAGCCGACGTCGCACGGACGCCGACATTGATCCGAGAAGAGCGATCCGCGTCGACCGGGAGGAAGTACTCGGCGGCGCTCACCGGCGGCTCGGCGGGATCCGGCGGCTCGTCCTGGATGTATCGATCCACGTTGGTCACAGCTCGGACCAGGTGGGCGGCCAGCGCACCCACGGACATCTCCGCAAGCGCGCTCGGCTCCTTCCAGCGCCCCCCGACCTGGAAGAGAGCGACCACCCGGCGAGCCGTCGCGGCGGCGGCGAGGAAGGCGGAGCGAGTCTGGCTCACCACGCTGACACCGTCCGTTGCCGGCCCAGCGCCAGTTGCCTGCGCCTCCGCGGCGGTGCCCTGCTGGGGCGCGGCGTCCCCAGGGCCCGGGCCGGCGCTCACGGTCCGGCCGGCGCCGCGCCGCAGGCGCGCGCCGCGGTGCGCTGGCGGAAAAGCGCCAGCTGATCCCGCAGCGCCTCCTCCAACCCGCTGATCGGGACGCGCACCTGGGTCATGCCGTCACGCTCGCGGATAGTGACGGCGTCGTCCTGGAGGCTCTCGAAGTCGACGGTGACGGCCAGCGGCGTGCCGATCTCGTCCTGGCGGCGGTAGCGCCGGCCGATCGACTGGGTCTCGTCGTACTCGGTGGCGAAGTGGGGACGCAGACGGTGCTCCAGGTCACGGGCGCGGACGCAGAGCTCCTCCTTCTTGGAGAGCGGCAGCACCGCCACCTGCACCGGAGCGACATCGGGGTGCATGCGCAGCACAACCCGTTTCTCGCCGCGCACCATCTCCTCGTCGTAGGCGTCGAGGAGCACGATGAGCATGATCCGGTCGACGCCCACCGACGGCTCGATCACATAGGGGACGTAGCGCTCACCGGTGACGGGGTCGAGATAGCTGAGGTCGGCGCCGCTCGCCTTCTGGTGCGCGCTCAGGTCGAAGTCGGTGCGGTTGGCGATGCCCTCCAGCTCCCCCCAGCCGAACGGGAAGAGGTACTCCACATCGGTCGCCGCCTTGGCGTAGTGGGACAGCTCCTCATGGTCGTGATCGCGGAGCCGCAGCCGCTCCCTGCGGATCCCCAGCTCCTCCGTGTACCAGCTGAACCGCGCACTCCGCCAGTGGTCGTACCACTCCTCGTCGGTACCCGGCTTGCAGAAGAACTCCAGCTCCATCATCTCGAACTCGCGCATCCGGAAGATGGAGTTGCCCGGCGAGATCTCGTTGCGGAAGGACTTGCCGTTCTGAGCGATGCCGAAGGGAATACGCTGCCGGCTGCTGGTCAGCACCGACCTGAAGTCGACGAACATCCCCTGGGCGGTCTCGGGGCGGAGGTACACCTGCGCTGATGAGTCCTCGACCGGACCGAGGAAGGTCCGGAACATGAGGTTGAATTGCCTCGCCCCGGTCAGTGGACCGCCGCACTCGGGACAGCCCGGTGCGTCAGGGTGCTTGCCGCGGGCGATCCGCTCGGCGGCGAGGTGGTCCTCGCGCCAGCGCTTGCGACAGCTGCCGGTGCAGTCCACCAGGGGGTCACTGAAGCCGGCCACATGGCCACTGGCCACCCAGACCTGAGGGTTCATGATGATCGAGGACTCGATGCCCTCGACGTCGTCGCGCAGCTCGACGATGGAGCGCCACCAGCGGCTCCGGATGTTGCGCCGGATCCTGGTGCCCAGGGGGCCGAAGTCGTAGAGGGCGTTGATGCCGCCGTAGATCTCGCTGGACTGGAAAAAGAAGCCGCGCTGCTTGCCCAGCGAGACGAGGCGGTCGAGGAGGTCTGCGGGCGGCTGTATCGGCTCGGACACCGCGTCGGATTCCTGAGAGATTGCGGACACGAAGGGCACAAGTGTACAGGCGGGGGGCGAGCCCCCCGCCAACCCCCCACGCCAGTGCGGACCGCTGTACAGGCGGGGGGCGAGCCCCCCGCCAACCCCCCACGCCAGCGCGGACCGATCTGCGCGCGGGGGCAAGCCCCCCGCCAACCCCCCACGCCAGCGCGGACCGATCTGCGCGCGGGGGCAAGCTCCCCGCCAACCCCCCACGCCGGTGCGGACCGATCTGCGCGCGGGGGCGAGCTCCCCGCCAACCCCGCGGCAGGGCGGGCTCATCCTCCGAGGGCCCGGAGGACCTCCCAAGAGCGCAGCCGCCGGTCGAGGTGCTGCTCCAGCTCGCGTTCGACGATCGTCTCGAGGATGGAGAGGGTCGCGGGGTCGAGCCGGAGGCGCTCCCAGGTGGCGTCGTCACCCTCGGCGGCGACCCGGAGCACCTTGATCACCCGCACCGGGCAGTCGACGGCTCGGGGATCAGCCGGCCTGCAGCCGGGACAGAGGAGGCCGCCGGCCGCCGCGCTGAAGGCGGCGGGCAGCTCCGGCAGCGGTCCGCCACAGGCGGCACAGCGGTGCAGCTGGGGCGCATAGCCGAGACGGCCGATCATCTGCCGGGCGAAGCGCACCAGGGCGGCACGCGCATCGCGAGCGGGATCCGCAACCGATTCGAGGGCGTCCTCGACCAGGTCGAAGATCTCCTCATCGCGCTGGCGCTCCTCGAGCACACGGTCGGTCAGCTCGGCGACCACCGCGGCGCAGGCCGCCCGGCGGGGCTCCTGCACCAGGCGCGGCGCCGGCCCTGGGGCGCGCTGGGCCTGGGCCAGGACCAGCAGCTCGCCGCGCCCAATGACCAGCTGCATCCGGCTGCACTCGAAGAGGTCGGTGCGTGCCGCCAGCCGGCTGCCCGTGCGGCGCACGCCCCGGGCGATCACCCCCACCTTGCCGTGCTCCCGAGTTAGCACGGTGAGGACGCGGTCCGCTTCGCCGTAGTCGACCCGCCGGAGCACGATCCCAACGTCCGTGAAGCTGCCCGGCATCTCGGGCGGGGCGCGAAGCCCCTAGCCCTCCACCAGCGTCCGCAATCCCTCGAGGATCGGCAGCCAGCCGTTCTGAGCCATGGCTTCGGCCGCTTCCTGGCTGGGATTGTTGGTCTGCCGCAGGGTCAGCGTGGTCACCCCGCCCGCTTCCGAGAGCTCGTAGGTCACGGTGTGATAGTTCTCGGGCCGGTCCTCGGTGCCACCCAAGGGGCTCCAGTGGGTGGTGCTGAGGCGCCATGGGGGCTCGAAGGCAAGAACTGTGCCCCTGTCCTGGTAGGGCTGCCCCTTCCAGGTTCCCTCCCAGGTGATCG
>Ga0187771_10000383_pt1 | contig 26841 bp, 25 predicted proteins | sample 0116_SJ02_MP15_1_FD_133139 | JGI IMG/M metagenome (GOLD analysis project Ga0187771, IMG submission 133139) | Tropical peat soil microbial communities from peatlands in Department of Meta, Colombia - 0116_SJ02_MP15_10_MG | ecosystem: Environmental > Terrestrial > Soil > Wetlands > Peat | place... | reverse complement strand
TGCTGGTGCACGGCTTTTCCTCGACCAAGGAAACGAACTGGGTGAACCCCGGCTGGGTGACGACGCTGACCGGCGCCGGGCGGCGGGTGATTGCGCTCGACAACCGCGGGCATGGCGCCTCCACCAAGCTGTACGACCCGGCCGCCTATCAGATGGCGCTGATGGCGGACGACGTGCGCGCGCTGATCGATCATCTCGGCATCGAACGCGCCGACGTCATGGGCTATTCGATGGGCGCGCGCATCACCGCGTTCCTTGCCGTGACCCAGCCGGCGCGCCTGCGCTCGGCGATCCTCGGCGGCCTCGGCATCAACCTCATCGAGGGCCATCGCAGCGATCTGGCGGACGTCATCGCCGCCGCCTTGGAAGCGCCGTCGCTTGCCGATGTCGTGCATCCGGTTGGCCGCGCCTTCCGCAGCTTTGCCGAGCAGACCAAGTCCGACTTGCGCGCGCTCGCCGCCTGCATGCAGCGGCGACGGGAGACGCTGAGCCGCGCGCAGGTGGCCAACATCCGTGTGCCGACGCTGGTCGCGGTCGGCACCAAGGACGAGGTCGCCGGCAGCGCGCAGGACATCGCCGCGCTCATCCCGGGCGGACGCGCGCTCGACATCCCCAACCGCGATCACATGCTGGCGGTCGGCGACAGGACGTTCAAAGCCGGGGTGCTCGACTTCCTTAACCAACGCCCATGAGGTGTGGCGGCGGCTTTTGTTGCCCCTCTGCGGCCCTGCAAAAGTGTGATAAAAGACCCCATGTAGGGGGTTCGAGAGGAACGGGAGAACCGATCCATGGCTCAGTTTCAGGCACGGCCTGCCAAGGCCCTCGACAAGGTCGATCCGGTATGGGCGCGCATCCGCAACGAGGCGGAGGAAATCGCGCGGCGCGAGCCGGAACTCGCCACCTTCATCTATGAGAACGTCTTGCATCACGATACGCTGGAAGCGGCGGTGGTGCACCGCGTCAGCGAGCGGCTCGGCAATGCTGACGTGTCGGGCGATCTGATCCGCCAAGCCTATGGCGATGCGCTCGACGACGAGCGCGCGCTCGGCGAGAGCTTCCGCGCCGACATCGTCGCCACCGTCGACCGCGACCCGGCGACCACGCGCTTCATCGAGCCGGTGCTCTATTACAAGGGCTTTCACGCCATCCAGACGCACCGGCTGGCGCATTGGCTATTGGGCAAGGGGCGGAAGGATTTCGCGTTTTATCTGCAAAGCCGCTCCTCGAACGTCTTCCAGTGCGACATCAATCCGGCCGCCAAAATCGGCCGCGGCATCTTCCTCGACCATGCGACCGGCCTGGTGGTAGGCGAGACCGCGGTGATCGAGGACGACGTGTCGATCCTGCACGACGTGACGCTCGGCGGCACCGGCAAGGAGCACGAGGAGCGTCATCCCAAGATCCGCCACGGCGTGATGATCGGAGCCGGCGCCAAAATTCTCGGCAACATCGAGATCGGCCATTGCGCGCGCATCGCCGCGGGCTCGGTGGTGATCAAGCCGGTGCCGAACAACGTCACCGTCGCCGGCGTGCCGGCCAAGGTGGTCGGCGAGGCCGGCTGCCCCGAGCCGTCGCGCGCCATGGACCAGATGCTCTACGGCATCATGCTCGACGGCTGATCGACCCTTGCGCCGGGCCGCCCAATCGGGCATAGGCGTCGCATTAACAAGGAGCGGCCCGGTGAACGTAGCGGAAGTCAGACAACTCGATGCCTACCTAAAGAAGCTGTTCGGCAACACGCATATTCGTGTCGTGCCGAAGGGCGGCGAAGAGGCGAAGGTATTCATCGACGAGGATGAGATCGGCGATCTGACCGCCGAGGAGGACGAGGGCGAGCGCTCCTATAACTTCCGCATGGTCATCCAGGTGAGCGCCGACCCGAGCATGCAGCCGGTGCCGACGCTGACCAACTACCTGCGCCGGCGCTTCGACAACGACAAGATCCGCGTGGTGACGCGACCGAAGAAACTCGATTCGGTGGAAGCCTATATCGGCGACGAATTCCTCGGCGTGCTGTTCGTCGAGACCGAGAAGGGCCGCAAGTCGTATATCTTCGAATTGCCGATCCTGGACGTCGATCTGGTCGACTAATTTGGATGTAGCCGCGCCATCAGGCGATCGATCCCGCTCGCTACGCTTTTCCAATCGCTCAGCCAGTCGCGCGGGAAGCGCAGCGTGACGTCGGCATTGCCGATGCGCCGCTCCGCCAGGCATTCGCCGGCATTGACCACACCCTTCTTCGAGCAGCGGGCGAGGAAATGCTCGGGCGCCGCCTGCTCGAACACCAACTCCTCCCCTTGATAGGGGGTGCCGTCGCGGAAGTCGCGTAAGCTCAGCCCATCCGGGCCGACGCTCGCATCCGCTGCGAGATAGCGCGGATAAATCGTCTGCACGCGCGCAAGGAGCGGCAGCGTGTCATCGCCCGCGGCGATGGTAACGAACAGGCGCTCGTTGGGATCGATCGGCGCGCCGGCGTTCGCTTTGAGCGCCGGATCGGGCGGCGTTAGCGAGGGCCAGAGATAGGCGAGGTCGACGCGCTCCTGCGCGCCCGGCCGGCGCTGCACGGCCATGCGGACCGCCGCCGGCTCGATGTTGAAGGTGGCGCCCGCCACCGTGATCGGCAGCGCCGGCGCATCGAGCGCAACCGGCGCATCCGGCCAGCGCGGCCACAGCACGTAGGCGACGTAAGCTACGGCACCAATGACCGCGACCGCGAACAGCATGAGCGGCGCGGCAAGCGGGCTGACCTGACGCTGGCGGGCGGGCTGCTGCGCGAAACTGCTCATGCGGCTCCTCGAACGAATCGAAGGGATTATGCCACGCCGGCCGGAGCGGCTGCGGTCCGCGCGCGTTTACCATTTGTTAAGGATTGGCTGGCGCCGCCGCTCCCCCTTTGCGAAACATGGCCTCCAGTACTGAGTAGAGCCGCAATGTCCGTTGAGTCCGTCCAAAACCTGCTGGCGCTCGCCCTCGGTTTTGCCGTGGCCGGCCTGTGCAGCTCGACCTACCAGCTCTTCACCAGCCGTCTGCCGAGCTTCGGGCTGCTCAATGCCGGCCCAAGCGCGGCGACTTTCGCGGCCGTGCCGCTGTTGATGCTGGCGGCGCCGTTCCTGATCATGCGCAACACCATTCTCGGCCGCCGCCAGGAAGGCCGCCGCTTCGAGTTCGTGTTCCTGGCGACGCTGATCGCCGGCTTCTGGAGCTTGATGTCGGGGCTCACCCTGGTGTCGGCCTTGCACGTCTGCGGCCTGCTGCTGGCCTAAACCACTTCCAATTCCGCCCATTCGTTGCAATGGTGCGTCTCATCAGGAGAGACGCGAATGCCGATTTATGAGCTCGATAGCCAGGCGCCGGAATTTCCCGGCGACGGACAATATTGGATCGCGGAGACCGCGACCTTGATCGGCCGCGTGCGGCTCAAGCGCGAAACGAGCGTATGGTTCGGCGCCGTGCTGCGCGGCGACAACGAGTGGATCGAGCTCGGCGAGCGTTCGCAGATCCAGGACAATGCTACGCTGCACACCGATCCCGGCTTTCCGCTGGTGATCGGTTCAAATTGCGTGATCGGCCACAACGTCATCCTGCACGGTTGCATCATCGGCGATGAGAGCCTGATCGGCATGGGCGCGATCCTGCTCAACGGCGCCAAAATCGGCAAGCATTCGCTGGTCGGCGCCGGCGCGGTGGTGACCGAGGGCAAGACCTTTCCCGATCAATCGCTGATCGTTGGCGCGCCGGCGCGCGCCATCCGCACGCTCGACGAAAAGGCCGCCGAGATGATCCGCCGCGGCGCTGACATCTATGTGCGGCGCTCGCAGCAATACGCCAAGGGCCTGAAGCGAATAGGCTAGGCCGCTTGCCTTGCGGGTTCGACCTGCGGTTGCGCGCGGAAGGCGATGGCGAGCCGGTTCCACGTGTTGATGGCGACGACGGCCGCGCTTAGGTCGACGATTTCCTTCTCCGAGAAGTGTTTGCGGACCTCATCGTAGACACCGTCGGGCACATGCGTCTGCGAAACCAGCGTCAGTGCCTCGGTCCAGGCAAGCGCGGCGCGTTCGTGCGGCGCGAACACCGGCGTCTCGCGCCAGGCATTGAGCAGATGCATGCGGTCGTCGCTCTCGCCGAGCTTGCGCGCGTCGCGCGTATGCATGACCAGGCAGAAGGCGCAGCCGTTCATCTGCGAGGCGCGAATCTTGACGAGCTCGCGCAGTTTCGCGTCGAGCCCCGATTGATCGCCATAGGATTGCAGCGCGGCCACCGCCTTGTAGGCCGCCGGATTGACCTTGGTCACGTCGATGCGTTGTTGCATGGCGCTCTCCCGTAGCTTGTCGCTCCCGGCGCCAATGCATGCGCTCCGAAAGAGTCGAGAGTCCGGCAGTCCGTTGACAATCGCGTGAAGCTTGTAGGCAGCGCTGAGTTCCCATGCGCGCAAAGCAGGTGCGGCCGGCCCTGGGGGAGGCCGGCCGCTCGCGAACCCGGTCTGGGGACGGGGAGGGGTGGGGACGGGACCGGGGCCGCGAATTCCCTTGTCTTGTCTTGCTCAGTCAGCCGACTGTCGTGATCGCCCTAGCGTGCGGACACCGTGGCCGGTGCCTGCGGCTCGCCCAGCGCGACCCAGACATTCGGATTGGATTGCGACTGCCGCTTCACGAAGCGGTAGCCGGTCTTGTTCCAGGGCAGGATGTCCGCCTCCTGGTTGTCCAGGATGAACTCGCCCTTGTCGGTCTTCACCGTGAGCACGGCATGGCCGTCGCCCTTCTTGTCGCGCACCACGGTGATCAGAAGCGCCTCGCGCGGCCAGCCGGCCTGCATCAGTATGCGCCGCTTCAGCAGCACGTAGTCCTCGCAGTCGCCGTAGCCGTCGTCCGGGTAATCCCATTGCTCGACCACGCCCCAATGCTCGAGGTCGGTGACAGGCTTGATGTTGTCGTTGGCCCAGGCATTGACCTTCGCGAGATCCGACCAGGCCTTGGCGGTGAGCACCACGTCGCGCGCCATCGACGGCTTCGTGTCGCATTCCGGCTTGTAGCGGATGCAGAACTCGACCCAGCCGATCGGCGCGCGGGTTTCCTCGCCGACCGCGATGTAAGCCGGGCGCTCGTTGCCCGCGGCCGGCCCGGCATAGGCGAGCCGCTCACCTGCCGTTGCGCTGCCCGCGCCGGCTAGGACGGCCGCGCAGGCCAAGCCCAGAAGGCCGCCCATTGCACCTTGTTTGAAACGCCAGCCCATTGTTGTGGCCCCTTCCCCTCGTGTTGGGACCACAATTCGCATAAAGCTTTTGCATCGCCGCTAAGTCATTCAAGTCATTTTGAAGAAAACGCAAGTAAAAAAAGAGACGAATATAGTAGAACTTGAACTCAAATTCGATTAAAATATTACCGAATACAATTTGCCTAAAAATTTAGACATTAACGCGCCAAATGCAGCAAACGCGCAGCGGCGGCCGCGGGAGGCGGGTGCGGTTTACCGTAAAGGCTTGGCAAGCACTGGCTTTATGATACCGGTGCGAACATGCCGCCGGCGCGATGATACCGGCGCCGGTCTGCACAATTTGCCGCGCCGCGTTTACCGCGAGGTCAGCCTATTCGCCGGTGACGTTTTGTTCGACGAAATCGATGTGCTGCAGGCGGGTGAATTCGATGGCGAAGCCGTCGTCGATGTGCCGGACCACGCGCCCCTGCGTCTTGCCGATGGTAACCATGCTGCCGATGGGCGGCCGCAGGTCGGGCGAGATGGCGATGGCGGCGCCCGATTCCGACAGGTCGATGACGCGGCAGGCGACGTTGTTGCCGTTCGGCAGGATCAGCCGGCCCATCGCCTTGCGCGGGATAAAACGGCCGTGCCGGCGGTCTTCCGGCAGATTGAGGATATGCCGGTTGGCGAGCCAGGTGAGCTGGGCGGCGAGCTTGTCGCGCTTGCGCAAGGTCGCCTCGATGGTCATGGCGAAGCCGTTGTCGATAAGGCGCGCGATCTTGCCCTCGAGCCGGCCGACATGGTCGACATAGGCGATCACCCGTTCGCCGGGATTGCCGACCACCGGCGCGATCAGCGCGATGCCCCCCGGCGACATGTTGATGACCTGGCAGGGATACTCGCGCCGGTCGGCCAGCATGTAGCGGCCGAGCAGGTTGACCTTGACCCGCTGATGCCGCCGGCGCTCCTCGGCGAGCGGCAGAATCCTCGGCTTTTGCAGCGGCAGGGCCATGAACGCACAGGTGTCGCGGGGGCGTATTCCCCCAGCCAATGACCCTATGAGTCTATCGTTAACGCGGCGTTAGCCGCTCCGTTCGCCGGACGGCGTGGTGCGGCCGCCGCTATAGACGACGAAGCCATGCCGCACCCGGCTGCCGCTGGCCGCCCGGACCATGCGCGGCACCAGGCCAATGTCGGCCTCGATATGGCGCAGCGCGCCGAGCGTGAGCTCGCTGACTGGCCGCGCGCCCAGCCAATAGGGCGGAACGAGCGGCGCCAGCACGCCGATGGCGCGGATGCGCGTATGACCGACATGGGCGAGCGGCAGCAGCAATAATTCGAGGTCGGCCTTATCGCCTTGCTCGGTGCGCGCGGCGACACCGGCCACCGCGCCGGTCGCCTCGTCGGTGAGGATGGCGAGCAATTCCTCGATCGTCGCGCGGCTGTCTTCGTTCCACAGCGCGGCGAACAGCTCGCCCTTGATCTCACGGCCGCACAGCGCGCAGACGCGCGTGCCGGCGAGGCGGAAGCGCAACTGACCGGTGAAATCCTCGGCCAGTGTGAAGGTGTCGCTCAGCGCGTGGCGAATTTCGGTCGGATCGACCTCGGCGCGCGCGGGCGCCGGGCGGCTGCCGCGCTTCTTGTTCCAATGCTCATACACAGCGCGCGTGGACTGATGCTTCATGAGACGCCCCTGTTCCGTCGCGGGACGGAACCCGGCGCTCACTGTCTCCGGGTGGGACATTTTCGCGCCGTTCGTCCGCGACAACATGGCGTGAGCAGGCGCCGTGCCGCCGCTACTTCAGCCGCTTGGGCGACGTGAGTTAGCGTTAAAATCGCAATCGGCTTGTCCTCGCGGCGATCGCCGCTATGTTCGTTGGCGATCCACACGGCTGAGAGGAGGGCGAAAGCCCTCCTTTTTCTTTCTTTCGCGCATAAAGCTTGCGGTCGGCCGGTCAGGCAGCGTAACTCAAGCTTTCGGCTGAGCCCCCGGATCGTTGTGAAGCGCGAACCTGTCTTCAATATTCCGCCCGTCATCATCGGGCTCCTTGCCGTGCTGGCGCTCATTCATGCCGTGCGCGCGTACCTGCTCACCGACGAGCAGGACATGCAGCTTCTGCTTACCTTTGCCTTCATCCCATCGCGCTATGATACCTCGGCACTCGGCGGCGTGCTGCCGGGCGGCTTCGGCGCGGAACTGTGGACCTTCGTCACCTATGCGCTGATCCACGCCGACTGGACGCATTACGGCGTCAATGCGGTGTGGCTGCTGCCGTTTGGCAGCGCGGTGGCGCGCCGCTTCGGAACGCTACGCTTTATCTTGTTCTTTGCGGTGGCGGCGGCGGCCGGCGCGGCGATGCATCTTGCCACCCATGCCGGCGAGGATTTGCCAGTGATTGGCGCCTCGGCGGCGATCTCCGGCACCATGGCGGCGGCGATGCGCTTTGCTTTCCAGCGCGGCGGCCCGCTCAGCTTCTGGCGCAGCGGCGACGCTTCCGATTATCGCGTGCCGGCGGTCCCGCTCGGCGCCGCGCTGCGCGATCCACGCGTGCTCGTCTTCGTGGTGGTGTGGTTCGGCATCAATATTCTGTTCGGACTCGGCTCGCTGCCGATGACCGGCGTCGGGCAAGACCAGGTGGTGGCCTGGCAGGCGCATATCGGCGGTTTTCTCGCTGGCTTGTTCTTGTTTTCCTGGTTCGATCCCAAGCCCTCCGAACCGCGCGACGACGATATTGCGATGCCGCAATAGCGCCGCTGCGTTGCGTCGTTAAACAAATGTGATCGCGCCAGCGCCGCAATATTTCTTGACGGAACAACACGGCGGCGGGATCGTTTTGGCAGAGCCCGGGACTCATAGCGGTCGCAAAATCCGCAGCCCGGAGCCAAGGAGGCTGCCATGAACGTCAAGACCATCTTGGCCGCCAAGTCAGGCAATTTGGGCGGCGACATTATAAGCATCGAGCCAACGGCGGATCTGACGGCGGCGGCGCGGCTGCTCGGCGCGCGCCGCATCGGCGCAGTGGTGATCCGCGGCGCGGGAGGGCGCCTCGCCGGCATATTGTCGGAGCGCGACATCGTGCGCGCGATTTCCGAGCATGGCGCCGAGGCACTCGCGCTGCCGGTCGGCCAGGTGATGACGCGCAACGTCACCACCTGCGGCGAGGAGGACAGCGTCGCCAGCATCATGGAGCGGATGACGGCGGGCAAATTCCGCCATATGCCGGTCATGGCCAAGGGCGAATTAGTCGGCGTCATTTCGATCGGCGACGTGGTCAAGCAGCGTGTCGAGGAGATCGAGCGCGAATCGGAAGCGCTGCGCGATTACATCCGCACCGCGTGACCCCGATTACTTGGCTGCGCCGTTGCCGTTGTAAGGCTGCGACAGCGCGGTGACCGCTTCGGTCACCGCGAGCAGCATCTTGTCGGCCGCCTCGGCGCCGATGGCGATCGCGTCGGTGCCGCGATGGAAATCGAACCAGCCGATGCCGCCGAGCCGCGGGCTGATCAGCACGTCGGGCGGATCGCCGGCGAGGCGCGCGCGCGTGATGCGGTCCTGCATGACGTTGAAGGCTTCCACCATCACGGTCGGGATGCCGGGGCGGCCGCGCCGGCCGAGGAGTTGCCGGCGCAGCGAGCGTTCGCCGTTGAACAGGCCGCGCAGGCCGTTCGCCTTGGGCAGCTCATCAACGGCTTCATCTTCCTCGTCGGGGCCGTGATTGGCGATGATGGTGCCGCGCCCGAACAGGTCGGAATTGAGATTGACCGCGATCACCAGGCGCGCGCCGAGCGCGCGCGCCGCCGACACCGGCACCGGATTGACCAGCGCGCCGTCGACCAGCCAGCGGCCGCCGATTAGCACCGGCGGGAAAATGCCCGGGAGCGCGTAGGAAGCGCGCAGCGCCTCGGCGAGGCGGCCGCGCGTCAGCCAGATTTCATGCCCGGTGTTGAATTCGGTGGCAATGGCGGCAAAGCGGACCGGCAAATCGTCGATGCGGCTGTCGGCAAGGCCGGCTTCCAGTTTGGTGGCGAGGTGGCCGCCGCGAATGAGCCCGGAGCCGGATAGGCTGAGGTCGAGATAGCTCAACACGCTGCGCACATTGAGCCCGCGCGCCCATTCCTCTAAGCCGTCGAGCTGGCGCGCGGCATAGCAGCCGCCGACCACGGCGCCGATCGAAGTGCCGACGATGACGTCCGGCACGATGCCGGCCGCGACAAGCGTGCGGACGACGCCGATATGGGCAAAGCCGCGCGCCGCGCCGCCGCCAAGCGCAAGCCCGATGGTGGGGCGCGTGGCGGCCGGCTTCAGCGGCGCGGTGGTGGCTTCGGCGGCGCGGTCGCCGTTGCGCACCCGCGCGAATAGACCTTCAAACACCAAAACTATCTCCTCGGTCCCCCGACGTTCCGATCGGCCAGCCAAGGGACAAGCGGTTCACCCCGAGTACGTGCAAGCTGCTGGCGGAGTCTTGTGACGGAAACGTGACAAGAGCCTGCGCCTGCCGAATTACCTAATGGTTAAATGCGGCAAAATCCGACTAGTTTTGCGGGCGCTGCATCGTAAAGAGGCTCTCGACCACGGCATATTCGTCATAGCCGCAGCGGGCGATCGGCTTCATCGCCGCGGTGTCGAGCTTGCCGTTGACGATGATGCGGTCGTCGATGTGCACGCCAACGACCTGGCCGATGACCAGGTGGCCGTCGAGCGGTTTGCCGTCGATGTCCTGCAAGCGGATGACTTGCAGCCGCTTGCATTCGAGCGCACAGGGCGCGGCCATCACCCGCGGCGGCTTGACCAGCCGCGACGGCGCCGGCTCCAATCCTGCACGCACCATCTCGTTGACGCCGCGCGGCAGCGGCGCCGAGGTTTCGTTCATCGCCTCGCGCAGGTCCCAGGTGGCGAGGTTGCAGACGAATTCGCCGGTCTCCTCGATGAAGGTCACCGAATCCTTCAAGCCTTCGCTGGCGAACATCACCAGATTGGGTCGGCTGCTGATGGCGTTGAAGAACGAGTAGGGCGCGCAATTCACTTCGCCCTTCGCGCTGATCGAGGTGATCCAGCCGATCGGCCGCGGCGCCACGATCGCCTTGAATGGATCGTGCGGCAGCACGCGCTTGTCGCGTTTCTCCGGTTCGTAGAACATCAATTCCTCGGCGCCGAATAGTGCGTGACGATGCTCTCGAGCATGGGCCGCTCGCGATCCTCCGGCGGCTTGCTCGCGCGGCCGATATGCACAAAGCCGGCGATGCGCTCGTTCGGTGCGAGACCGAGCTGATCCAGCACGCGCCGGTCATAGGCGTACCATTCGGTGATCCAGCTCGCGGCATACCCCATCGCATGGGCAGCGAGCACCAGGTTCATGGCGGCAGCCCCGGCCGACAATTCCTGCTCCCATTGCGGGATCTTCACATGCGGGGCGGCGCGGCTGACCACGGCGATGACCAGCGGTGCGCGCGCCAGCCGCTTGCGCTCGAAATCGAGCTGATCGGCTGTGGCGTCGGCACGCTGGGCGGCGAAGACTGCGGCGATCACCTCGCCGGCGGCAAGCCGCGCGTCGCCCTCGAACACGATGAAGCGCCAGGGCGCGAGCTTGCCGTGGTCGGGCACGCGCGAGGCGATGGCGAGCAAGGTATCGATTTCCTCCCGGCTCGGGCTAGGGCCAGACAATTCCATCGGCTTGACCGAGCGGCGGGTCTTCAGCAGCTCTAATGCATCGGGCATTGACGTCTCGTGAGGAATGGGAGGGGCAGGCGCGTGCAAGCTTCGAGGCTGCGATTCTTACCCGACACGGGCAAGCTCGTCAGCCGCCCGTTGTGCGGTCAACCGGCGATCTTCAGCTTTGCAGGGGTGGGTATTTCGCGGCCGACGAGCTCGGCATAGGCATCGATGGGCAGCGGGTGGCCGGTAAAATAGCCCTGTACCTCATCGCAGCCCTTGCGGAACAGATTTGCATGTTGCTGCGCGGTTTCGACGCCTTCGGCCAGAATGGGAATATCGAGGCTATGGCCGAGATCGATTACAGCCCGCACGATGGCGATGGAATTTTGATTGCGGTTTAGATCGGCAATGAAAGAGCGATCGATCTTGATCTTGTCGAACGAGAAGGCATGCAGATAAGACAACGAGGAATAGCCTGTCCCGAAATCATCAAGCGCGATACGAACGCCAAGGGATTTGAGACGGGTGAGGATCGTGACAGCCCGCGAAAAATTGTCGGTCAGCGCGCTTTCGGTGACCTCCAGCTCGAGCCGCGATGGCGGCAGTCCGGTTTCAAGCAGGATCAAATGGACCAGTGCCGGTAAGTCGTTGTTGCGGAATTGCACCGGAGAAACGTTGACCGCAATCGTCAGCGGGTGCGTCCATGACGCGGCTTCGCGACAGGCTTCGCGCAGAACCCATTCGCCGATCGGAACGATGAGCCCGGCTTCTTCGGCAAGCGGGACAAAAGTGCCCGGTGGCACGAGGCCCCGATTGGGGCATTGCCAACGCAACAATGCCTCGAAGCCAATGGTTTCGCCGGTCATCTTTTTTTGCGGCTGATAGTGCAAGAGCAGTTCTTGGCGGCCGATGGCCATGCGGAGATCGTCCTGCTTGGCGCGCCGATCGCGCAGACAATCCCCCATCTCGGTATCGAAAAACATCAATGTGCCGCGGGCCTCGGCCTTTGCCCGATACAGGGCGATGTCGGCATTGGTCATTAACGACTTGGCGTCAGTGCCGTGTTGCGGATAGATCGCCCCGCCTATCGTTGCGCCGATCTTCATATTTCGATCCTCGATATTGATTTCTTCGCCCAAGGCGCCGAGCACGCGGTCGGCCACCGTTATCGCTGCCTCTGGCTGTTCAGCGCCCGGCACGATCAGCACGAACTCGTCGCCGCCGATCCGCGCCGCAAACGATCCAGTTGCGGCCCTCTGCAAACGCCGCGCTATTTTGCACAGCAACATATCGCCAATTGAATGGCCGTATCTGTCGTTGGCTTCCTTGAAGCCGTCGAGGTCGAGCGACAGGACTGCGAATTGCTCGCCGCTATTTGCCGAACGGTCAAGCGCGGCTTTGATTGCGTCATTGAACGTGATGCGGTTCGGTAAGTCGGTCAGATTGTCATAATGCGCCATGCGCGCCAGCCGCTCCTCCCAGTGCTTACGCTCAGTGACATCCTGAAGCACCGTAATGAGCGACTGCGACTTCTCGTCGTCATGGCGAACGACGACGGTTTTCCCGATGGCGATCCGCACGCCGTTGCGCGGCGTCTGAACCACATGATCGGACACGATGACTGGTTGGCTGGACCGCAAGGCTTCGTTGTTTTCGGCGATGATGAAATCGGCCTGTTCTTTTGGATACAGTTCGGCGATCGTCTTCCCGACGATCTTCTCGCGCGAGATGCCGAACAAGTCCTCGAGTGCCTTGTTGACGAAGCTGTAGCGGCATTCGCTGGCATCGTTCAGCGAGATCGGAATGTCCTTGACCAGTATCGGAACGGGAACGTTTTCGATGATGGCGTCGAGGAATCGGCGGGTGCGGCGAAGCTGATCCTCCGCCTGCTTGCGCTTGGTGATATCACGAGCGGCCACCAGGCACGCGCGATGGTCTCTGTAGTTCAGCGAACGCGCGTAAACGCCGACATCGATGATGCTGCCGTCGGCTTTCAAATGCCGCCAGATCTGTTCGCCGTTGTGATCGCCGCCGCTGTCGCGAACGAATTGCACGAACCGCTCGCGTTCCCCAGGCGGGCGAATGGCGAGCACGGACATCTGCAAGAATTCTTCGCGGCTATAGCCATAGTTTGCGACGGCGGCGGCGTTCACCGCCAGGAAGCGCAAGTCGTCGAGATCATACACCCACATCGGCAGCGGATTGCTCTCGAACAGAAGCTGGAACGAGGCTTCGTGCCGCCTCGCTTCGGTGATGTCCTCGTGGGTGGCTACCCAGCCGCCGCCGGCCATCGGCTGATTCACGACTGCGATCGCGCGGCCGTCGCTGAGCTTGCAAACGATGGTCTTCGTTATTCCGCGATTGATGTTGGCCAAGATGGCATCAACATATTTTTCGGGGTCATATGCCTCGTTCGGAAATACGCCGTTCGCGATCCGGATGCGCACGAGATCCTGCAAGGTGACGCCGCGCTGCACCGCCGCTTCCGGCAAGTTGTACATCTCAACAAAACGCTTGTTGCAGACGATGAGCCGCGCTGAAGCATCGAACATCGTCAGCCCTTGCGACATGTTGTTGAGGGCAGCATCCAGTTGCCGGTTCTGCGCCTGAAGGTTTTTCGCAACGCGGCGGGCGATGAGAAAGGCCGTGCTGGCGACCATCAAGACGATCATCAATGCTGCGGCGGCGACGTACAGCGCGGCATAGTGCCAGCTGGCAAGCACGTCATCCAGCCGTTTGGTGATGACGACCGCCATTTGGTAGTGCGGCAGATTGCGCCCAGAGATCAAAATGTTCCTGCCGGTCAGCATGGCGGGCTGTTGAATGGTGCCGTAGCTCGCATTTTGCAGCAATTTGATGATGTCGCGCCCCGCGTATGATTTTCCGCGCAGACTTTCATTACGCGGATAACGCGCAATCAAAGTGCCATCGCGAGTAAACAATGATATTGAGCGGTCGCTGCGGCGGGCGATGTTTTCAAAAAGCTGTTCGAAATAGTCGAGCCGGATCACGCCCACAAGCGCGCCAAGGAATTCGCCGTTCGGGCCGTTAATTTTCCGCGCAATCGGCAGAATCCAAGCCCCGCTGGCAGGGCTTCGCAAAGCGGCGTCAACATAGGTCTGCAGATTTGAGTTCTTGAAAGCCTCGGCCCGTTTGTCGGTGATCATCCGGATCGTGGGGATGGGCCAGCCTCGTGAAAAATTGATCAGCTTGCCGTCGGGGTCGGTCAGCACGATCGCGTCGATGTGGGGCAATGCAGCGATTTGATCTTTGAAACGCCGATGGGTGTCATAATCCGACATTTGCTGTTGAATTTGGGTGGTCGATGCGATGCCAAGAGCCTTTATTCGATCGATAATGTTGTTCTGGATGACTTCGATCGATTGGAAGCTGCGGTCCAATTGCTCGGTAAGGACCAGCGACAGACTTTCAAGGTCGTGCTCGCTGTCGGTTATTTGTTGGCTGCGAAGATTGGCTAGCAGAATCCAAGTTGCCGGCAGAATCACCGCGATCAAAATGAGACTGCTCAGGATAATGAATCGGAAGGGATGCGACGCCCATACAGAGGCCGGTGCCATCGAATGCGTGGCGAGCGACCGATTGTCGCGCCGGCGAAGCGTCAACAACCCATTTCGCAACGCTCTGAATGAAGAAACAATGGGCGCCCGCATACCGTCACGATGATCAGCCGAAGAAATTAGCGAAATGTAATTGTGGAATGATTTGAACGACTTGTTGTGATGACGGTGTATGCAGGGTTAAGTGAGATGTTAGTTTGAACTAAATTCACATGTCCGCGCGCGCTGTTTGCCGTCGCGCGACCGCGAAATCAGCTTTGTGCTGATGGGGGCGTGCCGCGGTACCACCAATGCAAGTTGTAATGCGGTGGCTATGCACGCTCCAAACTGATAAATGGCTTCGGATACCAAGCACTCCCAGGCAGACGGGATGCTACCGAATTGATGTAGACTGTACCGGCGCAATGTATAAACGTTGGGCGCTGATCGCCGGATTTCGGCCGCGGCCAAAATTGCCTGATCGTCGAATCGACGTCCTGCGCCAGCCATCGACCGGTCACACACCGCGATTGGCTTGAAATCGCCGTGATTTGGGCCGAAAAACGCTGCACTATGCACAATGCCCGCGCAATCGCCGCCCGCAGTCTCAAGTGGCTGATCCTGGCAATCGTCCTGCCTCTGCTCGCAGCACAGCCGGCCGCGGCGCAGGCGGAGGGGCAGAGCTCGTTGCTTTCGGCGGCGCCGTCGACCGGGCTGCTGACGCCGGGGCCCAACGTGCGTGGGGACGTGCTCGGACCGGGCGGCGTGCTGGCGCCGCAGCCCGACTGGCCGGCGACCACGCCGCGCGCAGCTCCGGCCGCGCCGCTCGCGGCGCCAACGGTGCCGGCCGGGCAGGTGGTGCTAGCGCTCAACGCTCACTTCGGCAAGGGCGCGCCGGCTATCGACGGCGGCCTCACCTGGCGCGTCTATTCGACTAAGCCCGACGCCAGCGGCAATTACCAGTTGATCAAGGAAGACAAGTCGCCAGCGCCGACCTTGGTGATGCCGGCAGGCACCTACATCGTGCATGTCGGCTTTGGTCTTGCCACCGCGGTGCGCCCCGTGAGCTTGACCGGGCCAAGCGTGCATGAGGATTTCGAGCTGCCGGCCGGCGGCCTGCGGCTGGAAGCGCGCGTCGGCAACGCGCTCATTCCGGCTGGGCAGGTGTCGTTCGAGGTGTACAAGGGTAGCCAGTTCGAGCCCGGCGACCGCCGGCCGATCGCCGAACATTTGATGACCGGCAATGTCATAGTGGTGCCGGAGGGCACATATTACATCGTGTCGAACTACGGCGACGCCAATTCGGTGGTGCGCTCCGACATTCGCGTGCAGGCCGGCAAGCTCACCGACGTCACTGTGACCCACCGCGCCGCTGCGATCACGCTCAAGCTGGTGGCCGAGAAGGGCGGCGAGGCGCTCGCCAACACCGCCTGGTCGGTGCTCACGCCAGGCGGCGACGTGATCAAGGAATCAATCGGCGCCTTTCCGCGCGTGATCCTGGCGGAAGGCGAATACCGCGCCATCGCGCGCAACGAGGGCAAAGTCTACGAGCGCGAATTCAAGGTGGTCACCGGCGTGGACGGTGACGTCGAGGTGCTCGCGCAGTAGCAGCGGAACCAACCGGCAAAGCCGGTCGTTGGGATGAGGCATGGCGACGCAATTCATTGCGAACGACACGGCTTCCGATATTTTCGCCGAGCTCGATGCCCATTCGATCGCGTTGCTGCTCGACGTCGACGGCACGCTGATCGACATCGGGCCCACCCCCCATGAAGTGTATGTGGCCGACGATTTGCGCGATTCGCTCGAGCGCCTGTTGCGCGCGACCGGTGGTGCGCTCGCGCTGGTGAGCGGGCGGCCGATCGCCGATCTCGACGCGCTGTTTGCGCCGCTCAAGCTGCCGGCGGTCGGCGGCCACGGCGCCGAGCTGCGCCGGCACGGCGGCGAGGCGGCGGAAGCGGCGGCGCCGCTGTCGCCGGATTTGCGGCGGCATCTCGCCGAGGCGGCGACGCCCGGCTCCGGCATCATCGTCGAAGACAAAGGCTATTCACTCGCGCTGCATTACCGCCAGGGGCCGCAACACGAAGAGCGCGTGCGCTCGCATATCGCGGCCGGCCGCGCCGCTTATCCGGGCGAAGCGACCGAAGTGCTGCCCGGCAAGGCGATGCTCGAAGTGAAGCGGCCGGACGTGAGCAAAGGCGACGGCGTGCGCGATCTGATGCGGCGACCGCCCTTCGCCGGCCGCAGGCCTGTATTCATCGGCGATGACGTCACCGACGACTCGGTGTTCGCGCTGCTCAAGGAGTGGGGCGGGCTCGGCTTCTCGGTCGGCCGGCATTTTGCCGGGCTCGCCGGCATGTTCGATTCGCCGCTCGACGTGCGGCGCGCCTTGCAGCGGCTGGCGGCCAAGGCACAGGCGCGCGCAACATGAGCGAATCCACGCTCGATCTGGCCGTCATCGGCAACGGCCGCACCGCCGCGCTCATCGAGCCGACCGGGCGCATCGTCTGGTGGTGCCTGCCGCGTTATGACGGCGACCCGGTGTTCTGCCGGCTGCTCGCCGGCGAAGAGGAAAAGGGTTTCACCGACGTGGTGCTCGACGGGCAGGCGGACAGCCGCTCGGCCTATATGCGCAACACCGCGATCGTGGTGACCGAACTCACCGATCGCAACGGCAGCGCCGTGCGCATCACCGATTTTTCGCCGCGCTTCCAGAATTACGGCCGCATCTTCCGCCCGCCGCAGCTCGTGCGCATCATCGAGCCGATCTCCGGCATGCCGCGCATCACCATCCGCTTTCGCGCCGCGCACCGCTATGGCGTGCCGGTGACGGTGCATTCTTCCGGCAGTAACCACATCCGCTATTGGCGCGATGATGTGCCGGTGCGGCTGACCACCGACGCACCGCTCTCCTACATCGAGAGCGAAGCCTCCTTCGTGCTGACGCGCCCGGTGCACATGGTGATGGGCGTCGACGAGCCGTTCGAAGGTGCGCTCCAGAGCACCTGCCGCGAATTCTGCGACCGTACCATCCACTATTGGCTGGAATGGGTGCGGCGGCTCGCCTTCTCCGCCGACTGGCAGGACGAGATCATCCGCGCCGGCATCACGCTCAAGCTGTCGACGTTCGAGGAGACCGGCGCAATCGTGGCGGCGCTCACCACCTCGATTCCGGAAGGCCTGCGCACGGGCCGCAACTGGGACTATCGCTTTTGCTGGATGCGCGACGCCTTCTTCGTGGTGCGCGCGCTCAACCGCATCGGCGCCACGCGCACCATGGAAGAGTTCATCTCCTACATCCTGAGCGTCGCCGCCGGGCGTGCCGACCAGATCAAGCCGCTCTACGGCGTGGTGCACACCGACCCGCTCGAGGAGCGCACCGCGCCGGCGCTCGCCGGCTTCAACGGCGACGGCCCGGTGCGCATCGGCAATGCCGCCTCCAATCAGAATCAGCACGACGTCTATGGCAGCATCATCATGGCGGCGACGCCGATGTTCTTCGACCGTCGTCTGCCCAATCCGGGCGATGCCGCGCTGTTCCGCATGATCGAGCCGCTCGGCGAGCAGGCGGCCAGGCTCGCGCTCGAACCGGACGCCGGCATCTGGGAATATCGCGGGCGCAGGCGCGTGCACACCTATTCGGCGGCGATGTGCTGGGCCGGCTGTCAGCGGCTCGGCGCAATCGCCGCCCATCTTGGCCTGCCGGAGCGCGCCGCCTATTGGGGCGACACCGCCAAGCGCATTGGCGAGCAAATGCTCGCGCGCGCCTGGAATCCCAAGCGCAAGGCGTTTGCCGCCGCGTTCGACAGCGACGATCTCGACGCCAGTTGCCTGTTGCTCGCCGAGCTGGGGCTGATCGCGCCCGACGATCCGCGCTTCGTCGCCACCGTCGAGGCGATCAATCACCAACTTCGCCGCGGTTTCCACGTTATGCGTTATATCGCCGCAGACGACTTCGGCCCGCCGGAAACGGCGTTTTTGATTTGCCGCTTCTGGCTGATCGATGCACTCTGGGAAACCGGGCGGCGCGACGAGGCCAAGGACATGTTCGTCGATGCCCTCAAACTGCGCAATCGCTACGGGCTGCTGTCGGAAGACGTGCACCCGGTAACCGGCAAGCTGTGGGGCAATTTTCCGCAGACCTATTCGATGTCAGGATTGATACTGACCGCGATCAAGCTGTCGCGGAGTTGGGGAGACCGGTATTGGCGCGGCTCGTCGTAGTCTCCAACCGGGTCGGCGTTCCCGATCGCAACGCGCGTGCTGGCGGGCTCGAAGTCGCCATCCGGCCGACGCTGCGGCGGCGCGGCGGCCTGTGGTTCGGTTGGAGCGGGCGCGTCGCCGACCACGATCCTGGTCACGCCAAGGTCGTCGAGCACGACAACGTCACCTACGCCACCGTCGATCTGCGCAAGGACGACTACGAGGAATTCTACAACGGCTTCGCCAACCGGGTGCTGTGGCCGATCCTGCATTACCGGCTCGATCTTGCCGAGTTCACGCGCCGCGATCTCGGCGGCTATTTCCGCGTCAACGAGTTCTTCGCGCGCAATCTGGAATTGCTGCTGCGCGACGACGACGTGGTGTGGGTGCACGACTATCACCTGATGCCGCTCGCCCAGGCGCTGCGCGAGCGCGGCCACGCCAACAAGATCGGCTTCTTCATCCACGTGCCGTTTCCACCGCCGGAGATTCTCACCGCGCTTCCCAACCACGATCAGCTCATCCCGGCGCTCTGCCACTACGATCTGGTCGGCTTCCAGACCGACGTCGATGCCGCCAATTTCTCGCGCTACATCGCCAACGAATGCGGCCTGTCGTGGGCCGGCGGTAACAGCTTCCACTACGGCAACCGCATCGTACAAGTCGGCACCTTTCCGGTCGGCGTCGAGTCGGAGGCGTTCGCGCGGCTGGCGCGGCGCGCCATCGAAACGGCTTTCGTGCGCGAGGTGCTCGACAGCCTATCCGGCCGCGCCATGATCATCGGTGTCGACCGGCTCGATTATTCCAAGGGCATTCCCGAGCGGATGAGCGCGTTCGAACGTTTTCTCGCCAATTTCCCCGACTGGCGCGGCAAGGTCACCTATCTGCAGATCACGCCGCGCAGCCGCACCGGCATTCCCGAATACAACGACATCGGCCGCCTGGTCGGCGAGGCGGTCGGCCGCATCAATGGTACCTATGGCGAGGCCTCGTGGACGCCGCTGCGCTACATCAACAAGGCGCACAGCCGCACCGCGCTCGCCGGGCTCTACCGCGCAGCGCGCGCCGGCCTGGTCACCCCGCTGCGCGACGGCATGAATCTGGTGGCCAAGGAATTCGTCGCCGCGCAGAACCCGGAGGATCCCGGCGTTCTGATTCTCTCGCGCTTTGCCGGCGCCGCGCATGAATGCGCCGCCGCGCTGCTGGTCAACCCTTACGATCCGGAAGGCGTCGCCATCGCTATCAACCGGGCGCTGTCGATGCCGCTGGAGGAACGCTGCCAGCGCCAGGCGGCCAATTACAGGGTGCTGGTCAAGAACGATCTGTCACATTGGGCAGAGCGCTTTCTCGCCATGCTGGAGCGGCCGCCGCATGCCGACAGCGAGCGCATGCGCATCGTGCGCTGATCTTTTGATCTTGATCATAAGGACGATAGTTTGCGCCGCTAGCCTGCAATCCCTTGAACGAGGCCGCTCGCCATGAATCGACTAATCCGCGCAATGTTGCTCATCGCCGTCGCCGCGCTGCCAGGCGTGAGCCTGGCCGCCGACGCGGCCAATGGTGAACGGCTGGCCAAGCGTTGGTGCGCGGCCTGCCACGTGGTCGCCGCCGATCAAAAAAGCGGCGACGCGCAGGTGTCGCCGTTCTCGGCCATCGCCAAACGGCCGGATTTCGACGCCGCGCAGCTTGCGCTGTTCCTGCTGCTGCCGCATCCGAAGATGCCTGATATGAGCCTGACGCGGAGCGAGGCCGCCGATCTTGCGGCCTATATCGTGAGCCAGGGCCAATAGGCGACCGCTTTGCCGTCATCGATTCATCGGCTGCGCGGCCGGCGCATGCGCGCGCGTTGACTGAGATCAATGCGTCGCCTCGCGCGCGCTGTACGATGCGCGGCGCAAAAGGCTCGCGAACAAGAAGCCGCGTGAGGATGCGCCGCTTGCAGCAACCGATTGGCGAGGGTCGACAGGGGGCTCGACATCGCCAAGCGAGAGGGGGCAAGCCATGCGCGCGATCCGCCACAAGCTCACGACAGTTACGCTTGCCGTTGCGGCGTTGACGCCGGACGCCGGACGCCGGCGCGGCCGCGCGTCAGCATGAGCGGCGAGGCCCGGCCATGATGGCCGCGGCGAAATCGCGAACGATCCGAGTCCCCAAGGGGCGGATCATGGTTTATGAATGAGGAGACGGCGAATGAACCCACGGGTTACGATCGATCAGGACGCGAAGGGATCGACGGGCATGTTCCGTTTTCTTGAGGCGACCGCCGCGCAATACATGACGCCGGGCGTCAGAAGCGTGACGCGTCAATGCAGCCTGGGCGAGCTGGAGAGCCTGTTCGCGCAGTACGATTTCGACGCGCTGCCGGTGGTGGAAGACGGCGCCATGCTCGGCATCGTCACCAAGTTCGATTTCCTGCGCATGTTCGCCTTCACCACCGGCCGGCTGGTGCCGAGCTACGACGAGCTGATCAAGCACACCGTCGGCGAGGTGATGACCGAGGGCGTGGTGCATGTCGCGCCGGCGACGCCGCTCACCCGCGTGCTGCAGATGATGGTCAACCACCGCATCCGCAGCTTCCCGGTGGTGGATGCAGGCGGCAAGCTGGTCGGCGTGATCTCGCGCGGCGACGTGATGCGCGCGCTCAAGCAGGCGACCGTCGGCAAGTAAGCGTCAGGCCGCCGCTTTCTCGCGCCGCACGTCCGGCGCGACCGCCTCCTCGGCGAGCGCCTTGAGCGCCGCGTCGAGCGGCATCACCTGCTGGCCTTCCTTACCGAGACGGCGGATGGAGACAGTGCGCTCCGCCGCTTCCTTCTTGCCGACCACCAGCAGGGCAGGGACCTTGGCGAGCGAGTGCTCGCGCACCTTGTAGTTGATTTTCTCGTTGCGCAGGTCGTCGGCGACGCGCAGGCCGAGCTTGCGTGCCGCGGCGATCGCCTCGCGCGCGTAGTCGTCGGCGTCGGAGGTGATGGTGGCGATCACCGCCTGCAGCGGCGACAGCCACAGCGGCAGATGGCCGGCATAATGCTCGATCAGGATGCCGGTGAAGCGCTCGAGCGAACCGAACATCGCGCGGTGCAGCATCACCGGCGTCACCTTGTTGGAATGCTCATCGATATAGAAGGCGCCGAGCCGGCCCGGCATGTTGAGGTCGACCTGCAACGTGCCGCATTGCCAGTCGCGGCCGATGGCGTCGCGCAGCACGTATTCGAGTTTCGGCCCGTAGAAGGCGCCTTCGCCCTTGTTGAGCGTCCATGGCCGGCCGGAGGCTTCGAGTGCCGCCATCAGCGCCGCTTCCGCTTTGTCCCATACCGCGTCGTCGCCGATGCGCTTCTCCGGCCGGTCGGAGAACTTGATGCGCACGTCGGAGAAGCCGAAGTCCTCATAGATCGACAGAATCTGGTTGTTAATCTTGAGCGATTCCTCTGCGATCTGCCCGTTGGTGATGAAGATATGCGCGTCGTCCTGGGTGAAGGCGCGCACGCGCATCAGCCCGTGCAGCGCGCCGGACGGCTCGAAGCGGTGCACCTTGCCGAACTCGGCGAGCTTGAACGGCAGGTCGCGGTACGATTTCAGCCCGTTCTTGAAGATCTGGATGTGGCCGGGGCAGTTCATCGGCTTGATGACGAAGGTGCGCTCGTCTTCCTCGCGCGGCTGCGTCAGGAACATGTTTTCGCGAAAGGTCGCCATGTGGCCGGACGCGACCCACAGCGATGAATCCATGAGCTGCGGCGCGTTCACTTCAGCGAAGCCGAACTCGGCCTGGCGGCGGCGGATGTAGCCCTCGAGCTGCTGGAACAGCGTCCAGCCTTTCGGATGCCAGAACACCGAGCCGGGCGCTTCCTCCTGGAAATGGAACAGGTCCATCTCGCGGCCGAGTCGGCGGTGGTCGCGCTTCTCCGCCTCTTCCATCTGCTTGAGATAGGCGTCGAGCTCTTCCTGCTTGGCGAAGGCGGTGCCGTAGATGCGGGTGAGCATCGGATTCTTCGCATCGCCGCGCCAATACGCGCCCGCTACCTTCATCAGCTTGAAGGCGTTGCCGATCTTGCCGGTCGAGGTCATGTGCGGACCGCGGCAGAGATCGAACCAGTCGCCCTGCTTGTAGATCTTGATCTGCTGGTCTTCCGGAATGGCGTCGATGAGCTCGACCTTGAAGCTCTCGCCCATGTCGACGAAGGCCTTCTTCGCCTGCTCGCGCGACCAGACTTCCTTGCTGAAGGGTTTGTCGCGCGCGATGATCTCGCGCATTTTCTTTTCGATCACCGGCAGGTCTTCCGGCGTAAACGGCTGGTTGCGGAAGAAGTCGTAATAGAAGCCGTTCTCGATCACCGGGCCGATGGTAACCTGCGTGCCCGGCCACAGCGATTGCACCGCCTCGGCCAGCACATGCGCGGCGTCATGGCGGATCAGCTCGAGCGCTCGCGGATCCTCGCGCGAGATGAACTCGATCTTGGCGTCGTGCTCGATCGGATCGGCGAGATCGGCGAGCGCGCCGTCGAGCGCCATGGCGACGGTGCGCTTGGCCAGCGAGGGCGAAATGCCCTTGGCGACGTCGAGTCCGGTGGTACCCTGGGGATAGTTCCGACGCGCGCCGTCGGGGAAGGTCAATGCGACCATGATCGTCTCCTGTGGCTCACTCCTGCGAACGAGCGCAGGTAAGCGTGATCTGACTGCGCAGGCATATAGCAGCCGATTGCGGCCTTGCAACTGCTTTCAGGCCGGCTTGGCCGCTATGCTTCCCAGCCGGTAGGCGCTTGCTACCACCAGCACGCCGAGCGAAATGATGAGCCCGCTCAGATTGCCGAGGAACTGGCTGGCGGCGTCGATGTTGCCGCCGATGCCGTAGCCGAGGCCAAGATAGGCCGCGGTCCAGATCAGCCGGCCGAGCAGCGCGAAGCCGAGGAAATGCGCGAAGCGGTAGCGGCTCACGCCGGCGAAGATGCTGACAACCGAGCTCAACGACGAGGTCAGCGTGCGCGACACGATCACGGTGAGGCCGCCCCAGTTGCGCAGCAGCGCCTCGACGGTCGCGCGGCGCTCGTCGCTGTAGCCGATCCAGCGGCCCTGCCGGTTCAGGAACTTGTCGCTGACGGCACGGCCGATGGCGTAGGCAACGATGTCGCCCGCGAAGGAGGCAAGCACGGCGATCAAGCCGGCCCATTCCCAGCGCAGCGTACCGAGTGCGGCGAGCGAGCCCGCCAGCACCGCGGCGACGCCGATCGGCAGCGGCAGGCCGATAGCGCCGAACAGCAGTGTCAAAGCCAGCGCCGGATAGCCGTAGACGAGGAGCGCCGAGAGGATGCGGTCGGAGAGGCCGGAGGAGTTTTGTTCGCTCTGCGGCGCAGGCTGCGATCGCCCGAGCGCGTGCTGGACCTGCCGCACGAAGTCGAAGCGCGACACGCCGCGCTTGTCGGCGATCGTTCGCAGCGTCTCGTCGCGGCTCGTATCGGGCGGCAGGTTGAGGCGCGGCAGCAACTCGCCGAGCGGCACGCGATAGGTCGCCGCGACGTGGTCGAGCGTCATCCAGGCGCGCAACGTCGAGAGTTGCGGCCGGCCCGCCTCGTAGGCCGAACGCAACAGCAGGAACGAGCCGTAACTGCGAAGGCCGAATAAAATCGTGGCAAGCGCGCTGAGCGCGATGACGGCGAGCAGAATGCGGCCGCGCGTCATCGCGGCGGCGTCTCGTTGGTTCCGCGCCAGCGCCCGTAGCGCCAGGGCAGATACCAGCGCGCGCCGGGCGGCAATTGTGCCGGCACGAAATCGAGCCCGTGCGTTCCCCACGGGTTGCAGCGCACGATGCGCGCGAGCGCTATCCAGCTTCCCGCCCACAGCCCGTAGCGCCCGATCGCCTCGTCGGCATATTCGGAACACGAGGGCAGGTGCCGGCAGCGCGGGCCGATCAGCGGCGATAGCGTGTAGCGATAAAGCGCCACTAGGCCGCGGCCGGCGAGGCGCGGCACGCGCGCCAGCGCGCTCGATGGCGTTTGCCGTTCACTCATGGCGATCGCCAAGTTCCACAACCGTTTGCGCACGATGTTCCCTGCAAATGGAACTCGCAGTCTTGATCTAAGCCAATGTCGACGGCGACCTTTTTACACTAGACCCGACTCCGCGCGCTCATTAAAACTAGCCCAGTCGGGGTGTCCTAAATCGCTCTGGCCCGGCGCATACGCGCATAACAATGCAGAACACGGGCTCAAGCGGCGAAAGGGGAAGAATGGCTCGACCTCTTCTGATTGCGATCGCGTTCGCCGCGGCGGCGCAGGTTATGCCTTTGCCGGCCGCGGCCGGAGGCATCGACCGCACGCTGCCGATGCGTTTCGAGCTGCGCCTGCAAGGTCCGGCTGCCACGTGCCCCGGCAAATGCAAGCTCTGGATCGCGGCCAGCGGTGCCATAACGGCGGACACGGCGCGCGATTTCAAGACTTTCGCGCAAAATCGTGATCTTGCTGGCGCCACCGTGGTGCTCGATTCCGACGGCGGCTCCGTGCATGGCGCCATCGCGCTCGGCCGCGCTATTCGCCGCCTCGGCCTCGACACCACGGTCGGCAGCCTCGTCGATCTCGACAGTGCGCAGCAGGCCCCGCGGCGCGCGACCTTCTCGCCGCGTGCCGATTGCGAATCCATGTGCGGCTTCGTGCTGCTCGGCGGCGTGCGCCGCGCAGTGCCGGCGGGTGCGCGCGTGAGGGTGCATCAGATCTGGCTCGGCGACCGCCGCGGCGATCCGACTGCGGCGAACTACACCGCCGAGGACCTCGTGCTGGTGCAGCGCGACATTGGCCGGCTGGCAAAATACACCATCGACATGGGCGGCTCGATCGAACTGCTCGATCTCGCTTTGCGCATTCCGCCGTGGGAGCCGATGCACGCCTTGACGCTCGAAGAGACGCGCAGCACGCGGCTGATCACCGATGAGCCGGCAGCGGTGCCCGCCGTGGCGTCGGCGCCGGTCGCGCAGCATCCGATCCCGCGCATGACCGACGGCGCGCGCACCAGCGAGATCAGCGAGCGGCGCTGGGCGGTGATCGACCGCGCCGGTGTCGCCACCTTGGCGCGGCGGCAGCCGCTCACCGTCGAAGGCGAGGATATCGGCAGCTTCGATCTCATGCTCGCCTGCGGTTCCGGCGGCGAGAGCTACGACGTGAGCTATATCGAGCGGCGCCACCAAGGCGGCCAGGTTCCCTTGCCGAAGGCGCTCGGCTCGGTGACCATGACGGTCGGCGCCATGACGGCGCCGCTCAAGGTGGTCTCCTCGCAGCGACGCAGCGATCCCGATGAGCTCGTCACCTTCGCCTCCGGCACGGTGCCGGCTGCGCTGATCGGCTCTTTCGCCGCGCCCGGCAACCACTCGATGACCATCGAGACGCGGAGCACCGGCACGGTTACCGGAATCCGCTTCGGTAATACCGGCGCGCTGCAGAACCTGCCGCAGCTTGCCGCCGGCTGCGCCAAGCCGGTGGGCGACCGCGCCGAATTGTCGGCGCCGAAGACCGGCGGCATCGCCTCGGTGAAGTAGCTTCCCCGACGGGTGCAGCGGGTGAGCGGTGCACCGCTGATCCGGGGCCGTTCCAATTGCTGAATTTGTAAAGGTCCCGGTTCTACGGCGCATCGTTCGCGCGGCTCACGCTGCGCTGCGCCCGGGACAGGACGGCGTTACTCCGCCGCCTGCTTTTGTGCCTGCTTAGCTTCGATCTGATCGAGCGCCGAGACCACCGCGTCGAAGGTGAGCAAAGTCGAGGCGTGACGCGCCTTGTAGTCGCGCACCGGTTCGAGCACGGCGATGTCGGCCCATTTGCCGGTCGGCGGCGGGCCGTTTTCCTTCAGCATCTTGCGCACGGTTTCGCGCAACTCGCGCAATTCGGCTGGCTTCGAGCCAACCACATGGCGGGCCATGATCGAGGAGGAGGCCTGGCCGAGCGCGCAGGCTTTCACGTCATGGGCGAAGTCGCCGACCACCGGGCCGTTCATCTTCAGGTCGACGGTGACGGTGGAGCCGCACAGCTTGGAATGGGCGGTGGCGGTGGCATCGGGCGCGGCGAGACGTCCCAGGCGGGGGATATTGCCCGCCAGATCAAGGATTTTGGCGTTGTAAACGTCGTTAAGCATTGGAGAATGGTCGCTTTGTCGCGTGCAGATTGCCTCCGCCGTCGAAACGAATATATAGGTGCTGACCCGATGGCGCGAGAAGGGGTTCCCCGCGCCGGGCGTGGTTTCATGAGCCATGCCGAATGGGAATGC
>Ga0187771_10000381_pt1 | contig 26898 bp, 16 predicted proteins | sample 0116_SJ02_MP15_1_FD_133139 | JGI IMG/M metagenome (GOLD analysis project Ga0187771, IMG submission 133139) | Tropical peat soil microbial communities from peatlands in Department of Meta, Colombia - 0116_SJ02_MP15_10_MG | ecosystem: Environmental > Terrestrial > Soil > Wetlands > Peat | place... | reverse complement strand
ATCCTTTTCGTCCCGGGTCGTCGTTACCACTACGTAGACTTCCCTTTTCTCACCTTTCTCCCCCGCGGGATTTCTGCTGCTTTGGGATTGCTCCACGCGGCCGACATTGATCGAGAGAAGGTCATCCGACTTTTCCCAAAAGTGCGTGATCAGGCCCCGAACGCGATGATGCACCCCTGTATCGAACCTCAGTTCACCGCCGATAACGGAAGCCCCCGGCAGCCATTTCACATTTAGATGAAATTCGGGGCTGAGGTCCAGCGCCCATTCTTCAATTTCTTCTTCCTTGATATCGAAAAGACGGCAGAACATGGTAGTACGCCACACGGGGTTGTGATAGTCTTCCACCATGAGCTCGGGGCCGGCCAGTTCAGCGAAACGGGAAGTGAAGCGATTAAACACTCTTTGCACTTTCCGTGCATCCTCAGAAGGCGGAAGGACCTGAAGCATGGAGACGACCTGCTCGAGGTCCGCTATATCGATTCCAACTCCGGCGGGCAGGAAAAAGCTCAATTCCGGATAGCCCATGCTGTTTACGCGTTGGAAAAGGTTGAGTATTTCCCGGAGCCTCGCGATGGCCTCAGGGCGGTCCTGTTCGAGAAGCGGCTCGATGCGCATAAATTCATCGCAGGTGAGGAACCTGCCGCCGGTGGGCGCATTGTAGTAAACGGTCAATCCGGTTTGCACCTGGACCTTGCTCGCCTGGACGTGCAGGCAAATCTCCTCGACCGACCTCGGGGTTGGAGCCATTCGCCAGCATTCACCTCTGTGGCGCAACAGCCTTCTTATGTCCGGAATATGCGATCCTGTGAACTGGATTCGCTCCTTGGGGAAGAAAGACTGAAGGATTCGGTCGGCGTCAAAAGCGTGTTCCATATCGGCCGGATCGGCCCGGACGAGAACCAGTTTATCGCGGAAGACCACCGATACCGCATCCTGGGATAGTTCACTTTCAAGCATCCGGATTTTGCGGGAATCTTTTTCAGGGTAGCTGCGCTTCAAGAGTTCCAGCATAACGGAAATGTGGCACGCATGTATGCCGCGGACACAAACTATGGAGCTGAATCTTGGAAATACCGATGCAATCGGACTCAAAAGGTCACCTTTTTCGTCCGTTGCGAAAAAATCGGGACCGATCAAGGTTATGCCCATCTTTTCGCGCGGTTCGAAGGGCCCTTCAAGTGGGATATTTTCAGTGAAAGAGATCATGGCAGCCGTTTAATCCAAAAGGTATGGTCTTCCCAAAGCTCCTTATATTTAAAGTATCACCTAATCCGCATTTTTTATATAGCACAAACTTTTGAAGCAAGGTATTTATCATGAGCAAGAATTCTTAGTTTTCACTGTGACTTGTGACTTCGGCCCATTGATAAGGAGAGTTGAAATGCGCCGATTGATGATTTTTACCGCTGCGGCGCTCGTGTTTGGCGCGCTCGGATTTTTCAGCCGGCCAGCCCCTGCTGAGGATTATGTCAAGCTTGGCGCCTATCTGCCAATGGCGGGCGGCGTTGCGGCCTACGGTCAAATGGAATGGAGAGGTATAGAAACCGCCAGGTTGATGGAGTCCGAAGTTTTGGGAAAAAAGATAGAAGTAGTGCGCGAGGACACAAAAAGCGACCCGATTGAATCGTCAAATGCGGTTTCGCTGCTTGTGGAGATGAAGGTTGCGGGCATAATAGGGGAGGCCATCAGCGCAGATACCATGGCAGGCAATCCCATCTCGGAGAAAGCCCAAATCCCAAGCGTCAGTCCCACAGCGACAAACCCGCTTGTAACTCAGGGCAAAAAATACGCCTTTCGGGCCTGTTTCATCGACCCGTTTCAAGGCGAAGTGGCCGCAAGGTTTGCGCTAAATAACCTCAAAGCAAAGACTGCCGCCCTGATTATCGACCACTCCCAGGACTACAGCGTGGGACTGGGAAGCTTCTTTGAAAAGGAGTTCGAGAAGCTGGGCGGCAAGGTTGTTTCGAAGACTTTCATTCAGACAGGCGATCAGGATTTTTCCGCCCAGCTTTCCTCGATACAGGCAAGCCAACCTGAGCTGATTTATGCCCCTATTTATTATACCGAAGATGCCCTTATGGCCAAACAGGCCCGCGATCTGGGGATAAAGACGCCCATTATGACAGGCGACGGTGCGCAGGCGGATCAGTTGATCGAGATAGGGGGAAAGGCGGTCGAGGGAATGTATTTGACAGGCCATTTTCACAAGGATGCCGTGACTACGCGGCGCGCCAAAGAATTCATGAAGCGTTATGAGGGTCAATACAGAGAGGACGTAAACGCTTTCGTCGCCCTTGGGGCTGACGCCTATTTCCTTCTTGTCGAGGCGATAAAGCGGGCCGGTTCAACTGAGGGACCGAGAGTTCGCGACGCGCTTGCCGACACCAGGGACTTCATGGGGGTTTCAGGCACTCTGACAATGGGGCCGGATGGGAACCCAATAAAAAGCGTAGTTATCAATAAGGTTGAGAATGGAAAATTCGTCTATGTTGCGACAGTAAATCCTTGAGGTAAGCGAGGTTCTTGACGATGGCGGGCCAGGTGAAGGAACTGATGACCGGACTTTCGGAAATCCCGCTTGTGGATGAGAATTCTACTCTTTTTGAGGCCGTGCTGGAAATCGGGATAATGCGCGCGAGGCATCCGGCAGGCGCCAGATTGCCGGCTGCGCTGGTCCTGGATAAGGAAAGGAATGTGGCCGGTCTTCTTGAATTCAGACATATGTTGAAAGCCCTTGAGCCCAGGTACGGCGACTTTGTCGAATCCGCGGGGAAGCTCGGCTTCTCGTTCGATCAGATAAGATCGGAGCTGCGAAAATACGGGCTTTGGGAAGACGCCCTGGAAGGCTTGTGCCAAAAGGCTGGGGAGACGATGATAAAACCGTTTGTGATCATACCGGAAGAGAGTCGGATAGCCGATGCAGAAAGTTCCATAAACGAAGCTGTTTACCGGATGATTGTCTCCGGACAGGATTATCTGTTTGTCAGGGACGGGCGTATGCTCATCGGCGTGATCAGCCTTTCGGATATTATGGGCCACATTTGCGATAGTGTGAGGGCGTGCAGAATGTGAGGGTCAATACCGCATCTGGACCCCTATTTCCATGACCTTGGAAGGGGGAATGTTCAAATAGGAAGACCCGCTCAGCGAATTTCGAAGCATGAAGGTAAACAGGAACCTTCTCCACCTCGGCATGGTCCTCTTGTGATCGCGCACCAGGCTTATACGCCCAAGGTAGTAGGTGACCTCATCCAGATTGATGCTCAGACCGCCTGCCTTGACCCTGGACATTATCTGCGGAATGTCCGGGGCCTCCATGAAACCGTAATTTGCGGTCACCCTGTAGACGCCGTGACCCAAACCCGTAATCTCGATCCTTTTGGACTCATCGATCTCAGGGACATCGGAGGTGAGGACGGACAGGATTACAAGTTTTTCATAAAGGGCGCCCGTCTGGTTGACGTAGTGGATAAGCATGGGCGGCACTTCCCTGTGGAAAGTTGACAGAAACACCCCTGTGCCGGGCAGGCGTATCAATTTCCCGCCCGCCACCTTTTGCATAAACGTTTCTCTGGGAACGGTCATGGTCATCACCTTCAGGCCCAGTCTCTTCCAGCCATCCCACCATGCGACCATGATGACCATGATGAGCGAGGCGCTGCACAGAGGAAACCAACCTCCATTGGTGAATTTTTGAAGACAGGCGCTGAAGTAGGTAAAGTCCAGGACCCAGAACAGCAGGCACAGCGGCAGCGCCTTCATGACGCTCCAATTCCAGATCCACCTCGAGATGAAATAAAACACCACCGAAGTGATCAACATCGTCCCGGTGACTGCAATGCCGTAAGCGTCAGCCAAGGCGTCCGAGCTTTTGAAGTACAGCGCCAGGACAATAGCCGCCGCCATCATGAGGGTGTTTATGTCCGGAAGGTAGACTTGCCCTTCGGCCATTCCCGACGTGTGCACGACCCTCATACGCGGCAGAAATCCCAGTTGAATGGCCTGCCGGGTCAGTGAGAACACCCCGGAGATGATGGCCTGAGAAGCCACTATTGTAGCGGTTGTGGCGAGCAGGACCATCGGGTAGAGCAGAGTGCGCGGAACCAGGCCGAAGAAGGGCTCTGCGGCTTTGGTTGGATCGAGCAGGATCAACGCCCCCTGTCCGAAATAGTTCAAAAGAAGAGCCGGAAGGGCCACGAAGTACCAGGAAATACGGATGGCCTTTGCCCCGAAGTGGCCCATGTCTGCGTAGAGGGCCTCGCAGCCGGTTACGCAAAGCACTACCACACCGAGCAAAAAAAAGCCGCGCAACCCGTTATTGGAAAAGAACCTGAGGCCATGAACCGGATGGACTGCCTCCAGTATGACAGGCATGCGGGAGATGGCCGCTGCCCCGGCCAGGGCGATGACTGCAAACCACAATATCATTATCGGACCGAAGAATTTGCCTAGCCGGCCCGTACCCCGGCTTTGAGCCCAGAAAAGCAGGACAAGGATACAGCAGGTCATGGGGACTACCACCGGCCTGGCGCTGGAGGTGGCGACCTCCAGCCCTTCCAGGGCGGACAGAACGGAAATTACCGGGGTAATGAGGCCGTCTCCGTAGAGCAGGGCCGAACCGAACAGCCCAGCCAGGATCAATCCTCTGCCAAGGCCGGCCCCCATTTTTTTATGGAGCATGGCCAGCATGGCGAAGACCCCTCCTTCGCCGTTGTCATCGGCCCGGAGTATGAAAAGGGCATATTTTAGACTTACAACCAGCATCACGGACCAGAAAATCAATGAAACCAGCCCCAGGACGTTCTCAGGGGTGGCGGAAATAGAAGGCTGGCCGGTAAAGCAAACTTTTACCGCATAAAGGGGGCAGGTGCCGATGTCACCGAAGACGACCCCCAGTGCGGCGACAACCAGTATGGATATTTTCTCTCTCGCGTGGCTCACGCGTTAATACTCCTTTGCGGCGCCCCGTCATTTCGGCTTGGAGGAGTCCTCCCACCACACGGAGGAAACCTCAAGGCGCATCGCCTCAACAAGGGAATCGACAATCTGCTGGGACTCAGGCGTAGTTTGAAAGCGCGTGAACTGGAGGGCATGCATTATTAAACTTACCGCATCGTCGACCGTGATCGACTTGAGATGGATGACAAGGTCATAGAAGGTCGCATCCCAAGTATCTGCCCCGTAAAGGTGAAAGGCCCACTTGCGCCGTTCTTCGTCATCTTTCATTATGATCTCTCTGGCTTTGGCCTCCGGAATCCCAGCCCGCTCAACCTCCTCAGCGACACGTGCATCCAGGTCGCCTACGATTCGCACCTTGAGAACATGGGGCACGTCCCGCAGGAAAAAGTTCCCGAACAGGCCGTGATAGACTATGTTGTCCCTTTGGGCGCGCTTGAGCAGGGCAGCTCGGACGTAACTTACGTACTTTTCTTTCTCCCTGGTAAAACGCTCAAGTATCTTGGGCGCATCCTTGATGGCGCGGATCAGCTTAATTTCCGGGATATTGAATTCCTGAGAAGCTTCCAGGAGAATCTCGCGTGAAACGCACTCATAGCCAAGCTTTACCGCCAGCTTTTCCGCAACTTCCCTGCCTCGATGGTAGGAACCTCTTGAAATAGTTATTATCGCCATTGTTTCTCCTTCAATCGATCGAGCCCCCTATCCGGTTCTCCTCTAACATATCTTCAATTCTCTCAGGTTTTCCAGCCAATCTTCAACAGTGATCTGAAATACTTCAGAAAGATTTCGAACCGAAGCTGAGCCAAAAGCTGACCGGCATCTTCATGGGCCGTTTTGCGCAAACGGCCCTCACAATCGCTTAGCTGAAAGCTATTTCCAAACAGGCCAAGGGATTGCGCGGAATATGGACGAGCACGCGCGGGGATTATCCTGCGTCTGCCGAGGCTGTCAGGGTCCCCCCCACCCCGCCTTCCGGGGAGATACCGTAAAAGAATCGGCTGAATGGGTAAATGTATTAAAGGAGCAGGAGAAATTAAAGAAGGAGTGGCGGTATCGGTCTTTTTGCTTCTTTTCTTATTTGTGGGCATCGCGTGGAAGGTTGGCCCCAGTCCGGCCCTTAAGCCGGCAAATAAGCGCCGGCAAATTAATTGACACTTACGACACTTTGCCTCACAATAATCATGTTCAGTTCGGGGTGATTCAAACCAAGTAATAATTTGCGGGGGATAACTTTTCGCCGACGCAGCGTAAACTGCTAATCTCTCGTGGACTATCACGAGCTTTCGTAGCTTACATACTCATTATTTCTTCCTTGGGGTGAATAAGGACTGAAGACCAGACTGTATTGGTTTTTAAAGACATGCGAGATTTCGATTTGTACTTCATGAGCGGGAGTGAGTCATGAGGCACGCTGTGAAGATTTCGACAAGGTTCGCATTCACTGCTTTTTTGCTATGTGCGCTTGGATGGGTCTTTTTCTCCGGCTTCCAGGCCGTGCGGGCTGACGTGCAAAGGGGGCCGTCGGTTACTCCTCTGGACATCACTCGCGCTCCTTCCACGCAGGAACTGATGGCCGCAGGTCAGCTCGGAGGCGAACTGTATCCGACTTGCCCTTTTAAGAATGCAACCTACATGGCCAGGGTGAATCTGTCATTCGGGAAGGCTATTCAAGCCTGGAACGGCCACGAATACGATCTGGCGGCCAAACTGTTCCAGGAACACATTGCGGCGTTCCCCGACAGTCCATGGACCGCCGAGGCGGAGTTGCACGTTGGTTGTTATGCATATTACCACGGCCGGTATTGCGACGCTGAAGACGCCTTCAGCCGGATTATCGGGCAGAACCTAGGCGGGAGTCTGCCGGGGCAAAAGGCCCTTCTGAGCAAGGCCAGACTTCGTCTCGGCGTTTTGCGGGTAGCCCAGGACCGCTTCGAAGAGGCGATGGATATTTTTGCGGAACTCAAAGCGCAGGGTTTCGACTGGCGACACCGCACTTATGCCGCCCACTGGATACAAAGGCTCTCCCGCTATAATGCAGACAGGCTGGCTCTGCTCGATTGCGGGACTAAAGCGCTTCAGTATGTTTTAGAAAAACGAGGCAAAGAGGATGCCGCACGATATCTGGCGAACATCAAGCCGCAAACCCTGGACGGCATAACACTCGAGGTCCTCTGTGATCTGGCAGCCCGAAGCGGACTGGAGATGGTTGCAGTAAGGCTTCCCGTTGGAGATGTGACAAAGCTGCCACTTCCTGCCATCGTCTTTGTGGGGAAGGAGGGCAAAGGAGAGAACGGCCATTACTGGGTGCTGGATAGGAGTGAAAAGGAAAGGATCGAACTGCTGGACCCGCAGTCGAAGCAAAGGTTCAACCAAACTCCCGATGAGTTTGCCGGAGAGTGGAGCGGGATAGCACTTATTTGCGCAGACGGCGAAGAGGCGCCCGGAGTCCGGTTGAGCAAGACAGAGATGCAGCAGGTTTTCGGCACCTGCTGCGGTCACCCCAGGCCTCCCGATCACCTTGGAAATCCGAGCCCGAACGCCGGGCCGGGCGGCGGGTTTGCTTGTCCGCCGAACGGCTCGCCCACCTGGTCAGTGAACATGATAAACTTGAACCACAACGTTGCCGACACGCCCCTGTGGTATTCGAGCCCCATCGGCCCGCCGGTCAATATCGCCCTCAATTACAACTCCCAGTCCTCCATCACCTATTTGGAGCCCTTCGGCAGCAAGTGGCAGTTCAACTACGCGAGCTACCTTGTGGTCGACCCCACTGGAACGGTCACAATCTTTATGCCGGACGGCAGGATCGACGTGTTTGCTCCGGACGGGAGCGGCGGTTACGTTCAGCCTTTTCAGGTGTTCAACAACCTCATAAAAAAAGGCCCCCATCATTACGAATTGCATTTCCCCGACGGCGCCGTCTACACATATAATATCCCTGCCGGCACATCGTCGATGCAGCCCTTCCTCGTAGGGATCACCGATCCGCACGGGCAAAGCCTCACTTTCGGCTACAACTCCGCTGTGCAGCTTACAACGATTACGGACGCCATGGGCCGGGTGACGAAGCTTACATACAACGCGCAGGGACTCGTTACGCAGGCCAAAGACCCGTTTGGCCGGACGGCGTCGTTCATCTACGATTCAAATAGGAATCTCATTCAAATTACCGATATGGGAGGGTATTGGGCGAAGCTGACCTATGACGAGGATATCTACATTACCGGCATAGAAAATTCGAGCGGCACATGGCAATTTTATACCGAGCCCGCCGATGGAATCTTTAACAACACCAATGATTATCCAAGCCCCGGCGGAGCAATGTGGGCGGATTACCGGATAACGGTAACCAACCCTGTGGGCGGCACGCAGGAGTATCATTATGACGGCCACTTGATCTACAGCTGGTATGTATCGCCCAGAGATTATGTGCCCTATGTGAGCAGCAGCATCAATAATTTCCTGAGCGCCCCCCAAACGCAATACTTCTTTGAAATAATCGGCCAGGGCGATGCGATTTCTTCCATCAACTATCCGGGCGGTGGTCAAGTAAAGTTCGGATATGACGCCAACGGAAACCAAACGAGCATAACTGACGCCGACAATAACACCACTAACCTGACTTACAACAACATGGGCATGGTGACCTCCGTCATGGACCCCAGGGGTTTCGTCACGCAGTTCACTTACGCCGCAAACGGCGTGGACCTCCTCGAAACGACCAACGGACTGGGGAGTGTCACCCGCACCTACGACTCGACTCATGATGTCATATCCGTGCAGGAGCGGACGGGTAATCAGTGGAAATTCACCTATGACGGGTACGGCCACCCTCAAACGGCCACCGATCCCATCGGGACGGCAACGACCTTTTCCTACGACCCCAAGCACCAACTAAACAAGGTAACAACAGGGGGTCTCGTTACCGGCACGCTGAGCTACGACACTATGGGACGGGTGTCGGGGCGCACGGACGCCGCTGGATCCACTACGACATACGCATACAACAATATTAACAACGTAACGAAAATCTCTTACAGCGACGGAAAATACGTGGCCTTCACGTATGCGGACTGCTGCCCGAACCTCATCGAGCAGGCGACGGACCGGGCGGGGCGAGTCACCCAATATGAACACGACGCGATGAAACGCCTTACAAAAGTCATCTATCCGACAGGAGATTCGATAAGCTACTCTTACGATCAGAATGGAAACCTCGCCGGCATAGTCGATACGAACGGGAATTCCACGAGCTTCAGCTACGATTTGAATAACCGTATGATCAAGAAGACTTATGCCGACGGCACGTCCACCGGTTTTTCCTACGACCAGGCAGGTCTTCTCACTTCCCGCACCAACGCGCGCGGGATCGTCACCGTATACGGTTACGACGAAAACTACAACCTGACGACGCTCAGCTATTCGGACGCCACACCGGGCGCCACTTTCGCCTATGACGACTATAACCGTCCCGTTCAACGTAATGATGCGGCCGGCACATACCTTTTCAGCTACGACAAGGATTCACGGCTGTTAAGTATTGACGGCCCCTGGGGAAGTGACGCCGTCACTTACCAGTATGACGCTCTCGGGAGAAGATCGAGCCTCACAGTCCAGGGGGGGCCTTCGCTTACTTACACCTATGATGCTCTGAGCCGCCTCACAAATATCCAGAATGGGGCCGAGAGCTACACTTACGCCTACTCCGGGGCAAGTCCGCTGGTGCAGAAGCTTACTCGCCCCAATGGGAGCAAGACTGTCTACCAGTATGACGCTGTCGAAAGGTTGAATCTCATCTCTCACCGGAATGCGACCGGGACCCTCATCAGGGCTTACGCTTACACCTTCAACGGGCAGGACCAGCGCTCCAGTGAGAATAAGACAGACGGAAACCCGGTCCTTTCAATACAGCAAGGCTTGACGCAGTACGACTATAACACTTTAAACCAGCTTATCTCTTCGACAAATCCTACAGGCATTTTCATCTACGACAATGACGGCAATATGATTCAGGGATACACCCCTGATGGATACCAATTCCAGGCTGCCTACGACGCCGAAAACCGCATGCAGAGCATACAGTACACAGGGAGCGGAGGGGCGGTTTTTAGCAATCTATATACCTATGGCGCCGACAGCGCGATCGCCGGTGTAACAAGTTATAAAGATGGAGTGCTCACAGGAGACACCAGGTACGTTCGGGAAGGGTTTCTGCCGCTCCAGGAAAGGGATGCGTCCGGCAATGTGCAGCGTCAGTATATCTGGGGCCCCGATATGGGCGGGGGTATCGGGGGGCTTTTACAACTTACCCTCACCCAGGGAGGGCTGGAATACTCTTACCTGTATGACGGCCGAGGCAACGTAAGTGCCCTTCTGGACAGCACCCAGGCTGTGGCGGCCGCATACACTTATGACGGATACGGAAATATCACAGCCCAATCAGGGGGGTTCGATCAGCCGTATAAGTTCTCGACGAAGGCATACGATGAGGGGACCGGGCTTTCTTATTATGGTTACCGCTTCTATTCGCCAGCCACGGGCAGGTGGATCACCAGGGACCCGGCAGGAGAAGCCCAGGGAGCCAACCTTTATAATTTCGTCAACGCCAATCCGGTCAATATATTTGACCAGAACGGATTGGCGACCGGTCAGGTAGGACTTTCGGTGAATTTCCAACTGGGGCCTGTCAATCTTAACGATGGCATAGGATTTGTTATTGACGGGCATGGGCATGTTGGATTTTACGCATCCTATGGCGCCGGCGCCGGAGTTGGCGCAGGCGGCGGCGCCGGGATAAGCTTTGCCTCATCAACCGGCGATACCATATGCGACATCGCCGGTCCGTCCGCCAATACAAGCACCAGCCTGGGCGCGGGCATGAGCGCCTCAGTGGAAGGTTTTTCCGGACACGGCACTCACGGACAGGTGGTGGCCGGCAGCGGGTTTACCCTGGGGTGGGGTGGAGGCGCCAGTGCGGCTGTGGGAGGTTCAAATACCTTCGTCGTCCCGCTCATGTAAATACTTGTGGATTGGGAGGGAAAAATGAGGAGAGGGTTTCCAACCGCAGCGAAAATTCTTCGAGTCGGCGCTGCCGCACTTTTCATTGCAGCCATCTCCCTTTCTTTTGCCGTTCGCGCTCACGCCGGCAACGTCACTTACATATACGACGATATGAATCGCCTGATTCAAGAGGTTTACGACGACGGCACCGTCATCAACCATGCCTATGACAGCGCGGGCAACCGGCTGAGCAGGGAAGTCACCGGAGGGGGCAGCGGGATCACTCTAATATCGCCCAACGGCGGAGAGCAGTGGCAGCCTGGAAGTCTTCAGACTATCTACTGGAGCTACCAACCGGGGGCGGGGACGACGGTTGAGATCCAACTCATGAAAAGCGGAATCTCAAATGTGGTAATTTCCTCCAGTACTTCTATCGGAACGGGCGGGAGCGGGTCCCTGACTTGGACCGTTCCCGCCAACCAGGCGCCCGGGTCCGACTACCAGATCAAGATAACCAGCAAAAGCAACCCGGCCCTATCAGCTATCAGCGCGGGCAATTTCACTATAGACGCTTCTCCCGCCGTAACGGTGACTACGCCGGCCGGAGGCGAGAACTGGGCTGCCGGTTCTACCCAAACAATCAACTGGACCTATTCCGGGGACCCCGGATCGACGGTCCGGATTGACCTTCTGCTGGGCGGCGTGCTTCAATCGACACCGGCAGCCGCCGTCCCTGTCGGAAACGGCGGGAAGGGGTCGTTTTCCTGGCCTATCGCAACGAACCAGCAACCGGGGAGTAATTACCAGATTAAGATTACTTCCCTGGCTGACGGTCAGTCGAGCACCAGCAACCTATTCACTGTTTCGGGAGGCATCGGCCTGACCTCCCCTAATGGAGGAGAGCAGTTACAGGCAGGGACAACCTGCACCATCAACTGGAAGTATTCCGGGAACCCGGGGCCAACGGTAAACATCGACCTGCTGGAATCCAACGCGGTCCAGTCGAACATTGCCACCGGGATCCCCATTGGCGGCAACGGTTGGGGTTCATATAGCTGGGCAATTCCAGCGGGGCAAGCCGCAGGCTCCGACTACCAGGTCCGAGTTACCTGCGCCGCAAACACCACATACGCAGGTACGAGCGCCGGTCCTTTTACGATAGCCCCGAGTTCCATCACCATCAACTCACCCAATGCCACGCAAAACGTTCAAGCGGGAACAGCCTGTAATATCAGTTGGCAGTATGCCGGAAATCCCGGATCGTCGGTGAAGATCGACCTGCTGGAAGCCGGCGCGCTCAAGTATAACATTACACCAAGCTTCCCCATTGGGAACAACGGCAGCGGCTCCTATAGCTGGGCTGTCCCGGGTGGGCAAGCCGCCGGGTCCGATTACCAGGTCCGCATTACGAGCAATACCAGCAGCACCTTCACTGCAACAAGCAGCGATTTCACGATAGCGCCAAGTTCCATCACCGTAAGCTACCCTTCGGGCACCGGGAATCAGTTTCAGGCGGGATATCCCATTCCAATCGTCTGGAGTTACACAGGCAGCCCGGACTCCTCGGTAAGAATCGACCTTCTAAACGGCGGTGCGGTCATCGGCGCCATTACTCCAGCCACTTCCATTGGCAGTAACGGATGGGGTTCCTATGACTGGACCATACCCGCAGGCCAGGCTGCCGGCAGCAACTACCAGGTCCGCGTCACCGGCGCTACGAACAGCGCATTCACTTCCACAGGCTATCCCTTTACCGTGACGCCAACCGGCATCGGTATCGTCTCGCCCAACGGATGGGAAGTCTTGAAGCAGGGTTCCACCGCCACGATATCCTGGACCTACACAGGCAGGATGAGCGGGGCCGTAAAGATCGAACTGCTCAATAATAACTCGGTAAGCCAGGTCATCGCGCCTCTTGTCTCCATTGGAAATTCCGGGAGCGGCTCGTTTTCGTGGGCCATTCCCTCCAATATTGCGGTCGGGAATGAATACAAGGTGCGCATCACAAGTATTTACAACAGCCTATATACGTGCACAAGCGCCAACCCGTTCACTATAGGCCCGACCCAGATCATTTTAGCCTCTCCAAGCGGCGAAGACCAATTGCAGGCGGGGGGAAGCTGGGCTATATCATGGAGCTATACCGGAAATCCCGGTTCTCTGGTAAAGATCGAGCTTCTCAATGGCGAGGTGGTTGCGGAAACCATCACATCGAGCGCCTCCATCGGCAGCGGCGGTCAAGGTTCATATAAATGGGCGATACCTTTCGCACAGGCGGCCGGGTCAAATTTTAGAATCAGGGTCACCAGTACTTCGCAGCCCAGTTGTGCGGGTACCAGCTTTTCGCCGTTCACTATCGTCCCGCCCGTCTATGTACTCGACTTTGGAGGTGACATCCAGGCAGGGGCTACCTGCAAAATAATCTGGAACTACTCCGGGAACCCTGGACCCTATGTAAACATCGACCTGCTGAAATCCAACACGTTCCAGTACAACATCGCGTCCGGCGTTCCCATCGGCGGCTACGGCTCGGGTGACTATATCTGGGCCATCCCTGCCGCGCAGGCCGCGGGCTCCGACTACCGGATACGAGTCACAAGCACCTCAAATCCGAAATACACGGGCACGAACGATCCATTCACAATCAACCCAAGTTCCATTACGGTGAACGCCCCCACCAGCGGCATCCAATTGCAGGCCGGTTCAACTTTCAAGATCTCCTGGAGTTATGCCGGAAATCCCGGTTCATCGGTTAAGATCGATCTCCTCAATGGCCCGGAGGTTGTCAGGACAATAACGTCGAGCACTCCGATTGGAGGCTTCGGTTGGGGATCCTACAACTGGGCGATTCCCGCAGACCAGGCTGGCGGCAGCAACTACGAAATCAGGATCACAAGCACCTCCAACAGCGCTTACAGCTCCACCAGCAGCAGTCCTTTTTCGATAAATCCGACCTCCATCTCCGTAACCTGGCCGGGCGGCGGGCAAAAGATTCAGGCGGGCACAAATTTTACAATTAGTTGGAATTACGCCGGCGCCCCGGGCAATTCGGTTGAAATTCGACTTCTCAATGGCGGCACATTGGTTCAAAACATTGTGTCAAGTACGCCACTTGGCGCCTATGGCGCCGGTTCCTATAACTGGAGCGTTCCGGGAGGGCTTGCAGGCGGCGCCGCCTATTCGATATGCGCGACAAGCACCAGCAACAGCGCCTATACCTCCACCACTCAACCTTTCACGATAATCCCCAGCAGCATCTCCGTAAACACTCCGTGGGCGCCGCCGGCGGGGACAACCTGCATTGTCAGATGGAATTACGCAGGCAATCCCGGATCGTCGGTGAGAATCGATCTTCTCCTGAACGGGCAGTTTCAGTATACAATTGCATCAGCGCCGATTGGAGGCAACGGGCAGGGCAGTTACAACTGGGCCGTCCCCGTAAGGCAGGCGGCAGGCAGCGATTATAGTTTCAGCCTTGCAAGCAGCGGGGGGTTTACGGCCGTATCAAATTCTTTCCAAATCCAGCCAACCGCATTGATCCTCACCGATCCCGCCAACGGAGGAAACTGGAAGGCAGGGACACCGTTGCAAGTCTGCTGGAGTTATTCGGGCAATCCCGGATCTTCAGTCACGATAGAACTCTATAATAATGGCGCGCCGAACGGTGTGATTGCGGCTTCGGCGCCTATCGGCGCAAACGGCTATGGGTGCTACACCTGGCAGATTCCATCCACTCAGGCGGCAGGAACGAACTACCGGATCAAAATTATGAGCACGATGGATAACGCTTATAGCGATATGGGCAAGAGCGACTTTACCATCACAGCCCCTTAGGCGACCAGGCATGCGTTTGCCTGGCGTATGAGGCCCCGGATAACCATGCCCCCGGGGCAAGCCGGCATAAACCGTCAACTCAGGAGGCAAACTAAGCTGCTTCAGCTTTTGCCACCCTGCACAGCAAAGCCCTCATCTCGGTATAGCCTGTCACCGGATCGCGCGGCTCAAGCTCGGTCAACAGGTTTGAGTTTGCCTGCGCCCACCCGTGAGGAATGCTCACCACGCCGGGAAGCAAACCCGGATTGGTCCTGGCTGTCATGAAGACCCTGCCCTTTGTCGTCTCTACGCTCATCAGATCGCCATCCGAGATATCGTACGCACTTGCAGTCTCAGGATTGATTTCCGCTATCGGATCGGGAGCCCTTTTGCGCAGACTGGCCACCTGCCTTAGCTGCGTGTGAGTGAACTCGGGTATCCTGGCGCCGGTTGTAAGGATCACCGGGTACTTCCTGTAAAGCTCGGGAGTGCTCACCGGACTCTTGCTCGGCTCAATGGGACGTGGAATCGGGTCGTAACCGTTTTCCCTAAGCGTTTCGGAGTAAAGCTCGATTTTGCCCGAAGGCGTGTAGTAGCGACCCTGGACATATTTTTTCTCGGCGTAATAAGCACCTTCCGGATGCTCAACGGTCAACTGCTCTCTGGTCAGTCCGCTCGGTTTGAGGAAAAAATCGATGACCTCCTCTTCCGTGTTCCAGGGGAAGAAATTTCCGTAACCCATCCTCCTGCCTATCTCCGTCCATATCTTCCAGTCGGGCCGGGATTCCCCGATCGGCTCGATAACTTTCTTCATGAGCATAGCCCAGGGGATGCAGGTCGTTACGCCGTAGACGTAACCAACTCCGCCCTTCTCCAGAAACGAACAGGCAGGAAGCACTATATCGGCAAGCTCGGCCGTAGCCGTCATGAACAACTCGGATACCACCATGAAGTCCAATGCCTTCATCGCTTCCCTTATTTGTTCGGAGTCGGGCAGGGTTACGGCGGGATTGCCCCCGGTGCAGATCAAAGCCTTGATGGGATAAGGCTTTCCTTTCAGCACTGCATCGGCAAAAAGCATCTGCTGCCCGTAGGGAGATGTCCTGCCCCAAAACCGGCGGAAAAGAGGATGTTCGGCAGTGCCAATGGGGTCGCTCAACTCTGTAACCCTGAGGTCTCCCAGGCGAATGAACGGAATGCTTGCCCAACCGCCCGGAATATCCACGTTGCCGGTCACCGCCTGCAAAATCGCATGAATCCGGTTGCCCTGAAAGCCGTTTCTGTGCTGGTCTATCGTGGCCGTTCCAGGCACCACGCATGCAGGTTTATTGGTGGCGAAGATTCTGGCTATCTTCCTTATATCATCGGCAGGCACCCAGGTAATCTCGGACATCTTCTCAGGCGTGTACTGCCTCACGTGCTCGGCCAACTTGTCAAAGCCCATACAGTATTTTTCGACGAACTCCTTATCATAGAGGTCTTCTCCTATGATGACGTTGAGCATGCCAAGGGTCAGCGCAGTGTCAGTACCGGGCCTGAGTTGAATATGGGTGCCCCTTTCCGCCATGGGTATCTTTTTGGGATCGGCCACTATGAGATGCTGGATAACGCCCTCATTCAACGCCCTGTAAATCTTGCTTCCAATCGTCGGCCCCGAATTGTCCACGTTGCGGCCATAGATAATGACGCATTTCGAATTCCAGGGTTCTTCTATAGGATAACCTCCAAAGGTCATCTGGCGAGCCATGATGCGGGAGCGAAAACAATTGCCTTCCACGGACAGCAGGTTGGGTGTGCCGTAGACGCCGCGGAACCTCTGCGCAAAAGCGGCCAATTCGATATTTTCCGTCCCCAGTGAGCCGGTATAAACGGCCAGGGCCTTCGCGCCGTATTTATCCTTTATTTGCCGGAGTTTTTCAGCAATGGTGTCCAGGGCTTCTTCCCAGGAAATGCGCTCCCACTTACCATTGGCCTTCCGTAAAGGATGTGTAAGCCTCTCGTTGGAATACACATATTCAGGCAAGGCGTATCCTCTGGGGCACAGTTCTCCCTCATTAATGGGACTCTCCTTCATGCCCTCCACCTTGACGAGTCTGCCGTCTTCCACATAGGCGTCTATGCCGCAACTGTTGATACATAGAATGCAACAGGATTTTACAATCTGTTGGGCCATGTGAAACTCCTTCATATGATTGTGTTTGAGGTCTTCAAAAAATTCGCAAAGGGCCCACCGTGGCTTGGACTTCGAAGTAACCCAGGTCATGGGAAATCCCCCCCGCGGCCGCTTTAACATCGGCACCTATTTCCCGGACAGCTTCAGGGCCATGATTTCTGCTCTCCGGCAATGAAACCCCGAGGGCTGCAACAACGACCCGGGAGTAATCGTATATGGGCGCCGCGACACCACTGAGCCCTTCGTGCGCTTCATTATGCTCCTCGGCGAATCCCCGGCGGCGGATTTCTGCAAGGCGAATTCGGAAGGCATGCGGATCGGTAATCGAAAATGGCGTGTATGCCACAAGCGGCTGCTTTTCCAGGATCTCATGGACCCTGGAGTCCGGGAGGTAAGCCATAAGCACCATGCCCAGCATGCCGAAATGCAAATTCGTGTGCCAGCCGACAGCTGATGATATCTGAATTATTCCGGTTCCCCCCAATTTTTCCACGTACACCAGCCGATCTTCGACGGCAACTCCCATAAAAACGGTAAGCCCGGTTTTGTCCCGCAACTTCACCAGGTGCGGCAGCGCCCTGTCGCGCAAAGAGAATGAACTGTGAACGATGCCGCCCAGTTCGAAAACCCGCATGCCGAGTCTATAGCGCCGCGTTTCGAAATTTTGCTGGAGATAGCTTCTCGATACGAGATTGTAGAGCATTCTCTTGGCAGTGGTCTTGTTGAGGCCGGTGCGCTGAACGATGTCGGTGAGGCTCAGTTCGCGGTCCCGTTGGGAAAAACAGTCCATTATGTCAAGGGCTCGACAAAGGGCCTGGCTGCGGTATAGCAAGTCGGATGAGGCTGCGGGGTCGCCTTGTTTCATAGAGTGATCCTGATATTCATATTATGCACCTTTTACCATCTCTTTGAGACATTGTCAAGAAACTTTCCATGTTTCCAAACGCTAAAAGAGCAGCAACAGCTATCCATCTCCTGCGGTTGAAACGCGCCGCTCCTTCTGATACCATAACACAATGCAATGCTGGAGGCTCTCACTGTTTGACGATGGGACCGGGTAGCGGCGGTGAACGAAATGAGAATCGCTATTCCCACGGATGCATGGCATCCGCAAGTAAGCGGCGTAGTCACCAAATTTGAGCGCATCGCACGGGAGCTCGAGGCGATGGGACATCGTGTGTGCCTGATCACGCCCGATATGTTCAGAACAGTTCCATGTCCCACCTACCCGCAGATAAGGCTTGCCTTGAACCCCCACAGAAGAGCCGGCGAGCTTCTGGATTCCTTCGCCCCCGATTGCATACACCTGGCTACCGAAGGTCCTATCGGGTTTGCCTGCCGCTCTTACTGCCTAAGAGCTGACTATCCCTTTACTTCCTCTTACACGACCAGGTTCCCTGAGTACATCAGGCTAAGATTCCCCATCCCGCTCGGCATAAGCTATTCAGTGTTCAGATGGTTCCATAGCCCATCTTCCGGGGTCATGGTTTCCACCATCGCTCTGATAGACGAACTGCGCAGGAGGGGATTCAAAAACCTTGTGCGCTGGACCCCCGGAGTTGACACCGCGCTGTTTTCCCCTGCCAGGAAGGGTTTTTTGACCGATAAGCGACCGATCCTGATGTATGTGGGCAGAGTGGCAGTTGAGAAAAACCTCGAGGAATTCCTGGGCCTGGATTTTGAGGGGACCAAATTTGTCGTCGGCGACGGACCGGATCTTGTCAGGCTGAAGGCCAAATATCCGCAGGTGAGATTTGTGGGGTTCAAGACGGGTGAGGAATTGGCCGACTATTACGCCTCTGCCGACGTATTCGTCTTCCCAAGCAGGACGGACACATTTGGCCTGGTTCTACTCGAAGCCATGGCCAGCGGAGTCCCCGTTGCCGCTTATCCGGTGAGGGGTCCATTGGACATAATAAGGCAGGGCGTGACGGGGTTCACGGACGAGGACCTTGGCAACGCCGTGATCAAAGCCCTGAAAATCGACGGGAGCAAGTGCCGTGAGTTTGCCCTGTCCCATGGCTGGACAAAGAGCGCCAGGCATTTTGTCGATAACCTCGCCCCCATCAGGCGGGATTAAACCCGGGGTCGACAAATCTTAATGCAAGCCTAATAACCGAGGAACAGCTCCACGCAGATAGTGTCATAACAGCCGACGCCAAGACGGTTGAAGCGAGTGTTAGTGATGTTTTCCCGGTGAGTGGAGCTCGCCATGAGGGTTTTGTGAATATTAGCCGGAGTGTCCACGCCCTTTGACAGATTTTCGCCTTCCGTGATTTTGGACTTTTTCTTCGAAACGGGGACACATTCTCTGGTCATCTCCACGAAAGGTTTCCGGCCGGTCTTCGGGTCGATGTGATCGAAATAGCCCTCGTGCACCATGTGCTCGGCGCGTTTGTACGCCTTTTCCGCAAGACATGAGTCCCAGATCAGTTTCGGGTTCTCGTTCCTTGCCAGTTCGAAGAGCGCACGGCCTTTGTCCGTCATGGAATCGGCATGGCTGGCCACGGGTGGATGTCGAGGGATCTGCGGAATCATGGCAAGACGGTCGGGCTGCTTATCGGAAGCGGGATGACCTGCGGGCGGATTGAGCGTCGCAGCGCCAGGACTGTGTGGTGAAACAGCGGCGCCCGGGAGGGAGGAAGGGGCGGGTGAAGAGGCCGGTGGCTTCAGATTATCCTCACTGTAGGTTCTCCTAAGATCAGGGGGTTCCGGACGGGATGGCGGGTTCGGTCGACTTTGACTGTCCTGGGCTGCCGGTTCGGGAGTTTTTGTCATGCCGGCGGCGCCGGGAGGACCAAGCTCCGGCGATGGTTGTCTGAACAGCTTGAAGGCGGCGAACGATCCGGCCGCCAAAACAAGAACCACCGATAATATCGCCAAAGATACTTTCAGTTTCTTTTTGCGGGCCGGCAGCGGCGCTTTCGATCTCCGGACCTCACCCGAATCCTTCACGGCCCACAGATGCTCCAACCTTTGAGACCGTCTCTCCAGCCTTGGCGAACTTTTTCCACCCCAGTGTCCGGCACCCGTGCGGTCGGACACTTTTCCCACCGGGTGATAGACGGTAGCATCACCGGCAGCCCCCGTGTGACTTACAGAAGTCCTCAGATCGGTTAGGTCGGCCAGCATTTGTTGAGGATTTTGGTACCGGTCGGCGGGGTCTTTTGCCAGTGCCTTCAGTATGATGCTCGAGAGAAATTGCGGGATTTGGCCGTTTATTTCATCGGGTGGTTCCGGCTCCCCGTGCAGTATCTCCAACGCTATGTCACTGATGTCTTTTCCCTGAAAAGGTGTGGCGCCCGTCAAACTCTGATAGAAAACCGTGCCAAGGGAAAAGATATCCGACCGTGTATCCACCTGACGACCGGCAATCTGCTCCGGCGACATGTAGAGAGGCGTGCCAAGGACCGTACCCGGTGTAGTCATGGAAAGCGATGGCAGTGTGGCAATCCCGAAATCCATGAGTTTGACAAGTCCCTGATCATTTATCATGATATTGGTGGGCTTGATATCCCGGTGAACTATTCCTTGAGCGTTGACCACATCAAGGGCGGAAAGGATTTGTTCAAAAATGTGCAGGGCCTCATTAACCTGGAGGACATGTTTTTTGTTGAGTAGATCAGCGAGGGTGTCACCCTTGACGAATTCCATGCTGATAAACTCAAATTCATCGGTTTCACCGTAAGAATGAATCATTACTATGTTCGGATGGGTTAACGTGCCGGCTGCTCTGGCTTCCTTGATCAGGCGTTTTCGAGATTCGTCTATCTCGGGGTCGCCACCGGCGCGTCTGGGTATCAGTTTGATGGCCACCGTCCGATCGAGCGTCAAATCCCTGGCCTTAAAAACCATACCCATTGCGCCGCTGGCCACATATTCCTCAAGTCTGAAATCACCGACCTGCTTACCGGCAAGCTGCTGCGGAGAGAACATCAAGGCAGCTGTCTCCCTTTTTGAAAACTCCCGCGGACAATGCAACGTTCAAGGCATCGTTGGTCGAATTTCGTACTGTGAGACACGGCATTTGCTTTAGGATATAGACCGGCATTGGGTTTGTCAAGTTTGAATTACCGGTTGCGCAGTTAATCCGGCAAAAAGGGGCGCTTTGGATATTTATCCAAACTACATTGAGAACCATGCACTTGCCCACAGGGACGCCGAGCCATTCATCGTCAGCCGGTTCGTGTTTCCGAGCTGACGTATGGCGACAGGTATGAATGCGGGGAAGCCACAGACAATTCCGCCATGCAGCAAAACCGGATATAATAACAGTGGCCGGCAACAATAATACCGACATTCCGCCGGAGACATTGGCGGGCATCTTGAAGCAAGCCGGCCTGAAACAGGTGGAGGAACAAAAGTCAGTTCACCAATGCCAACCACCCTGATTTCGCAATTGTCTGTATTCGATTTGCGGGCACCCATCGACAATATGACAGGATCGATGCCGCCATCGTCTGAGAGGAGTTTCAATATATGGACATTCTGCCTATCAAAACGGAAGATGATTACCAAGCAGCGCTGGAGGAGATGGAACGGCTTTTCAATGCCGTACCCAACTCAGCGGAAGGGGACCGTCTGGAGGTATTAACAACTCTTATCGAAGCCTACGAGGAGAAGCATTACTCGATTCCTCTTCCGGACCCCGTTGAGGCTATTCTGTACCACATTGAAAGCCGTGGCCTCTCCCGCCGTGATCTTGAGCCGTTCATCGGGAGCCGTGCTCGTGTCTCAGAGGTTCTGAACCGGAAGCGGCCACTCACTATAGGCATGATCCGAAAGCTCCACCGGGGGCTGGGCATACCTGCGGACATTCTTATACAGGCATACTCCTTGGAGAAGTCCGCCGCATAACAGAGTAAATTGATGTGTGTTGATCCTGCTCATGCTTTCTGACCATATGCTGCAATGAAAGGCTTTTTAAATGCGTACTTTGATCGATAATTCTACACTAACGGCAGCATTAAGGGCCTTGTCGATAGCGCCTATAACGGACGACAGAAAGCCGGCCCCCGAAGTGTATCTAATCGGGGGTCGGATGTCGGAAGACAGAGAAAAACATCCCACGGGCCGTAAGATCGTGTCAACTTTCTTTTGACGGTTGCTATAGCACTTGCTTGCATAAATTAGCGCAACGTCTCAGAGGTACTCGAAACTCGTCATTCCGGCACGCTTTAAGCCGGAATCCAGCTCCGATCTCACCTCAGGGACCCCGTTGACCCCGGCTCTTGATCCCGGCTCAAATGCACTGCCGGGACTGCCGGGGTGACGAACACGAATGATTGTTACACGCACTTTTGCAAGCAAGTACTAGGGATGGCGGAGAACTTAGGACGTTTATACGACCTGTTATATCAGTTAAAGCCATGAGATGGAGGGCATGGACTTACGTATGGCCATACCTCACGAGACGGAGCCCAAAATTATGTTAATCTATTTTTCTCAGTTTTCAACGAGCCACGCTGCTTCTTTCCCTCCAGCCGCCTTTCCTTCACTGCCGGCCTCACCCGCGTCTTCTTTCTAATCGGCGCTTTCCTGACCGCCTCCCGCAACAGTTACACAAACCGGCCCAGCGCCAACCCCCGGTTGGCCGCCTGACTGCGAGTTTGCCGGGATATCACTCTCAACACTCCGTCCTTGCCAATGCGATTTGCGAGCCGACGCATCACCAACCCCTTCCAGTCCTGCAACAAACTCGACGAGTTCACTACGTCAAACCAGAGCGTCACACGAGTGCTCGTCCTGTTAACGTTGTGGACTATTTAACAGGGGATCGAGAAAATGGCGCCGTTTTCAGTCCATAGGGGCAGACCGCTGAGCAAATTCCGCAGTTGTGTCCCTGGTGGTAATGAAAATAGTGTTTCCTTTTTCCACTGGTCGCAGGCCCGAGCATCCAGCATCTTTTCACGGGGCGGTCCCGGACAGTGAACGTCCGATATATGAGCAAATCATAATTCTTTCATTTTTCCTCAATCTTGTCTATGATCGGTCATCCTGAAGTCCTGCTCTCTATCAGACCCACACAGCTGCGGATTGCATCAGGCATTGAGGGAGTCCGTATGACGTGGTCGGATTTTTATCTGATCTGCTTTATTGTGGGTTGCACCCTGAGTGTGCTCTCATTCCTTGGTGGCGCATTCCATCTGCATTTGCCCGGTGCGCTGGGCCATCATCTCCATTTCTGCGGTCACCACCATTTTACACATCATGGAAGCACGGACGGTCAGATATCTCCATTCAACCTGCCCACGATTATGGCCTTTTTGGCCTGGTTCGGGGGCGCAGGCTATCTTGCCTCCACTTTATACGGGTTAGGTATTCTTATCGTTCTGGGGATAGCATGTATTTCCGGCTTTATCGGCGCGCGCATTGTTTTTTTGTTTCTGGCGAAGGTGCTTATGCGGCGCGATTACACCATGAGGAAGTCCGACTATTTTGTTGCCGGCAGGCTCGCTACTGTAAACAGCCCCATTCGCGAGGGGAGGACCGGCGAAATCGTCTATTCGCAGGGAGGTAAGCGCAAAGCCACCGCTGCTCGCAGCCAAGACGGCGAATCAATTGAGCAGGGAGAGGAAGTAGTAATCGTCCGCTATGAAAATGGAATTGCCTACGTCTGCCGGTTGTCCGGAACGGACCCTGGGAAGGTTTGAAATCGAGGCGAATCATTACAGCGAGGAGAAATGATGTTTGGGATACCTGTATATGTGCCGGTGATTGTAGGGCTCATCGTGATCAGCATGCTGCTCATAATGAGCTTTTTGATCAGGCTTTACCGCAAGGCGGGTCCGCACCAGGCGCTCGTCGTGTATGGATTTCGAGGAACTCGAGTGGTGCAGGGCGGAGGCACGGTGGTTTTCCCGCTCCTCGAAGAATGCCGCGATCTGTCGATGGAGCTGATGTCATTTGACGTAGCTCCGCAACAGGATCTTTACACGCGACAGGGGGTGGCTGTAACCGTTGAAGCGGTTGCCCAGATCAAGGTGAGATCGGATCCCGAATCAATCCAGACCGCGGCTGAGCAGTTTTTGACGAAGTCGGACGAGGACCGCGAAAGCCTCATTCGTCTTGTGATGGAAGGCCATCTGCGCGGCATCATCGGTCAACTTACGGTCGAGGAGATCGTAAAAGAGCCCGAGATGGTGGGTGATCGAGTACGCAGCACCTGCGCCAATGATCTTTGCAAGATGGGCCTCGAGGTCATCTCATTCACGATAAAAGAGGTGCGCGACAAGAACGAATACATCACAAACATGGGCCGGCCCGACATTGCGCGCATAAAGCGGGACGCTGACGTAGCCGCAGCCGAAGCGACGCGCGATACGGCCATAAAACAGGCGCTGGCTCAACGTGAGGCGGCTGTGGCCAAAGCACAGGCCGATCAGGAGCGGGTGCTCGCCGAGACGCTGTCACTGGGCAAGCAGGCAGAGGCGCAACGCGACCTGGAAATCAAAAAAGCCAGCTATCAGGAAGCGATAAAGCGCCAGCAGGCCCAGGCGGACAAGGCGTACGACATTCAGGCAAACGTGATGCAGCAGCAGGTCATAGCGGAACAGGTGAAGGTCCAACAAGTTGAAAGAGAGCACCAGATCAAGGTTGAGGAAGCAGAAATCACGCGCCGGGAAAAAGAGTTGATCGCCACTGTACTGAAGCAGGCCGAGATCGAGCGCCAGAGGATCGAAACACTTGCCAACGCAGAAAGGCAGCGTCTGATCGCCGAAGCTGACGGTAAAGCGGAAGCTGTCCGGATGGAGGGTACAGCAGAGGCAGAAATCATTTACAAAAAGGGAGAAGCGGAAGCAAAGGCCATGAATGTCAAGGCCGAAGCGTTTCAGGAGTACAATCAGGCCGCGGTGATTGACAAGCTGCTGACCGGCTTACCGGAGTTAGTGCGTGCACTTGCAGCCCCGCTTGCCAACGTGGATAAAATCACCATCGTTTCTACCGGTGACGGGGAGTCGGCCGGAGTAAACAAGCTCACCGGAGACATTGCCAAAATGGCCGCCCAGGCGCCGGCGCTTTTTGAAGCACTTTCAGGAATTTCGGTTGCCGAACTGCTTTCGAAAATACGCGCCATAGGAGACAAGTCCCCTAAACCTGAGCGGAAGGCTGCTTTGAAAGAGTCTTGAGATCCCTGCGGTTGTTAAGTTAATCCTCATTAGGAACCTTTTCCGACCGCATGTTTTTTAAAAGGCTGTGCCGCTTTTTGTCCTCCAAACGGCTGAGCTTAGCTGCCCTGCTCGCTCCTGTCTTCTTCCTCACAGGCACCTGCCTCAGTGCATCCCGCATCAACTCCGCAAACCGCTCTACCGCCAATTCCCGGTTGGCTGCCTGGCTGCGGGTCTGCTGCGATATGACTCGCAGCACTCCGTCTTTGCCGATACGGTTTTGCAGGCGGCGCATTATCAATTCCTTCCGCTCCGGCGACAAACTTGGCGAGTTTACCACGTCAAACCAGAGCGTCACGCTCGTGCTCGTCTTGTTAACATTTTGAGCAATTTAACGCAGCTATGGGAGCCGATTTGGACAATAGCCGATCGGCCAGTCAGCCTACTCGGCCTCTTCTAAATTGACGCCGGTAATCCCGCAGATAGCGTAGACAAAAGCGGTCAGGATTTGACGATCTGGGATGGAAGAAAATTCAGGGGCAGTCATACGCTATGATTTTATCCCGATGTCGGGTAATATGTCATTATTTCTTGTAGAGCGCACGTCTCACGTAGCAACATTAAGATTGGACCGGTTATGAAGGTTAGGGATCTTATCAAAATGCTCAATGCGGACAAATAGCGACAAGTGCGCATGAAGGGAAGCCATCGGCAGTTTCGTCACCCGTCGAAACCGGGTACAATTACGGTGGCTGGCGGCGAAAATATCGACATCCCGCCAGGAACATTGGCGAGTATCCTTAAGCAAGCCGGCCTAAAATAGGTGGAGGAAAACTATGAAATATATGGTGGTCATAGAGAAGGGCGAGACAAGCTATGGCGCACATGTTCCCGACTTACCCGGCTGTGTTGCCGTTGGAAAAAGTCGTAAGGAAGTCCTCAGTCTGATAAGGGAAGCAATTGAATTCCATATAGAGGGGCTGAAAGATGCCGGCGAACCGGTTCCCGCGCCCTCGTCGGTGAGCGAATACGTTGATGTGGATGCTGCCTAAAGTTTAAAATTCCAAATACCCTACGGAACCCGCCCGGATACAAGCACCCGGGCCTCCCCATCTCTTATTGAAGGAAAGATTATGCCATTTTCAGAATCTATAAAATCAAGAGTGCGGGAAAAAACACATTTTCGATGTTGTCTGTGCAGAAAACTGGGCGTTGAAGTACGCCACATAATTCCAGGGCAAAAAGACGGACCCGGCACGGAAGAAAATGCAGCGCCCCTTTGCCCAACTTGTCACGAACTGTACGGAGACAATCCTCGAAAACGAAGATTTATCAGAGAAGCAAGAGACCTCTGGTATAGGCTTTGTGCAGATGCCTCAGTGCTTGGCGATGGGCGCATCGAAAAGATGATGAAAGGCATAAGGGCAACGGCTACCAAAAAAGATATTGCCGATCTCAGGGAGGAAATAGTTGCTCATATCAAAGCACTTCCGGAGTCCAAGAATAAAGCTTATCTCAGCAGAGATATTGATTTCCGGTACGCCAAAGAATTGTCAATGGAAGAAATCATAGCGTTCTTATATACTAGAAAATACAAGGATGAACGAATAAAGGATAGTGGGATTTCAAACTGGTTCTCGAAGTTATTTGTTAGCAACAAATTCTGGCCAAAAGGTGAAGACAGAGATACTAGTACTTGCTTGCAAAAGTGCGCGTAACAATCATTCGTGTTCGTCACCCCGGCAGTCCCGGCAGTGCATTTGAGCCGGGATCAAGAGCCGGGGTCCAGGGGGTTCCTGAGGTGAGATCAGAGCTATAGGGGTAGGGACAGCGCATTGGATT
>Ga0187771_10000380_pt1 | contig 26935 bp, 19 predicted proteins | sample 0116_SJ02_MP15_1_FD_133139 | JGI IMG/M metagenome (GOLD analysis project Ga0187771, IMG submission 133139) | Tropical peat soil microbial communities from peatlands in Department of Meta, Colombia - 0116_SJ02_MP15_10_MG | ecosystem: Environmental > Terrestrial > Soil > Wetlands > Peat | place... | reverse complement strand
GGGCGCCTCCACGGTGTTGGTCTGCACCATGTGGTCGTACTGCTGCCAGACCCAGCGCTTGCCGCAGATGTTGGGGCTGGCAAGAAGACGCTTCAAAGCTGCTGTGAAATCGCTGGTTTCACCCAGCTTGATCTGCTCCGGTATTTCGCGCGATACACGGGGTTCCCAACGCGACATCGGGCGCTTGTACAAGGGCGCCTCGTCGGTAAGCGCCGGATTGGGAATTTCGGCCACAACCTTGCTGTGCTCAAGCACCCGCAGTTTATTGCCGGCTGTGACCTTGCCAATTTCGACCGCGTCCAGCCCCCACTTTTCAAAAACGCGGAAGACTTCGTCCTCGCGCCCTTTTTGCGCAACCAGCAGCATGCGCTCCTGCGATTCGCTGAGCATGATCTCGTACGGAGTCATGCCAGTTTCGCGCTGGGGGACGCGGTCGAGCTCGATCTCGATGCCGACTTTGCCGCGCCCGCCCATCTCGCAGGTGGAGCAGGTCAGGCCGGCCGCACCCATGTCCTGAATGCCGACAACAGCTCCGGTCTGCATGGCTTCGAGACAGGCTTCAAGCAAGAGCTTTTCGAGAAACGGATCGCCGACTTGCACGTTGGGGCGCTTCGCTTCCGAAGCCTCGGAGAATTCTTCGCTGGCCATGGTCGCGCCGTGAATGCCGTCGCGACCGGTCTTGGCCCCAACGTAGATGACTGGATTCCCCTCGCCTGCGGCGCGGGCGTAAAAGATCTGATCCTTTCGAACCAGGCCGAGCGCGAAGGCATTCACCAGCGGATTGCTCGAATAGCACGGCTCGAACTTGGTCTCGCCGCCAAGGTTGGGCACGCCAAAGCAGTTCCCATAAGATGCAATGCCGCTGACCACGCCTTCGAGGATGGAATGGTTGCGGCGAATCTCAGCTTGTGTATGGGCGGACGCCCCCGTCCGCCCGCCCTGCGTCGAACTATCCCCCCGGACGAGGGCATCCGGGGCTCCATGAGGCTTGATCGGCCCGAAGCGCAGCGAATCCATGACCGCGACCGGCCTTGCCCCCATGGTGAAGATGTCACGGAGAATTCCGCCCACGCCGGTGGTCGCGCCCTGGAACGGCTCGATAAACGATGGGTGATTGTGCGACTCGATCTTGAAAGCGCATGCCCAGCCGTCGCCAACGTCGATGATGCCGGCATTTTCCCCGGGCCCCTGCAGAACGTGCTTGCTGCGCGTGGGCAGGCGCTTCAGATGCACGCGCGACGACTTGTAGGAGCAGTGTTCGCTCCACATCACGCTAAAGATGCCAAGTTCAGTGAATGTAGGCTCGCGGCCGCCCAGCAGTTGCTTGATCTTCTCGTACTCGTCAGGCGTGAGGCCGTGCTGCCGGAGCGTTTCCGGAGAGAAGGCAGAGGTCAAAGAGGATGTGGCCATGAAGATAAGTTGTATTGTCGCATTTTGGAGGGCCGGAAGGTAGGGTTGATTTCATCCACGGGATCAGGTCGATTTCTTGCCGTCTCCTGTTACGATTTCCTTCGTGAAATCCATTATCGTCGGAACGGCCGGGCACATTGATCACGGGAAAACCGCATTGGTGAAGGCGCTGACCGGGATTGACGCCGACCGGCTGGAGGAAGAGAAGCGGCGTGGCATCACCATTGACCTGGGCTTCGCCCACATGGATTTGCCCGGGGCCAACGGCGAAACTTTGCGGCTGGGTTTTGTGGACGTGCCCGGGCACGAGCGTTTCGTACGCAACATGCTGGCGGGCGTCGGTGGGATTGATCTGGTGCTGCTGGTGATCGCTGCGGATGAGTCCATTAAGCCGCAGACGCGCGAGCATTTCGACATTCTGCAACTGATCGGGGTGAAGCGGGGCATCACCGTACTTACCAAGTCCGACACCGTGGATGCGGAGACGCTGGATGTAGTGCGAATGGAGGTCGAGGAATTTCTGCGCGGAACGTTTTTGGAAACTTCAAAATCTTCCGTCGTGGCCGTGAGCGCTCTGACCGGCGCAGGACTGGAAGATCTGAAACGGGCGCTGGTCGCGGCTGCGGGGGAAGTCGAGCCACGGGATTCCCAAGCACTGGCACGGTTACCCATCGACCGCGTGTTCACTATGAAAGGCTTCGGCACAGTGGTGACCGGAACCTTGATCTCCGGCACGATCCGCAAGGACGAAGAACTGCAAGTGTTTCCCACTGGCCGTAGGGTTCGCGTGCGCGGAGTGCAAGTGCACGGGCAAGGGGCCGATGCGGCTGTAGCGGGGCAGCGTACCGCGCTGAATCTGACCGGAGCCAGCACAGAAGACCTAGCGCGGGGAATGACGCTGGCTCTGCCGAACACTTTCGTGGCGACACGCCGCGCAGATGTGAAGTTATCGTTGTTGCCTTCGGCGCCGCGTCCATTGAAGAACCGATCGCGAGTGCACTTTCATTCAAACACCATGGAAACTGTGGCAGAACTCAGGCTATACGGCGACTCACAACTCCCGCCTGGCCAAGCCGCCTTTGCGCGAGTTCTTCTGCCAGAAACCGCGCTGCTGTTGCCGGGCGACCGCTTCATCATCCGGCAGTTTTCACCGGTGATGACGATCGGCGGAGGCATCGTCTTGGATGCGGCGGCGGCGCGTCTAACACAGAGCGATGAGTTCCTCAGGGTTGTCAGCCAGGATAACGTTGAGGAAATGCTCACGATGCGCATTCGCCGCCGCGGCCAGTCGGGAATCTCATTCCTGGAGCTGATCGCCGAAACTGGATTGACCAGGGGTGCGATCGAGAGTGGACTCGCTAATGCTCTACGCGAGGTCAGATGCTTGCGAATCGGCGACCTGCTGTTGGCTGCCGAGCAGCTGAATCCGCTGAAGATTTCCATGGAACGGACAATCAAAGACTTTCACAACACGAATCCGCTCGAGCCAGGAATCACGAAAGAATCCTTGCGGGAGAAGGTACGAGCCTCCCAGGCCATCCTTGAGCGCGCTCTCGAAGAGTTGGTCCGGGATCACGAGATTGAAGTTGCCGGGGACCTGGTGCGGCTTGCAGGCCGCGGTGTTGTGATGAAAGACGAGGAAGCGGAGTCGAAAAGGAAAATTGAGGACGCCTTTGCCTCGGCGGGATTGAGAGTTCCGGCGTTAGACCAGGTGATCGCCGCACTCCCTGTAGATAAGAGTCGCGCGCAGAAGATTGTCACGCTACTGCTGCGGGAGAAAATGCTGATCAAGGTTTCGCAGGAACTCGTCTTTCATCGCTCGGCGCTGGAGGAGTTGCGGCGGCTGATGAAAGAAGAGAAACCGAAGTCCTCGAAAATCGATGTGGTGAGGTTCAAAGAATTGACCGGTGTCAGCCGCAAGTACGCCATCCCTTTGCTCGAATATCTGGATCGGGAGCGCGTGACGAGGCGCGTGGGGGATACACGGGAGATTCTCTGAGGATTGAGAAATTTGATAATTGGGGAATTGCGGAAATGAAAACCTCTGCGTCGCGCTTGCGCAGGTGAATTGCCACAGCTCGAGGGAAGACATTGTGAAGCCGCCGTCAAAGATCGTCGGAGCGGGGCTGGCTGGATCGGAGGCGGCATGGCAGTGTGCGCGGCGAGGCATCGAGGTCGAGTTGTTCGAGATGCGTCCTCTGCGCTCGACGCCGGCGCATCAGACGGGCGACTTCGCCGAGCTGGTGTGCTCAAATTCTCTAAAGTCAGACAGCGAGAATACCGCGCCCTGGCTCCTAAAAGAAGAGATGCGGCGGGCCGGGTCGCTTCTAATGGAGATCGCTCGCGAATGCGCGGTTCCTGCGGGCCATGCACTAGCAGTGGACCGAATCGCCTTTGCAGCACGGGTCACGGAAGTGATTTCACGGGAGCCGCGGATTACCGTGCGGCGGGAAGAAGTGACTGCGCTGGATGAAAAGGGACCCGTAACCATCATCGCGACGGGACCGCTGACGTCTGATGGGCTGGCGAATGAGATTGCGCGACTGAGTGAAAAAACGGAGAAATCAGATTCGCGGGCGGGGGCGCCCGCTCCACACAAGTTGTATTTCTACGATTCCATCAGCCCGATCGTTGAAGCAGAGTCGATCGACATGACGCGCGTGTACATGGCTGCGCGGTACAGCAAGGGATCGGCGGATTACATCAACTGTCCGATGACGCAAGAGGAATACGACCGGTTTCACGACGCGTTGATGGCGGCGCAGTCGGTCGAGGAGCGCGACTGGGAGAAGCTGAACTATTTCGAGGGCTGCCTGCCAATCGAGGAGATCGCGCGGCGCGGGCGGGATACGCTGCGCTTCGGTCCGATGAAACCCGTGGGACTGAAGAATCCGCGCACGGGAAAGATGCCCTATGCGGTCGTGCAGTTGCGGCAGGAAAATCTGCGGGCGGACTCGTACAATTTGGTGGGCTTTCAGAATCACCTGAAATTCAGTGAGCAGGCGCGCGTGCTGCGGCTGATTCCGGGCTTGGAGAACGCGCGATTTCTTCGCTACGGGCAGATTCATCGAAACACCTACATCAATGCGCCGGCCTTGTTGCGAGAAACGCTGCAGATGAAGTCGCACCCGCATGTATTCTTCGCCGGACAAATCTGCGGCGTCGAAGGATACGTAGAGTCAATCGCCACGGGCCTCGTGGCGGGGATACAGACTGCGGCACTGGTTTCGGGAGCTGAACTGATCCCGGCTCCACGAGCCACGGCGCTCGGTTCGCTCACGCATTATGTGACGCACGCCGACGCCAACAACTTTCAGCCGGCAAATATCACGTTCGATCTTCTACCGCCGCTCGAGAAAAAGGTCCGCGATCGCAAGGAGCGGCACAGGTTGCAGTGCCAGTTGGCGCTGCGCGAATTGGAAAGTTGGCTTGACCGGGCGGAATGCCGCACGCAGACCAAGGCGCGAGGAAACTCCTTCGGTTCCGAATTGATTTGATCCCCACTCCGGTTCGCAGTACCTTGCTAGCGAGCAGTTTCAGCGAGGTAGAGCGTGCCCATTTCCGCGGTAGATTCAATTACCCTCGCCTTCCAGCATACAAAGCGCCAACTCTTTACACCATTCCGCTTTTGGCAGTGGACTCGACTGGCGTTTGTCGGGTTGCTCGCTGGAGAGATGAGCGGAGGCGGCGGCAACTTCAATTTCCCAAGCAACTTCAATATCCCCTCACAAACAGGATCGTCGCAGCACTTCCTGAGCTCAGGCTTTGGTTCGATCAATCCCGCCCTGCTGGGCGCGATGATCACTGTCTTGATAGTCGCCGCTCTGGTCTTAGGGCTGTTGTTAATGTACATCTCCAGTGTGATGCGCTTCATTCTTTTCGACAGCGTTTTGCTGAAGGAATGCCACATCCGGCAAGGCTGGAGCCGGCGCCAGGGGCCGGGATGGAAGTATTTCCTTTGGCAGCTAGGCTTCACTCTGGCGACGCTGGCAGCGATGGCCGTGCTGCTGGGAATCCCCGCGGGACTCGCATACAGCATGGGATGGTTCGACGCCCCGCGCGAGCATGTGGTCGGGCTGGTTGTCGGCGGCATTGTTCTATTCGTTGTGCTGGTGGCGTTTTTCATCGCGATAGCCGTAATCCACGTTTTCACAAAAGACTTTGTGGTGCCTCAGATGGCGCTGGAGGGCATTGGAGCCATAGAAGGCTGGCGGCGTCTGTGGGCAATGCTTCAGGCCGAGAAAGGCGGATACGCCGCTTACATCGGCATGAAGATTGTGCTCGCGATCGGAGCGGCGATTGTTATCGGCATCGTGTCGCTGATTGTGGGACTCCTGTTCGCGGTCCCGGCGATTGCACTGGGACTTATCGCAGTATTCACGGGAAAAAGCGCCGGACTAACGTGGAATGTGTTCACGATTACGATCGCCGTGGTCGTCGGACTGATCCTGTTCGTGCTGTTTATGTATCTGCTGGCCCTGATTTCGGTTCCTGCGATTGTGTTCTTTCCGGCGTATTCGATTTACTATTTTGCCCCGCGATATCGCGCGTTGAGCTTAATGCTGTACCCGCCACCTCCACCCGCTAGGCCGCCAACGGGCGGAGGGCCGCCGGAACCTCCTCCACCACTGATGCCGCTGCCCGAGCCAATTGGCTAACGATAAGACGTGGACGCGCTCGCGTTCAGTGTCTTCCTGTTGCTTTCGATTTACCGCAAGGTCTGCGAGTTTAGGGAACTCCGCTGCGATGACAGGTGTCTGATTCTTATAGACACGCGTGCCGGAGAGGGGGTAACTCCATGGCTTTCTCAATGGCAGGTGGAGGTGCGTCCCGGCCGCAGATCAACGTGACGCCGCTGATTGATGTGCTGCTAACGCTGATCGTCATGTTCATGCTGATTGTCTCCATGGACAAGGAATACCAGGAGAAGGCGCAGATTCCGGCGCCGCCGAAGGATGACAAAACCGATGTCTTGCGGCCGCGTACGGTGGTGATCGAGGTGGTATTGACGGCGACGGGCCAGCCGCCAATGGTGAAGATCAACCGGCAAGACGTGCGCTGGGAGGACTTGGAGACGCGCCTGGAGCGGATATATCTGACTCGCGTCGAGAAAGTTGCGTTTGTACGCGGCGACGCCGACGTGGATTTCCAATATGTGGCTGATGTGATTGACGTGGCTCATCACGCGGGCGTCGAGCGGGTGGGATTGCTGACGCAGGACAGGATGGTGGAGGGGGAGTAAGCCCATGCCGGACGCGGATCGGATGAGGCACCCGCCTCGCTCAGAATGACAGCCAATGACATTGGAGGAGTCTGACTTTTCCTCTCACGCCGATTTCTTCTTTGCATCTTCCCTTACTGTTTCTTCGGCCTGGCTCGGATCGCGCAAGGCGCGGCTCACGCGCTCCAGTTCCGCCAGCAGCTGGCGGAGTTTGTCTTTGTCCGCGGCCAAGCCGGGGGCTTTGAGCTCCCGCTGCAGTTCGGCCTGGCGCCGGCGCAAGTGGACACGGCGTAAGGCGCGGACGGCAGAATCCAGCAGGTCGGGCGTCAGTTCGTCTTCCTCCTTCAGCAGGATCGCGGCCAGCGTGCGGCGATCGGCTTCGGTAGCAGGCAACTCCATAACATCGGTGGCTTCGGGCCCGGCGTTGAGCAAGGATTCGGCCAGCGATTCGGTGGCGAGGCCGCGATGCAGGCCTTCGCTTTGCAGTACGAAGGCCGCCTGGCGGGACGGATCGAACTCTTCCTCAGTGCCGTCGCGGGCGGAGAGATGCTCGTCATCCGGCTGGATCTGCCGGGCCGAGGCCAAAGCGCGAATGAGAATGCGTTCGGCGTCGGTCACCTGCGCCTCGGCGGGAGCCTTGACCGTGGCGGCCGAACGGGTTACAGCGACGTGGCGGAGTTCCTGGCGGAGCACGGGAGAATCAATGCCCAGCTTCTGCGCGATTTCCTGGGCAAGCTCGTCGCGCACGATGCGGCTGGGAACGCGCTGAATATGGGGCAGCAGATACTGCACCGCTTTGTGTTTACCCTCGGCGCTGAGCACGGGGAACTGCGCGCGGGCGTGCTCGATCAGATAGGCGAAGTACGGTTGCGAGCGGCGGAGGGCCTCGCCATAGGCGTCTTTGCCTTTGCGGCGGATGAAAAGATCGGGATCGAATCCTGGCTCGAGGGTAAGGACTTTGATCTGAAATTCTTCTTCCACGAGCAAGCCCAGAGTGCGTTCGGTGGCGCGCGCACCAGCGGTATCGGGGTCGAAATTGACGACGACGTTCTTGCTGAAACGCCCGAGCAGTTTCGCTTGCAGCTCGGTGAAAGCCGTGCCGGAACTGGCAATGACGTTGTGAAAGCCGGCGGCGAAGACGGAAATGCAGTCCATCTGGCCCTCGACCAGGATGGCGTAATCGAATTTGCGGATCCATTCCTTGGAGAGATCGAGATTGAAGAGCACGCGACTCTTCGAATAGATCGCAGTCTCGGGCGAGTTCAGATATTTCGGGCCAGCTTTTTCGTCAGTCGAGAGGGTGCGTCCGGTGAAGGCGATCACTTTGCCCGCCTCGCTCGCGATGGGGAACATGACCCGATTGCGGAATTTGGAGTACATCGCGCTGCGAGCCGCGAGTCCTGAATCCCGAGTTCCAAGTCCCGAATCTGCGGTCGGGACAACACCAGGTGCCTCGACTGCGGTGGATCGCTCGCTCGCTCGCGATCCATCTTCGCTCGGGATGACAGAAGGAGAGGGAGCGTCGGCATCCCGCTTCCACGAAAAAAGCCCACTCTCGCGCAGGACTTCTTCGGCGAATTCGTCTTTGAGGCGGTCGCGGACGAGGAAACCGGAATCGGGGGCGTAGCCGATGCGGAAGCGCGCGATGGTTTCGTCGTCGAGGCCGCGGCCTTTCAAGTATTCGCGGGCGCGCGCGCCCTCGGGACGGCGGAGGCATTCCTGAAAGAACTCGACGGCGCGCTCATGGACCTGGAGCAACTGGGCGCGCAGGCGGGCTTCCTTGGCCTCGCCTGCGGCCGCATAGCTGGCCTTGGGCAGCGGGATGCCGAGCTTTTGCGCCACCTGCCGGACGGCTTCGGGGAAGGTGATGTTTTCGATTTTCTGGATGAAGCTGAAGACGTCGCCGGAAGCTCCGCAGCCGAAGCAGTGATAGAACTGGCGGGTGGCGTGGACGGAGAACGACGCCGTTTTTTCCTGGTGGAACGGACACAGGCCGGAGTAGTTCTGCGCCCCGGCTTTTTTCAGCTTGACGTAGTCGCCGACGATGCGGACGATGTCGGCTTGCTGCTTGACGGTGTAAGCGAAGTCGCCGGGGTTGGCCATGGACGAGGGACAGAACTCTCCGAGAGGAATTGTGAGGCATTGAATGGGACGAGGGGAATACGGCGGGGTGGGATTGTTGTGGAGAAGCTGTGGGAAACGGGAGTTATCGGTTGACGTGGACGGAAAACGGGGCGAGTGTCACCGCCGCCTTATCCGCAAAAATCGCGGATAACGGTGGGGGCCAACCCGCGCTACGCTCCAGTCGAAAGAAATATCCACCCTGCGAAAACCGCGTAGAGCCTGCGCCCAGGCTTCCCTCAACCTTTCCCTGGAATTGCCGATAGACCCAGCAGAGGCTTGGCCTCGTTAGCCAATGGCTACCGTCGAACAGTATGCGGCGTCGGTTGTGGAGAAATACCGGGTGGTGCCGGACCCGGGGTCGGCGCCGCATCGGGCGGCAGACGATCTGATTCCGCTGCTGAAGCAGTGGGGCAAACAGCATTTGCTGGGAATTACGCTTTCGGGCGCGTACGCCAAGAACACGGCAATTACCCTGGCGTCACACGTAGACATGCTGATCGCGCTGAGCTCGGTTCCGGGCATGGGGATGAAAGAAGTCTACTGGAGCCTGTTTGAGTTTCTGACCGAGCACGATCTGAAGCCAAAGACGCGCAATGTGACGATTCAGCTCAAGAACAAGGGGCTGGCGGTGGACCTGATTCCGGTTTGTCGCGAAGGCTCGGGCAATGTTCTGTTCAACAAAAGGTCGGGCAGGGAGGTGCGGACCGACGTGGCACAGCACGTGCACCTGGTGTCGAATTCGGGAAGGCAGCAGGAAATTTGCGCGTTGAAGATCTGGCGGGAGCGCAACGAACTGGACTTTCCGTCGCTCTATCTGGAGTTGGCGGTGCTGCGGGCGCTGGAGACCGAACGGTTCGGGCAACTGGCGGAGAACGTGCTGGTGGCGCTGCGCTACCTCGCGAACCGGTTCGAGAAGGAAGTGGTGCGCGATCCGGCTAGTCGCGACAATGTTCTATCGGATGATCTGGCGGCGAGCGACAAGAAGGCGATCGCCAAGGCCGCGCGCGACGCGCTGTACGGGGAGAATTGGAAGAAGATTATCTGGTAGCCGCGAGTCCTGGGTCCCGAGTCCTGAGTTCTGAGGTTCATCCCACGAGAACAGCGAGATGCCGCTCAGGACAGGAGTGGGGCACGCCGCCCAAATTCCATCAAACTCGCAGTTCGACCACCGTGGCTCCGCCTCCGCCTTCGTTTTGGGGAGGCTCGGCGATGGAGGCGACGTGGGGATGCTGCTGCAGCATCTGGCGGAGGGCCTTACGGAGAATGCCCATGCCGCTGCCGTGAACGACGCGGATGCGGGGCAGGCCAGCGAGGAAGGCACGGTCAAGGAATTTCTCGACTTCGCGGGAAGCGTCGTCGACGGTGTGGCCAATCACGTTAATTTCGCTGGGGACGGCTGCGCCTTCGCTTTCGAGTGAGACGGAAATGCCGCGGGCGCGGGCGGCTTTCACGGGCGATTCGGAGGTGGGGACACCAGCCGCGGGGCTGGTCAGGACTTCGGCGATATCGTCGCGGGCGATCTTCATTTTGAGTGCACCCATCTCGACCTCGAAATGATCGTCGTCAGTCCTGCGCACGATGCGGGCGGGGCGGCCGGTGGATTTGAGTTTCACAGTGTCGCCTTGGCTGACGTGCTTGACGAGTTGCGGCTGAGCGTGGGGATCGCCCTGGTCGGCGCCGGTCGAGTGGGCGACGACGGTTGAATCGAACTGCTCGCGGAATTCTCGGCGGAGCTTGGCGATGCGGCGCTCGGCATCTTTGGAGAGCTTCTGGGCGGCAACGCGATCCTGAATCGCGTTGACGGCGTCGCGGGCGTGATATTCGAAGTCGCGAAAGACAGCCTCGAGCTTCTTCTCCAACTCGCGGACTTTAATTTGTTGGTCTTTTCTTCCTTCAACTGCTAGGCGTTTCTTTTCGTCGTCCAGCTCCCTTTGGCCTTGCTGCAGGCGCAGGCGCTCGTTTTCGGCCGCGCGGAGTTCGGCGTGGAGCTTGTCGAGGAATTGGCCGACGTCTCGAGCCTGCGAGCCGAGGCGCGCACGAGCAGCGTCGATGATGGCGGGATTCAGGCCGAGGCGCTGCGCGATGTTGATGCCAGCGGATGCTCCGGGGACGCCCATTTTCAGTTCGTAGGTTGGTTGCAAAGTTTTCTCGTTGAAGCCCACGGCGGCGTTAAGAACGCCGGGAGTGTTCGCGGCATAGACTTTGAGAGAAGTGTGATGGGTAGAGATCACCGACATGCAGCCGATGCGGGCGAAGTGGGCGGCGATGGCGACGGCGAGGGCGGCGCCTTCCTCGGGATCGGTGGCAGAGCCGAGTTCGTCGAGAAGGACGAGAGAGTGGGCGGTCGCGGTGCGAGAAATGAAATCAATGTTGGTGACGTGGGCCGAGAAGGTCGAAAGATTCTGCTCGATGGATTGGTAGTCGCCGATGTCGGCGAGAACGGCGTCGAAGATGGGAAGTTCCGCGCGGTCGGCGGGTACTGGTAGGCCGGACTGCCCCATCAGCGCCAGCAGGCCGACGGTTTTGAGAGCGACTGTTTTGCCTCCGGTGTTGGGGCCGGTGATGATGAGCTGGCGACGGTCGGCCTCGAGTTCGACGGTGATGGGAACGACGGGGAGGGCTTTGGGTTTGAGATTTCGTTCTAATAGAGGATGGCGGGCGTTGTGAAAAAGGAGGTGGGCTTCGCCCGCTTTTTCCCACCCTTCGAAAACCGCGAAGGGTGGGGCACCCGCTTCTGGCTCTCGGCTTCCGGCTTCCGGCGGATGGGAGAACTTCACGGTGACGCAGTTGTAGTCTTCGGCGAAGCGGGCCTTGGCGAATTGGAGTTCGAACTCGGCGAGCGTGTCCTGGGCGGCGAGAATCTCTTCGGCTTGCGCGCCGATGCGTTGGGTCATCTCGAGCAGGATGCGGTGAATTTCGGCCTGCTCTTCTTCGAGCAGACGAACGAGTTCGTTGTTCTGCTCGATAGTTTCGAGCGGCTCGACGAAGACGGTCTGGCCGCTGGAGCTGGCGCCGTGGACGACGCCCTGCACGCGGCGCTTCTGCTCGACCTTGACGGGAATGACGAAGCGCTCGCCACGAATGGTGACGAGCTCGTCCTGCACGGCGCCGTCTTCGGCAAGTCGTCGCAGATAGCCGCGGAGGGAGTCCTGGATCGAGCGGCGCTGTTTTTCGATCTCGCGGCGAACGCGGGCAAGTTCGGGCGAAGCTTTGTCGTCGAGTGTGCCGTCGGGCTGAATCTTGTTGCGGAAGAAACGCAGGAAGGCGGTGAGGTCGGCGATTTTTTCCGAAAGCGAGCGCACCTCGCGCCATTCCGAGCGCATGGCGGCAGGCGGATGGAGGGCGATTTCGCGCCATTCGGCGGCGCGGTCGACGACGAGCACGGTATCGCGGATTTCTGTGGTCTCGAGCGCAGCTCCAGCGATGCGGGATTTCTCGATCAGTGGGCGGATTTCGACCAGGCCGGAAAAGTCGAAGCTGGCGCCGACGCGGCGGAATTCGCGAATCTCGATGGCGAGTTCCTGCTGAGTTTCCATCCAGTTGCGGTCGAGCGATGGAGTGAGAGCGGCAATGCGGCCTTGGCCGAGGGGCGAGGAAGCGTAGGCGCGCAGGAGTTCGCGGAGGGAGTCGAACTCGAGGACGCGGGCGGAGGTGTGGAGGAGGTTCGAAGACATCGGGATTATGGTACAGGAGGGACCTTATGATTTTGGATTGTCGATTTGAAAGTGTGTCTTGTGGCCAGCGCTCGGTGGTCAGTGACCGGTGAAAAAGCCGGGGCGCTCTTCTGTGCGCGGCTGAGTAGGTTATAGATTCTTCGACTCGCGTTCCGCATTCGCTCCCGCTCGCTCAGAATGACAGCGGGCACCTCAGATTTCTTGTCTCTTCATACTAGCCCGAGGCGCGGGCGCCGTGGGCGGCGGGTTCGGCAGCGGATGGAAAGCGCAGCACGAAAAGCGCTCCACCATCGGGCTTGTTCTGGCAAGTGATCTGGCCGCCGTGATCCTGGACTAAGCCATAGACGACGCTGAGGCCAAGGCCCGAGCCTTTGCCGATCGGCTTGGTGGTGTAGAAGGGATCGAAGACACGTTCCGGCTCGCGAATGCCTGGGCCGCTATCGGAAAACTGCAACACGGCTTCGTTGCCCTGCGTAGCGGCGTGGATTTCCAGAGAGCCACCCCCGGTCTCCTGCAACGCGTCGATGGCGTTCTCGATGATTTCGATAAACACCTGAAACAGCTGATTGGCGTTGCCGCGCACGGGGGGGAAATCCGGGACAATGGAGAGCGTAATCCGGAGGTTGGCGCCCGGGTAGCGCGGCTCCAGCATCTGAAGGGCCCGTTTAATGAGCACAGTCAGGTCGACCAAGACTTTTTCTCCGGGGGCGTGACGGGCAAAACTCAAGAGGTTCCCGACCAACTCGTAAGTGCGCTCAGCCTGGCCCACAATTTTGCGCAACAGGTTTTTCTGTTCGTCGGTCAGGCGCTCCTGCGACCACAGCTGCTCCGAGTAATTCAAGATCGCACTGAGAGGGCGATTGATCTCGTGAGCGGCTCCGGCAACGAGCGCGCCGAGAGAGGCCAGTTTCTCGCGTTGCACCAACTGTCTTTGCAGGCGCATCTGGCTGTCGTAGGAGCGGCGTGATTCCTGCAGCAGTCCGATCAGAGCCTGATCCTGCCAATACTGGCGCAGGAATACAAGGGCGCCCAGCACGAGCATGCCCGTCAGAACGGTGAATATGCGGAAGACGCGCAAAGGCAGGAAAGAGCGGTCGAAAAAGACCTCCCACAGGCCCAAGGCAGGCAGGGACAAGATGGCGAGCATGGCCAGGCGGGAAAGGATCCTTCTCCACGGTGCCCGAGGCGACGGAGGTATAGTTTGCAGATCCCATTCGCGCGCGGAGAGGAAGACCGCGGTCATCCACGACAAACAACCGATCAAGGGGATTTCATAACGGCTCCCGGTGTAATAGGTGCCGTGGGCCAGGGCCAGATAGAAGAGCGGGGCGCCGGCGGCGTAAACCAACATGGCGGCAAGAAAGTGCAGGTAAAGACGGCGCCAGCCCGCGGAACTCGCTCGCCAAGCGACGGCCAGCACCACCAGCAGGGCAGCGTTCTCCAGCATGTAGAGGCGGTCGTAGTAGAGGCGGTGGAGGCCGGCATTGAGAACGACATGGTGGTAGGGGAAGACCAGAAAAGCGTAGAGGAACAGCCACCATCCCAGAAGCATCAGGAAGCTGAGGACGCTGAACTGGGGCTTTGCTTTCTGCAGGTCGGGCCGCCAGGCCACAGCTGCGATCATGGGCACGACGTGAAAGAAGAGGACGATGTCGAAGGCGTAGGGATCTGGGATGGGTCGGTGCAGGACCAGATCGAAAAAGGCCCAGGCTATGTCGTTGGAGGTCCAGAGCGAAAGCCCAAGAGCCATCAGGACCCAGAAAGTGCGCTCCTGGCTGTGGGTGCGGAGGGCGTTGGCCAGGGCAGCGGCGGTGGCGGAAAACAACAGAAACAGCAAAGCGAGATAGCCAAAGACGGTCAGAGCAGGGCTTTGACGAGCCGTCAGAGAGACCACGGCAAAGGCCAGAGTAGCCCCGACCGCTGCAACGAACCAGCGGTGCCGTTGGAGCAGAGGCATTGTACCCAATTCTAAGAGAGGCGATTGGGGATGCCGAGGGCGGAATGAGGAACCTATTGGTTACTTTGGTTACGTGGTCAGGGGTTAGGGGCCGGGAGGCAGGGATCAGGGGCCAGCGATCAGCGGTCAGGCGGACGCATCGACCACCGCGTCCCTTGGATTCCAGGATGGTCTAGAATCAAGCGAGGAAGGCGGGTTGTGGAGCCGGCCTTCCCTTGGTGATTCTATGGCATTCCCTGTGACTCGACTTCGCCGTCTGCGCCGCACCGCTGAACTGCGCAACCTGGTAAGCGAAACCCGGCTGACGCCAGATGCGTTCGTCTACCCGATGTTTGTGTGCCCGGGAGAAGGCGTGCGCAAGGAAGTGCGCTCGATGCCCGGAGTGTTCAATCTGTCGGTGGACGAAGCCGTCAAGGAAGCGCAGGAGGTGCATTCCCTGGGCGTGCCTGCGGTGATTCTGTTTGGACTGCCGGACAAAAAAGACGAAGTTGCCACGGGAGCGTGGGAGGAGAACGGGATTGTCCAGCGAGCGGCACGGGCGCTCAAGCGGGAAGTTCCGGGCCTGATTCTGGTGGGCGATGTTTGCTTGTGCGAATACATGTCGCACGGGCATTGCGGGATCGTGAAGCCGACGATGCCGAAGTCGCTGGGGGCGGCGGCGAGAGATGTGAGGGTGGTGGCGGTCAAGAGCGAGGAAGAGAAAGAAAAGGTAATGGACGAGTTCACAGCCCTGGCCAAACGCGGCGCGGAATCAAATTACGAGATCGTCAACGACGCGTCGCTGGAACTGCTGGCGCGCACGTCGGTGTCGTTGGCGAAGGCAGGGATTGACGTCATTGCTCCATCGGACATGATGGACGGGCGCGTGGCGGCGATCCGTAAGTCGCTGGATGAAGCAGGACTAATCAACACGCCGATACTTTCGTATGCGGCGAAGTTCGCTTCGGGATTCTACGGGCCATTCCGCGAGGCGGCAGACTCGGCACCGCAATTCGGCGACCGCCGGTCGTATCAGATGGATGGGGCCAATGTGCGCGAGGCCATGCGCGAGATTGAAGCCGACATCGAAGAAGGCGCGGACATGATCATGGTGAAGCCGGCGATGCCGTATCTGGACGTGATTGCCGAGGCTCACCGGCGCTTCGATCTGCCGCTGGCGGCGTATCAGGTGTCGGGCGAGTATGCCATGATCGAGGCGGCCGCGCGGAATAACTGGATTGACCGCGAGCGCGTGATGATGGAATCACTGGTGTCGATCCGGCGGGCGGGAGCGAGCATTATTCTGACGTACTACGCGAAAGAGGCGGCGAAGGTGCTGGGGTAGAGGCGCGCTGAATTGGTCAAACGCAATCTGGTTTGCGAGCCCTAGTAGAGGTAGTCAATCGTAGCCCAAAGCACCCTAAAGAGTGCTTGTTGCACGGAGGAGAAATCCTGCCACATTGTCGGCGTGCTACTGACCCTGTGTGCGCCGTAATTCCGTAAGCCATAAGCCAAAGCAACGTCGCACTGTAGGCGGTCCAGTGCGATGTTCTGTTGCACTATGAGTGTGCCGGTGAGCGCCCCGCGCAAAGCAGCGTCAAAGCTGCTCTCAAATTGCCCGTTGATCTCGGTAAGTTGCTGATAGGTGAGCGGATGACCGGCCGCCTTTAGGAGCTCCTCCGCGTGGTGAATGAATTTCCACTGTTTTGGGTTTTTCGCCCTAATTGCTGCGTCGATAACGAGCGTTACGTCGAAGAGTAGATTGATCTGTAGCTGCCCGGCGAAAGCGTTATTAACAGCGTAGTCGGGGAGTATCGTGATCTTTCGGAGCCGCGCGATTGTGTACGTGAGGAGGAAGATCGCGTCGAGGGTCGGCGGAGCTTCGAAAAACCTCCTGCGCACGTCTTTGATCGTCAGGACCCGCTGGTAGGTGTTGGAGTAGTTCGCAATGAGGTCGTTCAGGAATTCCGCCTGTTGCAGGACCCATTGGCGGAAGGCCTGGTTGACCTCCTCAAAGTTGAGGCTGACGAGGGCGAAACCGGGGGTCTTCGGCATCTGCTGTCGTGAGGTACGGATGTCCTCGTCCAGACTTTGATGGATCAGCAGGTATCCATGATCTGTATCTCCTCGCAAGAGCGCCGTCATCGCCCAGAAATAATACGGGGTTCCCTTATGGAGGCGCCGTCCCGGATGGGATTGTTCCCAGTGCTGCGCCGGTTGGAGGGCGAGTTCCCAAACATGCTCTGCTTCGTGGAGCCTTCCTGCCGCGATTAGGGACTGCCAGATGATTGTGAAATTGCTGAAGTACGAATCGTGGGCCGTGGCTACGGTGGGGTTATCGTCAAAATAACGGAGCGCAGCAGTGGTGAACTTGTCCCAGGCAAGGGTAGCGTTCCCGAGATAAGCGGCATGCAGCTGATCGAAGGCCTGATCGATGGGAGATCCCAACGCTGCGATGCTGAACTCGCGCCCGCTGATAACGAGTGTGCGTTGCAATAGGATTTCCTTTACATGATTTCCCACACATTATAAGGAATCGGCTGTTCAGGCTCTCGAAGCTTTCTGGAAGGTGACTTCCACCTGCCTGCGGTCCTCGTCGGAGACTTTGAACATGGGGCGGGGCTTGAGGCCCATGAGGCTGGCGATGAAGACGTCGGGGATTTGGCCGATGCGGGTGTTGTAAGTGTTGACGTCGTCGTTGAAGAACTCGCGGCGGTCGGCGATGTGCTCTTCGAGCTCGGTGATGCGGTTCTGCAGCTTGAGGAAGTTCTGGTTGGCTTTGAGGTCGGGATAATTCTCGGCGACGGCGAACAGGCCGCGCAGGGCGCTCATTAGTTGCAGGTCGGCGACGGCTTTCTGAGTGATGCTGGAGGCGCTCATGGAGGCGACGCGGGCCTGGGTGACGGCGAGCAGCGTTTGCTGCTCGTGCTGCATGTATCCTTTGACGGTTTCGACGAGGTTGGGGATTTCGTCGTGGCGCTGCTTGAGCAGAACGTCAATGTTGGCCCAGGCGCGGTCGTTCTCGTTGCGCAGGCGGACCAGGCCGTTGTAGAGAATGACGGTGTAAATCAGCACGCCGGCAACGAAGAGAAAGATGGCGAGATCGGAAACAAGGCTGTCCATGGTTACCTCGACAGTACTCTGCCAGCGGAGAGGCGGGCGAGGCAAGTGACGGAAGAGTGGCGGTAGCCGCCGCTTGTTGTCGCGAAGTCCCACCCTGTCGCACAGAACGCGACAAGGGTGGGACAACCCCGACTAGGGACCTTTTCCCACGTCTCGCAAGAGCGGCGAGACCCTTCGACTCCGCTCAGGGCAGGCCGTGGGGCACCCCCGTATCTGTAGCTCCCACGAGTGTCGGCTACGGCTTCTTGGGCGTGAGGTCGCAGGCCTGGCGTACGGTGTCCAGGCTCAAGCCGGCGGGGGAAAATTCGGCGATCTGCGCGCCGCTGCGGGTGCGGACTTCGACGTTGAACACTGTCGCGCCGATCATGCCGCGAACCGTGCCCTTGTCCATAGCCAGGACGCGATCACGCTCCCAGTTCCATCCCTTGTTGTCGTGGTAGCCGTCTATGCGGACCATGACTTCCATTTTCGGGCGACCGGTCCAGAAGGCGGGATAATCGGGCGGAGCGAGCCGGGTACCAGGGTTGAAGATGGCGCGATCGAGTTTGCCATCGGAGCAGTAGAGCTCGACGCGCGGTTTGTAGTCGGGGTCCTCGCGGAAGTAATTGTTGGCCACGAGTTCGAAGCGTGCGCGCTTGGCGCCGGTCATTTTGTCTTCGGACTGGAACTCCATCCATTGGCCACCGACGCTCGCGCCGTCGCGTTCGCCCTGATAGGGGCTCATGGCGCCGCTCTGGGCGAGGGCGAGGCCGGCAAAAGCGCAAATCGCGCAAATCAGGGCGAGGCCGATCAGGAAGGCCGTCGCGGCCGATGGCGTACGATCCGGGTTACTGTAAGACTGCGATATCTTCACAAGCGCCTCCACACAACATTCCTATGTATATTGAACCCGGAAGAGTGGGGAAAAGTTGCATGGAAAGGTTCCTCTGGCTCATTGTTTCCTGTCCTGCTCCGTATTAGAGTGATTCGGTCTTGATTAGAGTGATTCGGTCTTGCGATTCGCATTCGCCCGCATAAATCCGCGCGGCAGAAACTGCAGAGGCATCCATGAGTACTGCGACCCGCATCAATCCGCTGGCATACCTCACTGACCAACTCGACGAACTTAAGGCCAAAGGCACGCATTTCAAGTTGCGTGTGCTTGAGGACGAGCAGGCACCCGTGTGCACGTTTGACAGCAAGAAGGTCATCAACCTGGCGTCAAATAATTATCTGGGGCTGACCACGCATCCCAAGCTGCGCGAGGCGGCGCTTGAAGCGACGCGCCGGCTGGGCGTGGGATCGGGCGCGGTGCGGACGATTGCCGGAACCATGAAGATCCACATGGAGCTGGAAGAGAAGATTGCGCGCTTCAAGAACGTCGAGGCGTGCGTGGTTTTTCAGTCAGGATTCGCGGCGAATGCGGGGACGGTCTCGGCGGTGCTGGGCAAAGACGATTTCATCATCTCTGATGCGCTGAATCATGCCTCGATCATTGACGGCGCTCGGCTTTCGAAAGCGAAGATTTTGGTGTTTCGGCACAAAGACATCGCGCATGCGGAAGAACAGTTAGCCAGCGTGAAAGACGAGCCGGGCAGAAAGCTGCTGATCACCGACGGCGTGTTCTCGATGGATGGCGATATCGGCCCGCTGCCCGCGCTTTGCGATCTGGCGGAAAAATACGGCGCCATCATGATGGTAGACGATGCGCATGCCTCGGGCGTGCTGGGGCGAAACGGGCGCGGCACGATTGATCATTTCGGAATGCATGGGCGCGTGGACATTCAGGTGGGCACGCTGTCGAAGGCGATTGGCGCGCTCGGCGGATACGTCTGCGGCACGCGCGATCTGATTGATTTTCTCTATCACCGGGCGCGGCCGTTTTTGTTTTCGACGTCGCATCCGCCGTCAGTGGCGGCGACGTGCATTGCTGCGTTTGATGTGCTCGAACAAGAGCCGGAGCGGATGGAGAAACTCTGGGATAACACGCGTTTCTGGAAGAAGGAGCTTGGGGCGTTAGGATTTGACATCGGCGGGCGCACGACGCCGGCCAGCGAGACTCCGATTACGCCGATCATCATCGGCGACGGCAAGATGACCATGGACTTCTCGCGCGAGCTGTTTAAAGAAGGCGTATTCGCGACGGGGATTGCATTTCCGACGGTACCGGAAGGCAAAGCGCGCGTGCGTACGATCATGACCGCGACGCACACGAAAGAAGAATTGGAGAAGGCGCTGGAGGTGCTGGGGCGGGTGGGGAAGCGGATGGGGATTTTGATCTAGCCGTCCTCCGCTTGGCAGGCTGCTGCAAAACGCTTCTTTGGGGTTCGTTTCGAGCAAAAATCCGTACGTAAGTTATTGATTCTTCGTTCGTCGAAGCGCTCGAAATTACCACTTTGGTTCTTTCTTCAGCAGCCTGCTAGATTTTGAGATGCTCTTGTTCCAGCCTCATGGTAGGTTCGCCCAAGGAGTTAGCTCAAAATGACGTTCGCAGTTGTAGAGGCCAAATTGTTTCGCAATGCCGTACGGTTGAACGATGGTAGCAAGGAGATGCTTTGCGACCGTATGATCGTTCAACATTTCACTGGGCGACAGGATAACGTAGTGATCTACGACGAAGATGGAAAGAAGAAGGTAATGGCCACTCGGTTGTCGATGAGGTTGCGGACCGGCTCCGCCACAATAACATCCAGTTGGAGGGAGCTAGCCGAACCGCTCGATCCTCATGACGAGAATCGGCTATTACTGGTCTATGACGAACTTGTGAAGGCCAGCGTCCAGAACTGAAGAGGATCCGGCCCCACACAATCACTCCGGCACAACCTCGATCGCCGTCACGGTCGCGTAGCGCGTCACGGGCACGAACTCCAGCAGGAGCTTGCCTTGGGCGTTGGGCTCGAGTCCTTTGATCTTGCGCACGAGCGGGCGATGTTCGCCGACCTCTTTGACGATATCCAGTCCGGCGATGACCGTTCTGCCGTTGCAAAAGACGTTGAACACGCGATCCTGAGAGGCCGCGCTGGAAGCTGCCGCCGGCAACACAACCCGGTCGAAGGTTTCTGCAGGATGATGCTCGATGAAATAGAGGGTCACGGTGTATTTGCCCGGAGCAACCGGGATCGCATAGGAGAAGTGGCCCCAGCGCTCGGTTTCGTAGAACTCCGGGTCGTCGGTGCCGAGGGCAGGCTCCTGGCTGCTCGAGAGCTGTCCACCTTTGAAGTAGGCGTCGGGACTCCACCACTGGCTGTCGTTGGAGTAATAGGGAACGTCGCGGGCGACGATGCGCACGGGACGAATTTGCCCGCGAGCGCCAGGGAGAATCTCAATTGCCGACAGCATGGCGCTGCCGCCCTTGGCGGAAGAAAAGCTGAGGTGCAACTGCCCATCCGCCGCTGGAGAAACGTCGGAAAAGACTTTAACGTCCGCCGTGCGGTCGCCGCCCGAGTCAGCCAGAACGTCGAAGTTCGCGAGCAACGGCTTGCCATTGGCGATCACGTTCATGATGCGACTGCCTTCGCCGCCATCTCCCGGGTTTTCGGGGCCGTAGAAAGTCTCGGCAAAATGGAGGCGCAGTTCATAAATCCCCGGATTCAGCGGGATGTTGTAGCTGAAGTCGCCCTGGCGGCTGCTGCGATAGACGATAGGATCCTGCGTTCGCCAAATGTGCTGGATCGAGCTCGGCACCGCGGTTCCGCCTGAGAAGTAGGCGTCGGGACTCCAGAGTTTCCCGGCATGATCCACATACTTGCGGCTGGCGCCTGCCAGAAGGCGGACTTCTTCGCCCACCGGAAGCCCCACCATGGTTGTTGGCACGGCGGGCTCAGATTCTGGAGAGGGAATGACGGCTTGCGGCTTCGGCCTTTCGCGTGCCAGGAAGCCCACGACGATGAGCGACACCAAAAGCGCGCCAGCGAGCAGGCTGATCTGCAACCGGCTCGGGCGCCACATAGGTTGCCGAGTATTGTCCTTGCCCGGGCCTTGCGGAGTGCCGCCGTTCGACTTGGTGGGAGACGCCTTCTCGAAAACGGGAACATACTGGCCGATCGGGATGGTGATGCGAACAGCGTGAGCCGCACCTTCCGAGGCGTAATACTCGTGCAAGCGCTTGCGGAGGCGGTTGGCCTGCACGCGGACGATCGAGTCCGCATCCTGATCGAACGACTCGCGACGGTCAAAGACCTCGAGCGCGATGGAATACTCCTTGATCTGTTCAGTTTCTCCGGCGAACGTCTTCTCGCAGAGATAGGAAAGCAGGTGGACGAGGGCGGGAGAGCGGGCAAAAAGATGCGAGTGCGTAACTGCTTGCAATTCGGCGCGTTCTGCTTCCCAACCGATCGACTCCTGCATGATCGAAGGCACAACCCGACCCCTTCCCTAGCGCCCTTTATACACCCTCTATGCGCGCTCTGCGGCACTGCAAACGGTTACGGTAACACTCGTAACGACGTGTAACCCCAATCATGTCGCCTGAGGTAGCGGATGTAGCGTTGCGCGCCGCAAGAATTCGCGGCATAACAGGAGCAGATGCGGAGGTGAATCGCCGGGCAATCGGCTGGAAGGCTAGACCGGAGGATCTCCGAAAAAAGGAGGCTGGATATGCGACACATCATATTAAGAGTCGGAGCGGTGGCGATAATGCTCCTGCTGTCCCACTACAGCATGGGCGCGTCGGCTGCGCAGCAAGTCAACATGAATTCGATGACGGTTGCGGAGCTGGAAAAAGCAAGCGATGAGGCTCGCGTGCAGAAGAATTTCGCGCTAGCCATTGACTACCTGCGGGCAGCGATACGGAAGGATCGCAAGAATTCCCAGCTCTACACCAAGCTGGGCATTGCGGAATTGCAGAACGATCAACTGAACGAAGCCCGCGCCGATTTTGAGAGGGCCGCGAAGTACGACCCCCAGAATGCGGACGCCGTGAACAACATTGGCGCCGTGGATTTCAAGCAAAAGAGGTACGGTTCTGCGGTGAAGTACTTCAAGAAGGCTGTGGCTCTGGAAGAAACACGCGCTACCTTTCATGTGAACCTGGGCGCGGCGTGGTTTAGCCAGAAGAAGATCGAGCATGCCATGCTGGAATACGTCCGGGCGCTGGAGCTGGATCCAGATGCCTTGCGAAGGAGTGAGAGAGCCGGTGTGGCGGCGCAAATCGCAAGTCCGGAAGAGCGGGCTCTGTATTCCTACATGCTGGCCAAGATCTATGCCGCTCGTGGTGACACAGATCGCTGTCTGCAATGCCTGAAGCGGGCCAAGGAAGACGGCTATCGCAATCTGGCCAATGTGTACAAGGACACGGAATTTGCCAAGTTGAGGGATGACCCCAGACTGCAGGAGGTGGTCCCTCCCCCAACGTCGAGATGAAACTGTCTCGGCGTTCGCGAGCCTCTCCCCCCTGGCGGGGAGAGGCTCTCCTTAGTTAGAGGCCAAGGAAGACTGGGGTCGAGCGTCCTCGCGCTTTGCATCCTCTGTCCCGGTAGAATAGCCAAAACCCTAGGCCTCGTCTCCGCGGCCTCGGCGGAAAGATCCCGTTACTTCTGGTGCTTCGGCTTCTTGGGGAAACTAAAGGCAGTCCTGCCATTCTCACAGGTCAGATGGAACTCATAGAGTCGACTGCCGCTCTGCAGAGGCTTTTCTACCTCAAGGAGCCTCCAGTTTCTGTCACGAATTGACCGTGCCTTCACCGCGCTCATTTCGTCGAAGACATCGTCAGGGTCGCCCTCGAATGCCAGTGCGATCCAGATTTCCGACATCTCCGAATCTACCGCGTGATATCTCACACCTACTCTTGCGTCTGCTCCTGACTCGGTGTCTCGGATTATTCGTGTCACTTCCTCATCCTCGGGAGTGACGACGAAAGAAGCGACGAGGTAATTGGAGGTGGAGACTTTTGTTTTCTCGTCGAACCAGTAGTAACCGACGGTGCAAGCATCGCCGTGGATCATTAACGGCTCATTTACCTTCAGCCAGCGGTATACGTCGTCGTTCCCTTGAGATTTCCAGTAGTAGAGCCTGGATGATGCAGCCGCGTCGCCAGCGTCGTGAGGAGCAGGTGCGGTCTGTTGTGCGGAAGCCATCAACGAAGCAAGAAGCAGACAGATTGAAATAGTCAGCGCTTTTGCCGGATGGCAAACGCCGAACATCCCGAAGTCTCTGCGTGTCATCGAAGAACTCCCCTCGCCAGCGATTCTAGTCCGGGGAATGGTCGGCGTCACGCCGACTCTGGCATCCGCTCTCCTTTGCTACAGGTTCCTAACAGTGCGACGGTTCGGTTCACTCTCCGCTTAATTCCTCCACGAGCGCCCTTTCCACCTGGCGGCAGTGCTCGGGCTGGAGCTTGTTTCCCGCGGAGGTCAGGTAGAACGTGTCGATCGCCATCTGGCCTTCGGTGTCGATCAGAGCGATCTCAATGTTGCACTCCTGATCGGACAGGCACGAGGCAATGCGGTGCAACAGGCGCGGGCGGTCCTGCGCTATGACCTGGACGAGCGTGGTGGTCGGCGAGGAGGAATGGTCGAACTCGATCTTGGTTTCGACTTTCACCTTGGCGATCGCGCCCTTGTCGGCGCGCTGGCGGTCGCGCAGCATCTTCTGCAAATCGGCCTCGCCCATGAGCACGCTCGCGACACTGTTCTTGAAGCGGGCCCACTCGGAAAGATTCAACTCCAGGGTGCGGAAGCGGTCGGTGAAGTGAATCGTATCCACCACCGTGCCGGCGGCGTTCGAAAACGCGTTCGCCTTCACGATGTTCATGCCCCAGGCGGCGAGCACGCCGGCGAGCGTGGCGAAAAGACGGGGCCGATCGGTTGTTACCAGCGTCAGGTCGTACCAATGGCGGCCACGCTTGAGTTCCACCAGCACGGGATCAAGCGCGAGGCCATCGGCCAGCTGCATGTGGCGCATGACCTCCTCGGCGGTGTGCACCAGCAGATAGCGCTGCGGAAATCCTTCCAGAAAGGCCTTGAACTTGGCGCCGGTCACGGGAGCGAGGGAGCGCAAGCGGGCCAGCTTTTCGTCATTCACGCCGGCATGCACGCGCTGGTCGGCGCTCCGGTTCAGGTAATTCTCGGCGGCGATGTATAGCTGCCAGATATTCTCTGCTTTCCATGGCGTCAACGCCTCGGGATTCACGGCCTTGATGTCGGCATAGGTCAACAGGCAGAGCATCTTGAGCCGCTCGGGCGTGCCCATTTTGTCGGCGAATGCGGCCACGGTCGAGGGATCGAAAATGTCGCGCCGCAGCGTGGCAGATAACTCCAGATGGTTGGCGATAAGGAACAGAACTTCCGTGCGCTCCTTGGGATCGACATCGAGCCGGTCCATGGCGCGGTTGGCGATTTCGAGGCTGGCGTCCACGTGACTGCCGTTGGCGACACCCTTGCCGGTGTCGTGCAGCAGCAGCGACAGATACAGCAACTCCGGGTTTTCGAGCTCGCCCAGAAGTACGGCGTAGCGCTTATCCCATTCCGATTGCGACTGCTTCAGGCGATGCAGGCTTTCGATGGCGAGGAAGGAATGCTCATCGACGGTGAAGCGGTGATAGTAATCGCGGACCACGAGCGAATCAATCACTTTGACTTCCGGCAGGAGGAGGGTGAGCAGGCGCAAGGAATGCATCGCCCGCAGAGCATCGGCGGCATAAGGCTGGAGCAGCGTTTCCTGCAGATACAACCAAAGCTCGGCGCCGCGCGGGGGCGTTGCCGCCAGCGCGGGAAGGGCCTGCTCAATGCGGTATTCGGTGGTCGCGCTTAACCTTAGGCCATGATGCGCCATGAAGTGAAACAGGCGCAGCAGGACTTCGGGATCCTGGAGCGCAGAGGGCTGCGGTAGGAAAATCAGCCCGTCCACCACGGAAAAATCACCCGTCGAAAGCCGGGAGCGCCAGTTCTGCACTTGGCGGTACAGAGCTGACCAGGCTTCGGGAATCTCCTCCAGCAACTGGGTGACGGCGCGTTGCACGACGCGCGCATGGCTGAAATAGATCCGCATCCAGTCGGCGGGCGAAAGCTCAGTTTCGGAGGGAGCCCCGATTCTGCGCGCGGCTGCGGCATCCTGCGCCGCCCAGCTCAGGGTGTTGTCATCGCGACCGTGGCGAAAATGCAGAAAGCAGCGGGCCGCCATCAGGAAATCCAACGCAGCTTCGAGTTGCCGGCGCACGGGAGGCCGCAGAGGACTGCCTTCGGGCCAGTCGTGCAGTTTATCCATCGCGGAAATAAGCGATAGCCAACAAGCGACGTTGTAATCGCGCAGGCCGCCGGGCGCCTCCTTCAAATTGGGCTCAAGGTGATACAGGGTCAGCCCGTGCTTGCCATGCCGCTCGCGGGTGACCTCGGCCAGCCCCTGCACCAGAGCTTTCGATTCCCGCATCACCAGTTTGGGGATGACCTTGTCATGAAGGCGGCGGAACAGGTCCGGGTCGCCGGCAAGATAGCGGCAGTCGAGAAGAGAGATGGTGAACTCGGTGTTGTTGAGGTCGTAGCGGTCGCACTCGGGCAGCGTGCGCGAGGCCGGACTGAGCTTGAGCTTGAGATCCCACAATTCCTGGGAGAATCGACGCACTTGATTTCTGAAGGCCTGTTCTGTGTCCCGATCGGCGAAGAGGAACAGCAGATCGATATCAGAATAAGGAAACAGCCAACCGCGGCCGAAGCCGCCGGTAGCTACCAGGGCGAAGTTCGGGGGCGTCTGGAGCGAAGGATCGTCAGGAGAAATGAATTCGCGCCACAAGCGCTTGAGGATGTCCTCAATGAGGCGTGTGCGATGCGCGACCGCGGCGCGTCCGTCGCCGCTGGCTTCGAATTCCCGTTGCATGCGGGCGGATTCGTCGCTCAAGGCAGCGCGCAGTTCGCCGATCAACGAGGACGTAGGCATCATGGAGGTGACCACGCAGGTCGGGAAGGGCAAGCCGTCAGCCATGCCGACAAGATCCTTCAGTCAGGACTTCCGGCGCTGAAGCGAACCAAAGAGTCGCCACGCTCCGCTACAACGCGCCTTCGCCGCGCTCGTCATTGCGGATGCGGATAGCGTCATCCATGCGCGACAGAAAAATCTTGCCGTCGCCGATCTTGCCGGTCCGCGCCGCCCCCAGGATGGCCTGCACGGCCTTGTCGACGAGGCCGTCAGCCAGCACCATCTCCAGTTTGGTCTTGGGGATCAAATCCACGCTGTATTCCCGCCCACGATAGACCTCGGTATGCCCTTTCTGCCGGCCGTGACCTCTGACCTCGATTACGGTCATGCCTTCCACGCCAATTTCGTGAAGAGCAGCTTTAACCGCGTCCAGCTTGGAATTCTGTATTACTGCCTCAAGCTTCGTCATGTTCTCCAGTCCTATTCCGTGGTGTCACGGTGCCGTCGCTATGCCGACGTCTCCCAATAATATCCTTCTTCGCCGTGCTGGGAGAGATCCAAGCCCTGTATTTCTTCTTCCTCTCGAACCCGCAATCCGATGGTTACATCCACGACTTTCAG
>Ga0187771_10000379_pt1 | contig 26943 bp, 26 predicted proteins | sample 0116_SJ02_MP15_1_FD_133139 | JGI IMG/M metagenome (GOLD analysis project Ga0187771, IMG submission 133139) | Tropical peat soil microbial communities from peatlands in Department of Meta, Colombia - 0116_SJ02_MP15_10_MG | ecosystem: Environmental > Terrestrial > Soil > Wetlands > Peat | place... | reverse complement strand
GGGCGAAAATCGTGGCTCCCTTCTTGGCAATGACTTCGGCGGCCACCTTCCTGGTATCGTCGATTGCCTGCTGCACCTCTTCCTCGCTTAGTAGAGAAGTTAGCGGCACACCGCTCACATAGGTGTGGCTTGCGACGGGGATCATGTTCTCTCCGTGCTCCCCCATCACCATCGAGGTGATGGATCCCCTCGATACGCCAAGCTTCTTCGAAAGAACGTACTTGAAGCGGGAGTTGTCGAGGAGTCCTCCCTGGCCGACCACACGCGTCTTTTGAAACCCCGACGCCTTGAGAGCAACGTATGTCATTACGTCCATCGGGTTTGTGACCATCACGATTATCGAATTGGGGGCGTGCTTCGCTATGCTCTTCGTCACGTCCGCTATTATGCCCGAGTTCTTTGCGAGAAGGTCCATCCTTGTCATTCCTGGCTTCCTCGCAAGACCGGCCGTGACGACAACCAGGTCTGCTCCCGCCAGCGCCGAGAATTCTGTCGAACCTGTTACGTCAACGTCTATGCCCGCGTCCGAAAGCCTGTGGCTGATGTCGAGGGCCTCCCCTTCGGCGAGTCCAGGGATTATGTCGACGAGGGAGACGTCGTCCAACCCCATGGAAGCAACCTCGAAGGCCGAGGCGGCCCCGACCCTGCCTGCGCCCGCAAATCCGATCAACGCGCCGGGGCGAACCGTCTAAGGTATAAATGAAGTCCTCTTTTGATTTAGGTTAAGACGGCACCTACAGCCTTAGTCCGAATGACTGGGCGAAGTCCTCGAAGGCGTCGTAGGCCTTGAGGAACTCGATCCCCTTCTGAGATATCATGTACTTCGAAATCTTCTCCCCGTTGAGCTCCAGCAGGAGACCAGAACCGACCAGCTCTGAGAGGAGCTTCGCCATTCTTCCGTAGGACATGTTTCCTCTACGGAGAAGTGTGGTAACCCCCACGCCTGTTCCTTCCGTGTTCTGGTCCCTGGCTGTGCTGAGAACGTCGGCGATTATCCTTACCTGGGTCCTATACTGGGCCATCCACCTTCACTCCTCCGGCCGCAAACCTCAGAACGGGCGTGAACAATATCACCAGACCCATCACTTGGAGTATAATCTGCAATAGTGAAAGAACCCCAACATATTGGTACAATAGTGATAACCATTGGAAGAACGTTCCCACCCCAATTAGGGAAAGGCCCATAGCGATCAGCAGGGTGTCCGGCTTCCTTGTACGTGCGTACGAGTACACAGTCTCTACCACCCCGTAAAGCACGAAGTAGAAGGAGAGAATGCTCAGTACGTCTGCAAGCTGGGTACCGGTTAGCGTTATCACGGGGAAGACGAGAAGGGCGGCACCGAGCCGCTTCGAAAGAAGCACGTCGACCACGTGGGAGAACGCCAGGAAGAAGTACCCTGTCGTCTCCAGGAGGAGGCCACCGACTACCACTGCGGTCGTCGAGATGGGCACACTCGGAATCACCTGGCCCAGGCCAACCAGTCCCTCAACGAGGAAGCCGAAGCCGAGAAACATGAACGCAGTTGCCAATCTCAGGAGAGAAGAGCTCTCTGTCTGCTTGACCCCCCTGTAGGCTACGTATGCGACCGAAAACGATACGAAAACGCCGATGAACTGGAGTAAGTTCTGTATCAGCTCCATGCTCGACTGCGGCGCCATGGTACAGGTTTCTGAACTCGGTTTGGGTATAAAAGTGTGCCCCTCCAAGTAGTTGACCTATCGCATTCTTTCATTTGAATCCAGATTGGCAGTCCACCTATTGATGCGAGCTCAGCTCTTCTGCTACTTCGTCACTATCGTCAGGACGTCCTGGTCCATCAGCTGGTGGGTCACGCCGACCCGCTGACCCCCGAACTTCACGCTCTTCCCCCAGACCTGTGCGTACCTGAATTCATCCTTCATCCCGCGGTGGACCCTGTCGCAGACGTCTCCTATGGTCGCCCCGCCCCTGACAACCATCGGCTCGTCGAAGTCGGTCTCCCCAGTACGGCGCCTCATGTAGATCCTGACGAAGTTGAGCTTGCGGTATATTTCCTCCCTTAGGGCTTGCATGTTGACGTTCGCCTCGGCGGAGACAGGAACGAAGTCGTAGGGGAGTTTCCTGGACAGCTCCGTGGTGAACCCGGCGTTGACCAGGTCTATCTTGTTCATCACCGTCAGGGAGGGGACGTACACCCTATTCCCTGCGAGCACGTCGACGAGCTGCTGGTCGTCTATGTCCTGGCGTATCACGACCCGCGCGGCGTTGACGTCGTAGACCCTCAGGATGTCCTTAACCAGTGCTTCTGTTATCCTTGTCAGCCTCACCTGGGACGTGACGCTGATCCCGCCAGAGTCTGTCTTCTCTATGACCACGTTTGGAGGAGACTCGTCCACCCTGATGCCCGTTGACATGAGCTCTCGCTCGAGCAGGTCCCTCGCTTCCGGGTGGAAGACGTCCACGATGAAGAGGACGAGATCGGCACTTCTCGCCACAGCCAGAACCCGCCTCCCCAGCCCCTTCCCCGAGGACGCCCCCCTGATGATTCCAGGGAGATCAAGCAACTGGATCCTGGCTCCCTCGTGTTCCATCACCCCCGGGACAACCTCCAGATTAGTGAACTGATAGGCACCCACCTTAGACTTCGCGTTCGTGAGCCTGTTCAGAAGGGTCGACTTTCCGACGCTCGGGAGCCCTATCAAAACTACTGTTGCGTCTCCTGACTTCTTGACGTCGTAGCCAATGCGGGAACCAGTCTTTCGAGTGTGCTGCTCCTCCAGCTCAGCCCGCAGCTTGGCAAGCTTCGCCCTAAGGAGGCCTATGTGATGCTCCGTCTTCTTGTTGACCTGGGTCCTGTGGATATCGTCCTCTATCTTCTTGATCTTCTCGGGGAGTCCCATGGCTCACGCAACCTGAGCCTCCTAATCTCGCGTCCGGTTAAGAATTTTCTAGCTTCACTCCCTTATATGAGCCCCGACTCGCGGGGCGAAGCCGAAGTTGAAGTCGATCGTCCTGAAACCCGGGGGTGGGCGAGGGGGATTCGAGCCAGAGCTGGTGGAGATGGATGTCCCTGCCCCTGGCCGGGGGGAGCTCGTGGTGAGGATGGAGGCGTGCGGCCTCTGTGGGACGGACCTGGAGAAGATGCGCGGCGAGTACACCGCCTCCATGCCCGTGCTCGGCCATGAGGCTGCGGGGGTGGTATCATCCGTGGGAGACGGGGTGACGGCGTTCGAAGAAGGAGACAGGGTGTTCCCCCATCACCACGTCCCCTGCTACGAGTGCTTCGTCTGCAAGGCAGGAGACGAAACAATGTGCGACATGTACAGGAAGAGCAACATACTCCCTGGGGGGTTCTCGGAATACTTCAGGGTTCCCGAGTGGAACATAGCAAAGGGGGGCGTCCTCCCGCTCCCAAACGAAGTCACCTTCGAGGAGGGAGCCCTCATCGAGCCAACCGCCTGCTGCCTGAGAGGTGTCCGAAAGTACGCGAAGGCGGGTGAGACAGTCCTGGTGGTGGGCGCGGGGCCGGTGGGTTTGATGCACGCCCTCCTTCTGGAGCCCATGGAGGTCAGAGTAGTCATCAGCGACATCAGCAGGCCCAGGCTCGAGTTCGCAGAGCGCATGCGCCTTGGCCTGATCCTTGACGCATCGAAGGATGACGTCCCCAGCAGGCTCAGGGCAGAGACTCAAGGGAGGGGGGCCGACCTTGCGATTGTCGCCTCGGGGAGCAAGGCCGCGATCATGCAGGCCCTTGGGTCCATACGCAAGGGAGGGCGCGTCTGTCTTTTCGGGGTGCCGTCCAAGGGCTCCGTCCTTGGGTACGACATCAGCGAGCTGTACAATTCGGGGCAGCAGATAGTCACAAGCTACGGTGCCAACGACGTCGATACGAAGGCGGCTCTGGGTATAATCGCATCAAACCCGGACTTCGCCCGGCTAGTGACACACAGGTTCCCCCTCTCGAATTTCAACGAGGCGGTGGCGGCCGCGTCTGGAGGGGAAGCGATGAAGGTGGTAGTCAACCGCTAGAACCCCCGAGCACATTTAATACGCCAAAATCGCCGCGTGCACCGCACAGGGTGAATGGGCATGGGTTGGGGAAAGAGTAACAGGCTCGCGCGTATAATGAACGGCGGTCACACGGTCATGCTTGCCGTGGACCACGGCTACTTCCAGGGACCGACGACGGGCCTGGAGAGTCCAAGGAAGACGATAACTCCCCTTCTCCCTTACGTGGACTCGCTCATGCTGACCCGAGGTGTGCTGAGGACGTCGGTGGACCCCGGGAGCACCGTCCCAATCGTTCTCCGGGTCTCAGGTGGAACAAGCATCCTGAAGGAGCTGTCGGACGAGGTGGTGACCACTTCGATAGAGGAGGCCCTGCGCCTTAACGCGTCCGCGGTGGCCGTCTCCATATTCGTGGGCTCGCCGAACGAGAAGCAGACGCTGGCAAATCTGGCAGAACTGGTTAGCGAAGGAGAGCGCTACGGGATGCCCGTGCTCGCAGTCACGGCTGTAGGGAGGGAGATGGCTAGGGACGCGAGGTACCTCGGGCTTGCCTGCAGAATCGCGGCGGAGCTGGGGGCGAGCGTGGTCAAGACGTACTATTGTGAAGACTTCCGAAAGGTGGCCGACGGGTGTCCAGTGCCTGTCGTCATCGCAGGGGGGAAGAAGCTCCCTGAGAAGGAGGCGCTGCGGCTCGCCCACAACGCCATGTCGGACGGCGCCGTTGGCGTCGACATGGGGAGGAACATATTCCAATCAGCAAACCCGGTCGGCATGGTCAGGGCGGTACAGGCAGTGGTCCATCATGGGAAGGACGCGGATTCCGCGTACCGGATCTTCGAGAAAGAGAGAACGGCAAAGTGACTGGGGAGGTTTAGCACCCGTCACTTCGGCAGTCGGGAAGCACCCCCCACGGTCAAGCGGAGCTCCGCAGCTCGGGCGTTGAGACCTGCATGCCTGGATCTCCAGCGTCCTCTCCCCGGAGGCGTAGGAATCCTCAGAGGGCAACAGGGACCACCTTTGCTTTAGAACGGTTTTAAGGGCGGCGACGTCGTCGCGCCTCCCGTGCAGCCCCAGGACGAGCCCGAAGGGAAGCAGCCAACTTTGGCGAGGCGGAGCCCGTTCGCTCCCGCGAGGAAGCTGTGCCCGAAGTGCCTGTCACCCCTGCAGAGGGGCGGGGGCCTTGGAGGCTGGCTGATACCCATGACCTACTATTGCGAGAAGTGCGGATACTCCGGGACAGTCTTCATAGAGCAGGAGCAGCAACCGGAGAAAGGGAAAAGCTGACCTTGGAAGCGCCGCCTGGAAGCAACGCGAGGCCAGAGACTGTTGTAATGATGCTGGGCTTCGTGGCCCTCCTTGGGTTCACCATCCTATTGGTCGCTTTTTCATTCCCCGCGGGATTCTATTCGGTCTTTTCGGGGAGGCTTTCTCAGAACGTGACATACAACACCGCCATCCGGCCCTACTTCTGGATCGGCCCTGCAGTCACTTTCGCCCCCTTCGTCGTCAGCGCGGGAGCCCTGTTCGTAACACTCACAGGCGTCTACATGGCGTTCTTCCTCTACGCCATCAAGCAGAAGGAGCACATCTGGAGCGCGACAAGGGCGACCTTCAGGTCTGGTTTTGATGCGCTTGTGTCGAGTCCCTTTGTCGTTGTAATCGTCTCGATCGGCTTCCTGAATTTCACGTCTAGCGAAATAGACTGGCTGGTCTCGTGGGCAGGCATACCAATAGGAGGACCCACCGGCGACCCGCTTTCGCTTCTGCTCGGCTTTACCTTCTCCCCGCTCGTAGAGGAGATCGGTTTCAGGGTCCTTCTTATCGGAACTGTGGCATTCATATTGTCATTGGGTCGCCCCTGGAAGGCGGCGCTGTCAGCCCTCTGGAGGCCATCGAGGGCGATGGAGGGCCTTGCCGTAGGGAGTGGCGCATCGATAATAATCTGGGCAGCGACCAGTTTCAGCGCAGTAACATTCGGAGCCTGCCACGTGGTCTGCGGCAACACCTGGGACATCGGCAAGCTTCCTGAAGCGATATACGGCGGTCTCGTGCTCGGATTCCTGTACGTCAGGTACGGCTTCCACGTGGCGGTCCTGACGCACTGGGGGGTAGACTTCTTCGGTAGTGTCTACTCCTTCTTCGGCCAGGCAGCATATGGGATTCCGTTTGACTCCCCAACAAAGGAGTACCTGGGGCAGTATCTGGTCGACATTGACATGCTAGAGCTCTTCGGCCTAGCAAGCTTCCTCCTGGTGGTGTACCTGAGCCTGAAGAAGCTGGCAGCCAGGCGCACGGGCGTGATGGTTGACGACTTTAAAGGCCCGCTGGCAGGGGCGGGTGTCGAACCTTGACCGTTCTCGGCGCCCCCATCCTCAGGGAACTCGTGGCGAAGTACAGCGTGATCTACCCCTCAGACGAGGCAGCCTTCGACGGTGACGGGTACGTCCTCACCGTGAGGGAAGACAGAACCCTTCACTACCTTGAGCACAGAAACATGATCTCGAGAGAGATAATATTCGCTCCCCCGGACTGCGTCGCACACCTCACGTCGAAGAGCAGGTTCGGAAGGTTGGGGCTCTCGTTCTTGAACTCGGTGAAGGTCCACAGCGGCTTTGTCGGGAGGCTCGCCCTGGAACTTGTTAACCTCAGCAACGAGAGGACCCCCATAACCATCCGGCAGGGCGACCCGCTGATTCACATCGAATTCATCCGCAGAGAAGGAGCCCCCGAGCCCTACAAGGGGAAGTACATGTTCCAGTTCATGGACGAACGGGAGACGGCAATGTACGTAGACATACTATCCAAGAACTTCCCGTCACTCTACCCGAGAGACAAACTGGAGATAGAGACGAGAGACAGGCTGGCACACGAAGAGTAGTATCAGATGCCGAGGGCAGACCTCAGGCCCTTGTACCTGTTTCTGATGGTCACTTCTGTTACTCCGGCCGCCTCCGCCACATCCTTCTGGGTCTTGTCCTCACCTTCGAGGGTGCATGCGACGTAGAGAGCAGCCGCGGCAAGCCCCATGGGGTCCTTGCCCGCCGATATCCTGGTCTCCTCCGCCCTCTTCAGGATCTCGAGTGCCCTCCTCTTTGTCTTCTCTGATAGCCCCGCCTTCGAGGCGATACGGGAAATGCACTTTGTCGGGTCGACGACTGGCATCTTGATGTCCATCTCTTTCAGAAGGAGCCTGTAGCACCGCGCAATGTCCTTCTTCTTCACGTTGCTGACAGCCGCCAGGTCTTTGAGTGTCCTAGGTGTCTGAGTGTCCCTGCATGCAGCGTATAGCGAAGCCGCTATGATCGCAGAGATGGACCTCCCCCTCACCAAACCCCTCTCGAGGGCCTTCCTGTAGATGTAGGCTGCCTTCTCCACGACGGCATCCGAAACAGAGAGTTTGTCGGAGAGCCTGTCGAGCTCGCTAAATGCCTGTCTGAGGTTCCTGTCGACGGGTTCGTGTACCTGGCTCCGGGAATCCCACGTCCTGAGCCTCTCGACCGTCGCTTTCATCGAAGCGGAAAGGGACTTGCCAGAAGCGTCCTTGTTTATCCCCCCGATTACAGTGGCGAGCCCCATATCGTGCATCGCAATGGAGGTCGGGATGCCCCCTCTGCTTCTGTCGTCCTTCTCTTCTTTCGAGAAGGCTCTCCACTCGGGTCCCACCTCTTCGATCTTCTCCTTGACAACGAAACCACACGAACCACAGAATAGTTCCCCGCCGGCGGAGTCCACGATCATAGGCCCCTTCCCGCACCTGGGGCACTTGTCCATGGCCTTCTGCAGGCGCATCAGTCTCGTGAAGTCTTTGTCTCCAAACATAACAATCACTAGCGAAATACTTACAAGCAACTCTCTCCCCACCCGATATATATGTCTTGTGGCCGACTTGCGGGAATTCCATGTCTAAATGAACTCCTTGGAGGCCCAGATGAAAGGATTGCAAAGGAAGGGCATACCAGAAGTCTGTCTCGCGGTAACCTCTTCCACGGCCTGGAAGGTGCCCGGATCACATGAAAGCAAAGCCTGGACCAGCCACCATAGTCCTGAGGCCAATCCTGGACACATACATGGACTCGGCGGTGGCAGTAATTGGTTGCAACTCCCGAGGCATTGGTAGGTACTCCTGCGAGCTCGACGTCCTTGTCGTCACAGGTGACCGCCGTCCCGCGACCTCTCTAAGGATAGGGGACGTCTTCGTGGACCTGAGGTTCGCGTCTGAGAAGGAAGTTCTGAAACCAGTTAACCCCGAACATGCGATGTCGATGGCCACCGCCAAGCCCGTCAGGGATACCTCCTTGGTACTCTCAACGGGTTCGGCCGCCAACTTCGCTGTCATCGCGGAATCTGCCAGAAAGGCAAGTGGGATCCGCCTGGCATCTGCTCTGAAAATCCTGGGACGGGCAGAGTCGGCCCTGACGAAGGGCGCCCTGGTCGACGCTGACTTCTGGCTCCTGGCCGCGTCCTACGAATTCGGGTACGCGCTCCTCCTATCAAAGGAGACCCTCCCCTCCCCCAGCCACCTGTTGGCTCAGCTGCGCGAAGGGTCGAAGGGGAGTCCGGAGGGGTTCGGAGGCATGTCGATGGGAGCCGGGCTCGAGTCTGCGGGGCGGGCGGGGTGCGGCGCGAGGCTCGAGGGAGTGACAGTCCTCCATGACGTGCTGCGGGAAGGGTCAAAGGACGTGACGGCCGAGTCGGAATGGCCGAAGGCGCGGACGGAGATCGTGGCCGCAAAGGCGGGAGAACTTGTCACAAGGGTGGAGCTTGCAGAATGCTATTCCTTCCTCGGCCAGGAGCTAGTGGATGGCGTGATCACACTCCTGAAACTTCACCCCAAAAGGACGCTGACTTCGCTCACGGAAGGGAAGGACAGACTACTGGGGGAGAGACTTGTTCGCCAGCTCGGTTTGGCCAGAAGTGAGAGGGCCGTGAGGTCGGGACTCGACGCTCTCAAGCAACAGGTATCCCTTCTATCTCGAAAGAGCTGAATGTCTACGCCTGCAGAACTTCGCTCAAAGGCTTATACATCATCTGCAATCGCCTAACTGAGATGGAAGAGAGCACCAATGACGCCCTGGCCAAAATAGCAGGCAACGTGGTGGCTGCCCCCGACGCCGGGAGGGCGATGAGGGCGTGGAGAGAGAAGCTTTCGATAAAGCAGGTGACCCTTGCGGATGCCCTTGGTATCTCAGCGTCTGTACTGAGCGACTACGAGAGCGGGAGAAGGCCCTCCCCGGGCGTTCAGTTCGTCAAGAGGTACATTGAGGCCCTGGTCAGGATTGACGAAGGTAAGGGGAGGCTGGTCTCGCGACTAGTATCGAGCGACAAGGACGAGGCGATTCTATCGATTGGGGAGTTCACGTCCCCCGTGGGAGCCACGAAGATACTGGACGCCCTCGCCGCAACGGTGCTGGTCGGCGACCCCAGTGCTGTGAAGCTCTACGGATACACGGTCGTGGACAGCATCAAGACCATATACGCGCTGTCGGGGTACGACTTCTACAGAATCTTCGGCGCGACAACTGAGCGGGCGCTTGTTTTCACGAAGGTCGGGATGGGGAGGAGCCCCCTTGTCGCCATAAGGGTGTCTCAGCTGAAGCCGAGGGTGGTCATTATCCACGGGCCGAAGGAAGTCGACCCCCTGGCCGTTGACCTCGCCCGCAGAGAGGGCCTTGTTCTCGCCCTATCCGCCGCCCCCTCTGAAGAGGCGATAATCGAGTCCCTCTCCGTGGTTCGCCCCTAGATCGCTGTTGCGCCGCCCGCTCCGTCGAGAGACAGGATTGCCCTGGAGGCTTCCACTTCGCCGTTGAACCCTCTCGGTTGCTGTCTCTTTCCGAACATCTTACTGATGAGCTCAGGGAGCCTCGAAACGTCCCCACTTGTGAATCCTAGGGCCGCCGCGTTCCTCTCCTGTTCAGCGTGGTGTCGGATGGGTATGACTATGATTGGTGTGCCCGCTGCGGCTGCCTCGTCGATTGTGCTCTTGCCAGCGGTGGAGATCACGAGGTCGGCCGCTGCCACCAGGTTCTGGTTGTCAGGCACGACCCCCAGGTCGTAGACCTCGTCTCCATCGATCCTTGGGCCCCTGTTCCCCGTTACGACAAGGCTGACCCTCGGGAGCCCCGCGGTTGCGATGGCGTCTCTAACCCTTAGCGCGAGCTCCCTCCCCAGGCCGCTTCCGCTGGTAGCGAAGAGAACCATCCCCCCATCAGGGAGGCCGTAGGAAGCCTTCGCCTCTGCCGGGGACTTGGTGGTCGCCCTCACGATGGGGCCCACGAACTTCCTTTTCCCCCCGCTCTCCCCTGGCTCGGGGACTATCAGCAGGTCCACTGATTCCTGCAGCCCCTTGTACCACCGGTCTACCCTTGCCTCTATCTTGCGCGAGAGCCAAGTGCGCGCGAAGCCAAGTGCCAGCTCATCAGCGATGAACACACACTTCACCCCACGCTCCCCGGCAACCACTATCCCTGAGAACTCCTCGTCGCAGACCACCAGGTCGGGCGAATAGGCGTCCAGCAACCGGCGCGTCCGCGGAACAGTCCTCCTGTTTGCGATCCACGACCTCACATACCAGAGGGCCACCCTGCTCATTTCCACGTCGGAAACGTGCGGCACAGGGTCCTCTACGATGTCGTCCACCTTGAGCCCCTCTTCCCGGATGAACTCAGCAGCCTTTCCGCCTGAGAAGAACCTGACCTCGGCCCCGCTGCGCTCGAGCTCCCGTGAAAGGACGAGGGAACGCGTCGCGTGCCCCAGCCCGATGGGGCTGACGCCATAGAGGATCCTCAACCCGAATCTGGAGGCTCGGAAGCGCGTATTTAATTCCCTAAAGCCAGCGGCGCCCCCGCCGTTGACAGCAAAGAACGGGGGGGCGGGCGCCTAATGACCCCCATAACCGTGGTGGTGGAGTTCTTTGTGGTGTTGGCGTTTGCCCTCGCCGCAGTACTGCTGAACACCATCGATGCGCGGGGGTTTCTCGCGAGTACGACGGTGGGGTTCGCGGTCATGTACGGGGGAGGGCCATCCTGGTTCGTTATCGTCGCGCTCTTCTTCAGCCTCGGCGTGGTCTTCACCCTCTACAAGTATGGTTACAAGCGACGCCTGGGAAGCGCTCAGGGGAAGGGGGGGGCTCGAAACTGGCCTCACATCCTCGCCAATGGGGGGCTCGCCTCCATCGCTGCCATCTGGAACATTGCGAGTCCGGGCATTGTCCCTGCCGCTTTTTTCCTGGGTGCCGTGTCTACCTCCGCCGCCGACACAGTGGCCACCGAGCTCGGCCTTCTGAGCCACGGCCAGCCGGTGCTCATCACCCGTCCTTCTGTTGCGGTGACGCCGGGGACCTCGGGGGGCGTCACGTCGCTCGGCTTCGCAGGGGCAGCCTTCGCATCCCTCGTTATCGGGATAATGGCGCTCGCGCTGGGAATACTCCCTGACCCCTACCTCATCCTCCCTGTCTGTGTCATAGGGGGCGTATTCGGGGCGGTATTCGACAGCCTCTTGGGCGCGACAGTACAGCGGAAGGGGTACTGCGTAGTCTGTCTGAAGCCCACCGAGGCTCTCAAGCACTGCGGGGAGAGGACGAAGGCCACCGGCGGAAGGCGGTACATAGAGAACAACATTGTGAACGTGGTGTCGACGATTGCAGGAGCGGCGGTCGCCTACGCTACGCTTCTGGCGCTGGCCCCTCTAATCTAGGGAACCTTGTGATGGCGCCAAGCCTGGCGGCCAGGTCGGATACGGCAACTCGCTCCTGTTTCCTTGTGTCCCTGTCACGGAGGGTCACAGTGTTGTCTTTCAGGGTGTCGTAGTCCACCGTAAGGCAGACGGGCACCCCTGATTCATCGGCACGGGCGTACCTCCTCCCGATGGAGCCAGACTCGTCGTAGAAAACGTCGAAGCTCTCGCGCAGCTCCGCCACGATAGACCTGGCAGCCTCCTGCTGTCCGTCCTTGTTAACAAGAGGGAAGACGCAGGCCTGAATGGGCGCCAGGTATGGCTTCAATGCCATGGTCCTCCTGTCCCCCTCTCCTTTCATCGAGAGCTCAATAACCACATAGGTGCTTCTATCGACGCCGAGTGACAGTTCGAACACGTGGGGGAGGACCTTCTCCCCCCCGTCCTCGACCGTGAAGTCCGTTCCGCTTGCCTTCGCGTGGCCTCCGAGGTCGTAGTCCCCTCTGTAGTTGCAGGCGACGAGCTCTAGCCACCCTGTGCCTATCTTGACCTCTAGGTCGTAGGCAGCCTTCGAGTAGAAAGCCCTGTCCTCGTCCGATAGGATCCTCAGACGCTGAGAGCTCCTCGGAACCCCGGCCGCTTCGTAGAACCTAGTGATCAATGCGAGGTAGTGGCCTATTAGCATGTTGGGGATCACGGCGCTTCGCAGAGCGTCGGCTACGCTCGTCCGGACGTCTTTCCCGTCGGGCGTCCTGAACGAGAGGACCTCCCCCTTCGCCCACTCGAACGTCGGAGCGTCCGTCTTCTTCGGGTTGAAGAACACCTCCACCTCCGCCTGGTTGAGCTCCCTGAGCCTGAGCAGCCCCTGCCGGGGAGCTATCTCGTTCCTGAAGCTCCTCCCCACCTGGGCCATCCCTATGGGGAGCTTCGTCCTCTGGGTCTTGTACAGGAGCGGGAAGTCGACGAAAATGCTCTGGCAAGTCTCGGGGCGGAGGTACGCCTCCTCCCCCGCCGGTCCTATCCCGACCCTGAACATCATGTTGAACCGCGTAGTGCCGGCGAGGCTCGAGCCGCACTTCGAGCACTTCACCCCCGCCTTTGCCATCAGCGAGTCGTAGTCTGCGTCGCTCAGCTTCTCCGGGACAGTCTTCCCTGTTTTCTCCTCGAGGAGCTTGTCTGGCCTGTAGACGGAGCCGCACTTGGAGCACCTCACGAAGGGGTCGGTGAAGCTGGAGAGGTGGCCAGAAGCCTCGAAAACGGCCTTGGGGAGGATCTGGGCTCCGTCTATCTCTATCATGCCGTCCCGCTTTACGATCATCCTCCGCCAGAGCTCGATGATTCTAGCCTTCAGGGTCACGCCTAGAGGCCCGTAGTCAAGGAAGCCAGCCGGTGCATTCGCGTAGCTGGGCGCCGTCTTGAAGAAAAAACCGCGCTGCTGTGCGATGCGCACGACTTCATCGGAGGACATCCTCATCGAGGCTGTAACGGACATGATATATGCTATGCTTGGAGCCTCGCCACGACCGAAGGCCGGGGGGAGGGGGCGACACCGTTGGAGAAACTTATTCGTCTGATGACTCGCACAGTAACTGCCTCCGACTTGAGGCTCAAAGATAGAATGTGTCGCGGGAAGCGAAATTCAGGTTGGAGCCCGACTACTTCCGCCCTTGAACGGGTCCGAGGGGTGAATCCCTCTGCGTAGGAAAAGCGAACATGGAGTTAGGGTAACAACTGCTTTCGTCACCGTGTTGAAAAACAAGCCATAGGCGGCGGAGGAGGATGGGCTGACCTCGATTAGACGATTCGTTAAGAAGGATCCTGGGTACATCCACTGGGGGTAGCCAATGCTTACCCACAGTCCGAACAAGACCAGGTCCGAAACACTGCAGAGAACGAACACCCTGTTGATGGACATACGTTTGTACGCGACAAACGGAAGAGACACCATGATTAACGCCCATGACAACGGGAAATAGGTGCCCAATCCGGTATCAATGTTGAACGTTTGAATGTTGTCTAGGACATACGGGATTGTCGTGAGAAACCCGTAGTGGTACAATATTTCAAAGAGCCATATGCCACTCACGGCAGAGGCGAGCCCTACGAAGAATCTCTCTATCGAAACGCCTCGTTCCTTTAGCGATCTCGAAACGATTAGGACTGACAGCATCGGGGCAGCAACGCTTGCGGCCAATACGCCCCCTGTAAAGAACCACACCGGTTATCAAGGACTTCAGGACAACAAGTACTACTCCCGCAGCAATTGCCGCGTCAATCAAATCAAGGATACGGGCCATTTTCATTCGCCCGCGCGGAGAGATAGTTGAACATAAGTTTGGCCGCCGTGTGGTTCCGTAGGCCGCACGCGAGACAGAGGCATGGGAAACCAACCCAGTTTCAACCATGGCAAGGGATTCAACGAGATTGGGACATCAGACGGACTCAGGAAACGCCTGTCGAGCTGAGTATTGCCCTGGTTTCTTGGATAATTACGTAACGCCATACGATGACCAACACAAAGAAGGCCCACAAGACAAAGAAGATGTCGAAAGGTAGGACGCTAGACGGCAGGGAGTACACGAGCGAAATTATCCCATCCAGGGAGAACATGACAACGGACAGTACAAACGTCAAGCCGACCAGTTTGAGTACATACCTCCTGGAGAATGCCTTGCCGTAGACGAGCCCGTAGAAAATGTAGAATAGGGCGATTCCGACAAGAAGCACCAGGACTCCGATGGGGACCTGTGTCAAGGCCAAGTACCGTGCCAGGACAGGAATGGGGCCCTGGTACACGTAATTCGCATACTGATACGTGCTTTCGTTCGCGCCCTGTATTACATCGATTACTCCACTCACAAACGAAAGGACAATGATAAGGCTGAGGTACCTGGACCTGCCTCCCTTCACGTACAGCTTCTTTGCGGGCGTTTCGGCCCCCAATCTGAAACCACAGTAAGGACATCTCACATAGCCTGGTTCTAACTCTCTCTTGCAGGAGGGACAGAAAGGCTTCAATGGCGTTTCACAGAAGGGGCAGAAACTGAAGTCCTCCTTGACCTCGTTCCCACAGTTGGGACAGGTGGCCAAGGCTCTAACCGCCGTCCTGCATCACAGCACCGTCGTCGGGGCACAGGTTGGAGGTCCGGCCTGCAGAAGTGTCGCAGGTCCGAAAGCGACTTCCGGTTCTCCAAACGACGGCGAGAGAGGCCATAACGTACTTTGTAGAGATTTCAAATTAACGGGTTATGGATTCTGAAACTAGTAGCACCGTCCACCTGTCCTTTAAGGGAAGGACAGGATGAAGTCTTCGCGTTACCCGAGCCATTAACCGAAGGAAAGCCCAGTGGCATGTAGACTTGGCGAGATTGGAGCGTCGGGGATGAGGCTCAGACGGCGGACGCTTCAGTTGATTTGCCTAAGAAACGACTAGGAACTTATACCCGTAGATGATCTGGCCGGAATCCCCATCGACCATCGCTCTTCTGATGGTCGCCCGCACCTTCGCTCCCGTTTTCACTGAATCCTCGGGGGAATCGACGATCTGCGTAAGGATTCTCGCCCCGTTGTCCAGCTTCACCACCGCAAGGTAGAGTGGGGCCTGCGCTTCGAACCCAGGAAGCGGTTCGTGTAGCACTGTGAATGTCATGATCTTCCCCGTCTTGGGCATCTCGCTATCTTTGATGTGCTCCGAACCGCACCCCTTGCACCTGTAGACCGGCGGGAAGAACTCGTCCCCGCAGTCTGCGCACTTGCTCCCTATCAGGCGGTAGTACCTGTCTCTTATGCGCCAATACTGGATTGACATCTAGGACGCCCTCCCGAAGACGTGCACCGCCGCGGTGGTGTCCACGCCCCCCACATTCTGGGTGACCCCGTATTCGGCCCCCTCAATCTGGTTCTCGCCTGCCTGCCCCGTAAGCTGCAGGTATACCTCTGCTATCTGGTATACTCCGGTCGCGCCCACGGGGTGCCCCCGTGCCTTCAGGCCCCCGAAGGTATTGATGGACAGCTCAGAACCCCTGCCGTACTTTCCTGCCTTCGCGTCCTTCGAGGCATGTCCCCGCTTCGAGTAACCCATAGCCTCCAACGAAAGCGCCCCGACGACCGAAAAGGCGTCATGCAGCTCTGCCAGGCTGATCTTCTTAGGTGCGAGCCCTGCCTGTTCCATCGCTCCCTTGAAGGCAAGGCGAGTGGACTTGAAGTCGAGCATGTCTTCCCTCTCGTAGAGGCTGAAGTCGTTGGTCGCTATCTTCCCTCCTAGAACTTCGGCCATTTTCCTCTTCGTCCCTGAGGCGGCGTTGTCGCTCACCAACAGCACCGCCGCAGCCCCGTCTCCTACCGGGGCGCAGTCGAAAAGCCTCAGGGGGTCCGAGATCATGGCTGATCTGCTCACAACCTCGGGTGTAATCGCCTTCCTGAATTGGGCGTGGGTGGCCGTGACGGCGTTCGAGTGGTCGATGACAGGGATGGAGCTCAGCTCGTCCCTGGACACGTCCATCTGCTCCATGTAATACCTCGCCAATAGGCCATTGAGGGCGGCAAAGGTGGCCCCCACGAACTGGGTGTACTCTGCGGACTCCGCCATAGCGAGAGCCCGGGACACCTCCTCCGGCTCGAGGTCCCTCATCTTCTCCACCCCCACTACAAGGGCGGAGTCGATGGCCCCGGACCTCACGAGATTGTACCCCACATTGAAGGCTGAACCCCCAGACGAGCAAGCAGATTCGACCTTGAACGCTGGAATCCCCGTTAGCCCGAGACCGTCTACAATCATTGCCCCGAGGTGCTCTTGGTGCGCCCCAACAGCGCTGAACATGTTGCCGACTATGATCTGGTCGGGTCTCTTCTTCCCGAATCCCCTGAGCGCCCCTCTGGAAGCCTCAACAGCCAGATCCAGAATGGACGACTCCCAGTGGTCTGCGACGGCGGTCATGCCGACCGAGCTGACGTAGACCTTTGACCTTGGCACGGAATCGCCTACTTCTCCAGCTTGTCCCTGAACTTGGAGTAGATGGAATAGTCGATCTTGGTGCTCCTCTCCAGCATCGACTTCACGGTGGGGTTTATTCCCCTGGTCCGGGTAATCCCCTCGAGCACGTCGATGCAAAACGCGTCAGAGCCTGCGCCAGACCCGAAACTCGCAAGCAAAATCTTGTCCCCGGGCTTCGCTTCGTCAAGCACGGCCGCGAGGCCTATTGGGGAGCTCCCGGCATAGGTGTTTCCGATCATGGGATTGAGGAGCCCAGTCTTGATCTGCTCCATGGTGAAGCCGAGCCGCGTTGCAACTTCGACGGGGAAGCGCGGGTTCGGTTGGTGGAAGACCGCGTACTTGAAGTCTGATGGCTTGTGCCCCGTCTCCTTGAAGAGGGTCGTCACTGAGCTCTCGATGTGGTGGAAGTATGCCGGCTCGCCGGTGAACCTCGAGAGGTGCCTCGGGTACCGCTCGTGGGCTCTGCGCCAGAAGTCTCCTGTGTCGGATACGTACGACGTGCTGCAGTCGATCACCGCTATGGCGTCCTTCGACCTCCTCCCGATGACATAGGCAGCGCCCCCGCTCGCCGCAGTGTACTCGAGTTCGTCCCCGGGCGCCCCCTGGGCCGTGTCCATCCCTATGGCAAGCCCCGCGTTGATCATGCCGGAACCGACGAGCCCCGTAATGACTTGCATCGCCTCCGTCCCGGCCTTGCAGGCAAACTCCAGGTCAGCCGCAAGCGTGTTGTGCTGGCCCAGCGCCTGGGCCACTATTGTGCTAGTAGGCTTCACAGCATATGGTTTAGATTCTGTCCCTACGAACACGGCGCCCAACGACTCCACTCTCGCCATGTTCATTGCCTGCCTCGCCGCTTCTATGGCCATGGTTACGGTATCCTCGTCTGCTGCAGCGACGGCCTTTTCCAGGTTCGGCCCTGAACCGCCCCCCTTCCAAACCCGTGCGATTTCTGTCGTCGGGAGCCTGTAGAAGGGGATGTACGCCCCGTAACCTAGGATAGCCGCGCGCTCTTTACTCTGCATGAGATGCATCAGGAATCACGCTGGCCGACTTGACCGTGTAATTAAATCATTGGCCGAAAATAGCCAATCGACGAAGAAAGCTTAGCTGCTGTTCAAACAGCCTTAATCTGCTTGACGACGGCAGGCCGGGCCTTCTTGAAGACCCTGTACCCGCATATGCACTTGACCTCGGGGAGCTTAGCCAGCTCCTCCTGGGTAGTCTTTGTTCCGCACCGCACGCACTCGTAGACCGCTCCTGCAAAGACCTTGGCGGGTTGCGACGGCTGCGGCTCCTTTGGAGCCTCTACACTCAATTCAGAAGGCCGCCGAGATTCCTCGTATTTCTATCTTGCCCCCTGTTGAGTCCCTGTCGTTACTTTTCAGAAAGCCATTCGAAGGACAGCCACGAAGAACCTCGCCACGTCCGCGAGCCCCAGCTTCGACTTCCCTGCGGTCCTCTCCGTAAACGTGAAGGGCACCTCGACGGTTTTCCACTTGTCCTTCAGGAGGTGAAGAGTGGCAACCTGGAACTCGAACCCCTTCGCCGGGAGCTCGGCCCGGGCCACCGCCTCCGCTGCCGCCTTTGAGAACGCCCTATATCCTGAGGTGGCGTCTTTGACTTTCAGACCCAGCATCGACCGCGCGTAGCCATTCGCCCCTCGGCTGACAGTCCGCCGAAGACGGCTCCACCCTGAAATCCCGCCCCCGGGGATGTATCTGGACGCGATCGCGACGTCTGCCCCATCATCAATGGCTGCGACGAGGCCTGGGAGCGCAGACGCCGGGTGCTGTAGGTCGGCGTCCATTTCCACCAGCACGCCAGGGCGAATGGAGTTCATGGCCATCTTGAAGCCTTCCTGGTATGCTGAGCCAATTCCCATCTTCCTCTGCCTCTGGAGGAGTTCAATCCAGGGCTTCTCATCCGCCAGGCGCTTGACCTCAGCGGCGGTCCCGTCGGGACTGCTGTCGTCAACGAATACAAGGGACAGCCCAGGCACTGCGGCCTGCTCAAGAGACTCGATAAGGGGTGCGATGTTCTCCTTCTCGTTGTATGTCGGCACCACCACACAGACCCTTGCGGGAGGCGACAACGTGCGCCCACTAGCCCTGGGTCCGTACAACTTCCATGAACTTGTCGGCGACCCTTTCGATGTCAGACTCGGAGACTCCAGGGTGCACTGGAAGAGAAACAACGTGCCGCGCGGCGTCTTCCGTCTGCCTCAGGACCTTCCTGCCATAGCCGAGCCTGGTGTACAGGGGAGCCTTGTGGACGGGTAGCTTCCAATAGACGGCTGCCCCAACGCCAGAAGCGTTGAGGGCCTTCACTACCTGGTCCCTCCTCCTCTTGAGGTGAAGAGTATAGAGGTAGTAGACGTGCGTTCTGTCCTTCGCGTTCTGGGTGAATTCGACGCCTGGGGCTGAGCTCAGCCGTTCCGTGAGATAATTCGCGTTTCTCGCCCTCGCGCTAAGGAAACCCGGAAGCTTGTCCATCTGGACAGAAGCGATGGCAGCGCTAATCTCCGGGAGCCTGTAGTTGAAGCCAAGAGTCCACGTGTCGTAACCGTGGACCATGCCGTGATTCCTCACGAGCCTTAGCTTCTCGGCAAGGGCATCATCGTCTGTCGAAATCGCGCCTCCCTCGCCAGATGTGACGACCTTTGTGGCGTACATGCTGAAACATCCCGCAACTGACAGCTTTCCGGTCTGGATTCCTTTGTAGGTCGCGCCGAGCGACTCTGCTGCATCTTCGACAACGGCGACCCCCCTAGGCGATGCGATCTCTCTGATTTCGTCCATGTCGGCCGGATAGCCATAGACATGGACCGGAATCACGGCTCTTGTCTTTCGGGTGAGCGCTTTTCTGAAAGAAGCCGGGTCCATGTTGTAATCCCTCTTGATGTCGGCGAAGACCGGCTTCGCCCCACACGCAAGCACTACGTTGGCCGTTGCGACGAAAGTCAGGGACGGCACGATTACCTCGTCCCCTGCCTTGACCCCCAGAGCCATCAGGGTGGTGTGAAGGGCAGCAGTTCCAGAGTTCACCGCTACGACGTGTTTCGTTCCGACAAGGTTCCTGACCTTAGTTTCGAACTCCTGCACGCGTTTCCCTCCTTCCAACGAGGCGTCCACCAGCCTGCCTGATGAAAGGACCTGCCGGACCGCTTCCTGCTCTTCTTCCCCCAGCAGGGGCTTGTTGATGGGAATGAATGACATGCTAACCTCGTCGGTCGCCTCCCATGGGGGTTTATTTGAGCCCTCCCCCGGCTTTTGCTCGCTCCCTTCTGTCTGGGAAGGGACTTAATCCGAGGCTGGGCTAACTGAGCTTGGTTTCGAAGTGGCGGAGTAGAAGAGGAATACGTGCGCTACGGCGAAGACAGCGAAGCCGATGACTGATGCCACAGCCAGCGTGGAAAAGGCCCCTCCCAAGAACGAGAGCCAGGCGTACGCTTGGTAGGCAGACAGGAGGAAACCCATCACCGCTGTCGCCACCGCCCATGACCAGGTTAGCCTCCCCGAAGGCCACTCCCTCAGCATGATCCCACCTGCGATACACGCCACCACAGGCCAGAGGATGAGAGAGGAACTGGCAAATATCGCTACAGCGAGCCAGACCACGCCTGCCGCGATGAATGCGTAGGCGGAATTGGCCACAAGGGTGTCTAGAAACTTCGGCATCTCAGGGGCCGAGCGGGAAAGCCGATATAAGTTATTGTCTTTACAAGCCACAAACTCACCCTTCATTGTCGCTCCGGAATCTTGTTACAGTGAGTTCCTATATGGTTCCCAGTAGGCTTATTTGCCGAAGGCCCCGCCGTGGCTCGGCCTTAGGTTGTCGATTCAGACTTCGATTCAAACCAGAAAACTCTCGGACAAGCTGGCGGAACTCACGAAGCCTGCGTCCGAAGTCGGCGAATCGCTCTTAGCATCTGCTTCCTACGACGGGGACAAAAGGCTGGCGCTCCTCAAATTCTACGATCAGAACGCCGGAAGGTTCTGGATCTGGGAGGATAACACGGGTCACAGGCCGTACTGCTTCACCCGTCTTCCAATGGACGAGTTAGGCCAGGTCAAGGCAAGAAAGGACGTCATAGAAATCGTTGAGGAAGAGAGGCTTGACCTTCTTAACGATACCAAAGCGAAACTGAGGAAGATTGTGACCACCGATCCCCTGGCCATCGGAGGTGGGAACAACAGCATTCGAGACATGATCAAGGCGTGGGAGGCGGACATCAAGTACTACGAGAACTTCGCCTACGACCGCCGTCTGCGTATGGGAACTTACTACAGAATCTCGAAGGGTGAAGTCATCCAGGTCAGGCACCCAATGCCCGAGAGTGTGTCGCGCTCGCTGGAGGAGATATTGAGGCGAAATCCACCAGAATTTACCCCATACCTCAAGGAATGGGCTGAGTTACTGGGGGAGCCCCTAGCAGATTTCAAGAGAATTGCGATGGACATCGAAGTCGACAACGAGGCCGGTCGGCTTCCAGACCCGGAGAATCCGGACCAAGAAGTGATCGCGGTTTCCTTCTATAATGAGAACGAGAAGACTGTGTACCTTCTTAAGGGCGGGAGGGAAGAAGCCGGGCTGGTTAGCGCCCCCTTCCGCTACAGGGTGTTCGAAAGAGAGGACGAACTCCTGAGAGAGGCGTTCTCAAAGGTAATGGATTACCCCGTTCTCGTGACTTTCAACGGGGACGACTTCGATCTGCGCTATCTCCAGCACAGGGCGGAAAAGCTTGGAATCGGAGAAAGCGAGGATCCAATTCAGCTGGAGAGGGTGGCTGCCTCGCTCAAGCATGGAATTCACATCGACCTCTACCAGTTCTTCAGAAACAGGTCGATACAGGTGTACGCCTTCGGGAACAGGTACGTCGAGCACACCCTGGGGGGGATATCCGAGTCCCTTCTCAACAAATCGAAGATTGCCTTCGAAGGGGAGATAGGAGACCTCCCACTCTCCAAACTGGCCGAGTACTGCCTTAACGATTCTCAGCTGACGTATGAGCTGACGAGTATGCATGATTCTCTCGTCATGAAGCTCCTGTTGATGATCTCGCGAATCGGTAAGATGCCGATGAATGACGTCTCGAGGCTCGGGATCTCCAACTGGATACGAAGCATGCTGTTCTATGAACACAGGAGGATGGGGGCTCTGATCCCGAGGCAGGATGAACTCGCTGAAAAAGGGGGCGCCTCCTCGAAGGCGATAATCAAGGGAAAGAAGTACAAGGGGGGATTAGTAATCGATCCTACTCCGGGTGTGTACTTCGACGTCTCTGTGCTCGACTTCGCCAGCCTGTACCCGTCCCTCATGAAGGTCCACAATCTATCCTATGAGACAGTCAACTGTCCGCACCCCGAGTGTCGTTCGAACAAAATCCCAGACACAGACTCTTGGGAATGCACGAAGAGGAAGGGCATCACGAGTTTGGCCATCGGCTCCCTTCGCGACCTGAGAGTTGGCCACTACAAGCACCTCGCGAAGGACCCCACGTTGACAAAGCAAGACAGGGAACTTTACAGCGTCGTGTCGCAGAGTCTCAAGGTCTACCTTAACGGAGCCTATGGTTCCTTCGGCTTCGAATCATTCGCCTTCTACTGTCTTCCTGTGGCGGAAGCCACGGCCGCCCTGGGCCGCGATGCAATAACCCGAACCATAGCCAGGTGCAGGGACCTTGGAATCAAGGTGCTTTACTCCGACACGGACTCTGTGTACCTGCAGAATCCTTCGAGAGATCAGATCTCCACGGTGACACGATGGGCCGACTCTGACCTGGGGGTCGAGCTCGACCTCGACAAGGTGTACAGGTATGTCGCCTTTAGCAGCAGAAAGAAGAACTACTTCGGGGTCTTCCCCGACGGCACCGTCGATATCAAGGGGTTGACTGGGAAGAAGAGCCAAACGCCCGAATACCTGAAGAAGATATTCTACCAGACACTCGATATTCTCAGTGGGGTCAAGAACCCTGACGATTTCGAGAAGGCAAGGACAAACACAAAGGAGCTCCTTGCCAAGATGATCTCGGACATCAAGGGGAAGAAAGTCCCGGTCCAGGATCTGGCCTTCACTGTGATGATGGGGAAGCCGACGGCCAAGTACAATGGAACCACCCCTCAGCATGTCAGGGCGGCGATGCAGTTAGAGGAAAAAGGAAGAGAAATCAAGGCGGGGGAGATAATAGCCTACGTTAAGACGAAGAACCCTCCATACGTTAAACCTGCAGAACATGCCAGGCCTGAGGAAATCGACTCCGACAAGTACATCGAATACGCCCACTCGATGTTCGACCAGCTTCTCGATGCCCTCGATTTCAGTTTTGACGAAATAATGGGTGCGACGACCCTCGATCTCTTCTGGAGCGGCTAGCAGACTTTTTCCCATTCCTGGGCACAACGCAAAGAATTGCTGAACTTCATAATTGCTGCTTACCACAACTCGGGCAGAAAATCGCGGGAGAAGGCATTCTTGACCCGCAGAATTGGCAGAACTTGTATTGCTGGCTTGTAACGACGTTTGCTTCCGGGGTCGGCGTGGGGGTGAATGACTGGGAAGCAGGATAGCTCCTCTGCGCTGGAACCGGGGCGCGATCGACGTTGCTTTGGATCGTGTCTTCGACAATTCCTTTGATCATCAGTACGTCGGAAACCCCATGAAGTCTCACTTTGCTCACCCCTGCGCCAGTGAACTCCAAGTCTCCGAAGTTCAGCACTCTCCCGAACAGTCCCTGGTGGACTATTGTCCCCGATACCCATTCAATCTTCAGATCATTGGAAGTACGACCGATGATACCGTACTTGACGAAGACTCTTCGATTGGACACGAAGTACTCGGAGTTGATCACATAGAGGGCGACGAGCACCCAATCAACAACAGCCATTAGGGCAAAGAACCCGAGTCCGATGGTCGTGCCAAAAAACAGTGTCGCAAGACCGAGGACTAGGAGAAGAAAACCGAAGATGATAGACCCGAGGAATGACTTGAATGTCTGCCTTCCGTACCACACCGGAACTTCACCATCGGACAGCGCCAATAGGCTCGGTATCTTGACGTCGTTCACTGACGTGGCTGCCCTGAGAACCAATCTTGTCTAATAAACCAGCCGACTAATGACAAACAAAACATTCCCAAGTTGCTTGCGGGGCTGGAATCCTATAGCTTAACAAAAAAGCTGCTCCGTTGCGAATGTTTACCTAAGTTTCTTTTCAAGTCTGGCCGTCGCCGAAAAGTTGAGTATTGGCCCCGCAGACAGGTTTGAGTTCCCTATGACTGCTATGTGTCCGTCTGAGGTCCTCAGCCACGTGGTCCTTAGGGAGAGCTGGACCACCTCCCCCCTTAGGCCGCCAGGACCGCCGTACTGTATCTCGTCCCCGACGTGAACGGTTCCGTCCCGGAGCATAAGCAGGCCGGAAATGATGTTTGACAATGTCGTCTGCAGCGCGAGAGACGCCGCCAGTCCGGCAACACCCGATATCGTCAGGGCCGTGAAATAAGAAGAAAGACCCGAAAGGGTCGTAATGACACCAAGCGCAACAAGCAGCATTATTACCCCCATCAGGTCCCTGATGGACGATTCAGTCTGCTTGGGAGCGCCAGCGCGCCGGGCAATGCGAACGATGAACCTGGTCAGGAACGACCCAGCGACGATTACCACCCCCAGGGACACTGCGAGTTCAGCAAGAGTTACGACCAAGGACCCGCCTCCAACGATCCCGGTCGTAGTCGAGTTTGTGTTTGCAATCTGAAGGAGCAAAACCTGGGGCCAGGACATTGTCCCCGCGGGACCGGTGGGGGTCGGGAAAAACGTTTGCAGCCCCGTGGAAGCAGACGAGATTAGTTTGAAAAGCCCTGCCACCAGGCCCCGAAGGTTGCGCTCCAGAATTGTGAGATTGGGCATTGTCCAAATGTCCATGTCCAACGACCGCCAGGAGAACATCAAGAGTGCCGTCTCTCTCGTCGGGAAAGCCGCTAGAAGGGGGGCGCAGGTGGTCTGTCTCCCCGAGCTGTTCGCATGGCGCTACTTCCCGACAACCAGGAAGTCGCGCGAACACCCGGAGCAGATTCCAGGGCCCACCAGTAGAGCACTTTCAGAATCGGCGCGGGAGAACGGGGTTACCCTGGTGGGCGGATCAATCTTTGAGAAAGCCGACGGGCGAAGGTACAACACGTGCCTAGTCTTTGACAGGAACGGGAGGACAATCTCGAAGTACAGGAAGATACACATCCCCCAAGACGAGCACTACTTCGAGCAGGACTATTTCGATCAGGGAGACAGGTACGCGGTAGCCAAGACCCTGTGGGGGAAACTGGGGACCCTGATATGCTTCGACCAGTGGTACCCTGAGGCCGCCCGAATCGAGAGGCTCATGGGGGCGGAGGTGCTGTTCTACCCCACTGCCATCGGGTGGGTGAAGGGAATCGAACCTGTAGAAGGGGACTGGCAGAAGGCATGGGAAGCCGTCCAGGTAGGGCACGCCATATCTAACTCGGTCGTTGTCTGCGCCGTAAACAGGGTGGGGAACGAAGGAGACACGACATTCTGGGGGGGCTCCTTCGTATGCGATCAGTTTGGCAAGGTACTCTTCAGGGCGGGGGAAAAGCCCGGAGTCTTTACCGTCGACTGCGACCTTGGCCTGGGCAGTGCCGTTGAGGAAGGGTGGGGATTCATGAGGAACAGGAAGCCAGCCTCCTATGCCGGGATAGCAGGGTAGAGCCGGGTGGTGAGAAGAACGGCTCAGAATTACAGGATGCCCGCTGAGTGGGAACCGCACGAAGGCACCTGGATATCCTGGCCCAAGGATCCGGACACTTTCCCCGCTCAGATACTCCCAGCTGTGGAGAGGACCTTTGCGAGAATGGTAGAAGCCCTCGGTAAAGGCGAAGTCGTCCACGTACTGGTGAACGACTCCAAGGCAGAAGCAAGGGTGAAGAGTCTGGTAAGGAACGCCAGCGTGTCTTTCCACCTTATCAAGACAGTCGATGTCTGGGTGAGGGACTACGGGCCGACGTATGTGAAAGGCGGGGAAGGTGCCGCCATCAAGTGGATCTTCAACGCCTGGGGGAACAAGTACGAGGACCTGAAGCGTGACGATAGGGCCGGGGAGGAGATCGCCCTAAGCTCGGGCCTCGCCGTCGTTAGGCCAGGGATGGTGCTGGAGGGAGGGTCGATAGACGTGAACGGAGTCGGGAGCCTGCTGACGACAGAGCAGTGCCTCCTAAACCCCAACAGGAATCCCGGTATCGCGAAGAAAAAGCTCGAGGAGGTCCTGGGAGCCAATCTCGGGGCGAGGAACATAATCTGGCTCGGGGCAGGAATCGAGGGGGACGACACGGACGGCCACGTTGACGACATTGCACGCTTCGTCAGCCCCAGGACGGTAGTCGCCGCTTCGGAACCTGAGCGAAGCGACAGCAATCATGGCGCCTTGAAAGACAACCTCAGACGGCTGGAAGAATCGAGAGACCAAGACGGCAGGCAACTGGAAGTGTTCGAGATTCCGATGCCGGAGAGGGTAGCAGCGTCAGGCGGGAGGCTGCCCGCGAGCTACCTGAACTTCTACATCGGGAACAAAGTCGTTGTAGTTCCCACCTTTGGCGTCGGGAGCGACAGGCTCGCTATCGAACGTCTGCAGGAAGTCTTCCCTGACCGCGAAATTATCGGCATAGACTGCAGAGCCCTAGTCTACGGGCTCGGCACCCTTCACTGTGTCACCCAGCAGATACCCGTTGTACCCTAGCCGAATCACCCGTAGGCAGCGGCCTCGGCCCTGACCTGGGCGGCGAAGTCCTCGGCCTTCACCCCGAACTTCTGCTCCCCGGCGCGGGTCCTCACCGCCACGGTCCCTGACTCCTGCTCCTTCTTGCCCACCACGAGCATGTATGGAATCCTCTGGAGCTGAGCCTCACGTATCTTCGAGCCCATGGTGCCACTGGCAAAGTCGCCCTCCGCCCTTACGCCCCCGCTAGTGATTGCGGCGAGCACCTTCTTGGCGTACGCCATGTGGTCGTCCGAGAGAGGAATCACCCTTGCCTGAACAGGTGACAACCAGACGGGAAGCACACCTTTGTAGTGCTCGAGCATGACCCCCATAAAACGCTCTAGCGAACCGAGTATGGTCCTGTGGAGGACAACAGGCGTGTGCTCCTTTCCGTCCGAGCCTGTGTAGGCTAGCTTGAAGCGCTTGGGCATTTGAAGGTCGAGCTGGAAGGTCCCGCACTGCCACTCCCTCCCGAGGGAGTCGCGGATGTCGACGTCTATCTTCGGTGAGTAGAAGTTCCCCTCCTTTTC
>Ga0187771_10000378_pt1 | contig 27019 bp, 23 predicted proteins | sample 0116_SJ02_MP15_1_FD_133139 | JGI IMG/M metagenome (GOLD analysis project Ga0187771, IMG submission 133139) | Tropical peat soil microbial communities from peatlands in Department of Meta, Colombia - 0116_SJ02_MP15_10_MG | ecosystem: Environmental > Terrestrial > Soil > Wetlands > Peat | place... | reverse complement strand
GAATATTGTTCCAGTTGTCAAACTCAGCCCCATCCAGCCGTTAATTTTGACGTGCTGCCCTGGGGGGGGTCCAGCTTTGACACGCCGACGCTGATCATTCAGGGGCAAGGGGACGAGGAGAACGTAAACAATTGGGGCGAGTATGCCGCCACGGTGATCGACTCGACCGACAGTCTGACCTTTTACGGCGTGGGCGAATACTTCAACACCAGTCAGACGGGCACGACGGATTGCAGCCAACCGTCCAGCAACTGCCACACTTGGCAAACTCGTATCTTTCGAGGTCAATACGGTAATGGCTTCAGGTGATGCCGTCGCCCCCTAGGGATGGTGTGCTTAGGCCGACATTCCGGGCAGTCCCTCGTCGACTCGGGAAATTCAGCACGATGGCCTCTTGTGGAATGTGCAAAGAGGCCGACAACTTCTCCCCCTGAGAACTAGGAGTTGGCTGTCCGGCCAAACTTGGACACAAGAAGCGGGAATAGCAAAGCGTGTTTGTGGGTTCCCGTTCTAGTTAGGGTTGTGAAATGTGACCCAGAGGGCGGAGCTGTGGGGAAAGGGGTGGGAACCATCGACTTGCTGCAGCCCTGGTGGATCCCAGATTGGTCCTGTGGCCTATGACTTCGTCGCCTTCTTGCAGTTTCCGTGATGGGAGACAGGAACCGCAAAGCCAAGGGGCTGACACGGGTTCTCGTGGGGATGACGACCCGAATGCGCGTTTTTGCGCAGGGAAGTTGGCAACCCACCAAACGAAGAAAATCAATTTATGAGGATTGTCCTCGCACACAACACGTACCAGCACCAGGGAGGCGAGGACGTTGTGTTCTGGCAAGAGCGGGATTTACTGAGAGCCGCCGGCCACAACGTGCTGGAATATCAGCGCTCCAACCGCGAACTGGAACACTATTCGCCGCTCCGCCGAATGAGCCTTGTCGGCCGCACGGTTTGGGCGCCCGACTCGCATCGTGAATTCACAGCCCTGCTACGAAAGCATAGGCCAGACATTGTGCATGTGCACAACACATTTCCCCTAATCTCACCTTCCGTCTACTGGGCATGTCGAGGCGAGCAAGTACCCGTAGTGCAGACATTACACAATTACCGGTTATTCTGCCCGGGAGCGAACTGTTTCCGCGCGGGGAGGCCATGTGAAGACTGCATCGACGGCAACTTCTGGCAAGGAGCAGCGCATGGCTGCTATCGCGGCTCTCGAACACAAACCGCCGCGGTAGCGCTCATGTTGGCCGTGCATCATGCCCACAAGACCTGGACGAGAATGGTGGATCGCTACATAGTGCTTACCGCCTTTGCGCGGAGCCGGTTTGTGAAGGCCGGCCTTCCAGCGGAGAAGATCACAGTCAAGCCCAACTGCGTTAACCCCGACCCCGGCAAGCGTCAGGGTAAAGGCTCCTACGCTTTGTTTGTCGGGCGTGTGTCGCAAGAAAAGGGAGCGCACACCTTACTGCGGGCATGGCGCAGGTTGCCGTCGGCATTCAGCTTACGGATCGCAGGAGACGGTCCTTCTAGCGCACAACTAGAGTCAGAAGTGCGCGCGCAGAATCTCTCCAATGTTACGTTTCTCGGTCGGTTGCCCCGCGAGCAAGTCATCGCAGCCATGAAGAATGCAAGGTTTGTGATCTTTCCCAGCGAGTTGTACGAAAACCTTCCGCTTACCATCATCGAAGCCTTCGCCTGCGGAGTCCCGGTTCTCGCTTCAAATCTGGGTGCTATGCAGGAAATTGTCGAAGATGGCTCTACCGGACTCTTCTTTCAACCGGGAGACGCGGAGGATCTCGCACGAACAGTGACGCGCGCATTGGAGCAGCCGGAATACGTGTGCCGCTTAGGTGAGCAGGCGCGCAAAGAATACGAGGCTAAGTACACGGCGTCCGAGGACTGTCGACGACTGCTCGAAATTTATCAGCGGGTGATTACCGAGCGCCAGCCTCAGACCGGTCAGGCCGTGGCAGACAACCTGGAGGAAACGCCTTCTGCTTGAGAGCGTTTCAAGCTGGCTGCCACGAAAGTGGCATATCAAAGCGGGCGAAAGCAACATAAGCTAGAGGAGGTTATTCGTGACGGAACCAATCCAAAGCTCGGGTGAGAATGAGAACTCAGCAACCGCGAAGCAGCGGCATCCAACTTCCGTTTATCGAAAGTTGCGACGGAAACTCTCGAAGACGAAGTTGAGGGTACCTCACATTTGGTTTAGGCATCGGGGCTTTCGCCCCTCGGATGTTTTTTTTGCTTCCTATCCGCGGTCTGGCAGTACTTGGGCACGATTCACGTTGTTCGAAATCTTTACCGGGCGACAGTCCGGGTTCGAAGCAGTGAATGCCGGGCTTGCCGGAGTCGGCGCTCACTTTTCAGGTTTAGCCTGCCTTCCAGGCGACGGACGGTTGATAGGCACCCACGAACAATTCCGAAAGGAATACAAGCGCGCCCTCTATCTCGTCCGCGATTGCAGGGATGTGGCCCTTTCCGAGTTTGCGTATACGCGAGCGCTGGAGTTCTTCCATGGCGACCTGGATCAGTTCCTCAGGACTTTTCACTGCAAAAAGATAAGCGCTTTCGGCCCATGGCAGCGCCACGTGACTTCCTGGCTGGATTCGCCCACCGCTGTGGCAGGCAACCTCTTGGTGGTGCGGTACGAAGACTTGCGACAGAACCCGGTGCGGGGGTTTAGCGAAATCACTCGGTTTCTGGGTGTCAACTCGCCCGTCGAGAGGATTCAAAGGGCCGTGGCCAACAACTCTTTGGACAGGATGAAAGAGAAAGAGCGGGCTGAGCCACAGCGGGCATCGGTGAAAGATCGCTTCGTACGTGCCGGTTCTATACAAGGATGGCGTTCGAAACTGACTCCGCCGCAAGTGCAGTTCATTGAGCAGTACGCCGGCAGCGTTCTGCAACGCCTGGGATATCCCGTCTCTGGTGCAACGACGGAGGCGGACCTCGCCGTGACTCCTGTGTTTCATGGGACCTCCAGCAACTGACGGAGGTGCATTGAAACTGTGGCATCAAGAATGGTTGTTGTTGATGAAACGCAAGAAAACCACGATCTATTGTTCGTAGGCTTGTGAGCCTGAAGAAGGCATTCGCCACATGCAGGAACTAGCGCCGCTAACGTTGGACACTGAGCAGAGGCCGGAGCAATCGGGCTTTGTGCCCGCCGAGGGACCATTGTTCGTGGTCGGGATTTGGCGCTCCGGCACGTCCCTGTTTTATGCATTGCTGAACCAGCACCCACAGGTGGCCTTGATGTACGAAGACGATCTCGTTTTCTTGCGCTCCCTGTTCTGGGTTCCCCGTAAGACCTCAAATTGGCTGGCCAAATGGGACTTTTTTAATGGAGCAATTACGCGGCATAGAGTAGATGTAAGTTGGCTCCCGCCAGACATCGCCGATCTTAAGACTGCTTTAGAAACGGTACAAATGGAATACTGCCGCCAGAAGGGCAGAGCAACTATCTGGGGGTGCAAATCTCCCACTTATTTCGACATGCTTTCCAGGCTGGCGGTGACCTTTCCCAAAGCAAAATTCATAATCATTTGGCGCGATTTATTAGGCATCTGTCGCAGCATTGAGAAGGCTGCTGAAGAACCGAGCTTCTTTAGCCGGAAGGGCATCGCGCTTCGCGCCCTGCTTGGATATCGCCAGTTGAAGCTGGAATGCAACTGGCTATTACGACATGGTGTTCCGGTCCACCAAGTGCACTACGAGGATTTGGTGCGCGATCCCGCTGCGGTGATGAAGGGAGTGTGTGAGTTTTTGCAGATCACATTTGACTCCAAAATGACTGTGCTCGAGGGAGCCGACCGCAGCGCCATCGAGCAAGCCAGCCACCATTCGCTGGTTCGGGGCAAAGAAATCCAGGTGGTTCGCAAGAAATCTGGAAGTCCTTCGCCAAAGCTCAAGGCCAAAATCGAGCGTTACATATCGATGTGGCGCGAGCAGGAAGGGGGCAATTGGCCGGTTTACCCTAAGTCTCTGGTGGCAGCTTCAAAACCTTCGCTGTCGGAACGAATCAGTGATTGGACGGCCTATCAGCTTTTGCAAATCTGGTACTACATCATTCCCGTGGCATATTCATTTATTCCCTTGAACCTTTGGATGAAGTATCGCAAACTCGCCAATAAATCGTTCTCTTGGGAAAAGAGTTCCTAAGTTCTGCCAAAACCCGGCCTCATACTTAAGATGCCTCGTGTTTTCAGCGGCCAGTGATGCGCTGGCCAATTTCAATTAAGATGAAAGCGTAGGTTCCGCTGGATGGCCACGTCCCTGCTTTTGAAGCTTACTGAGCCTGTGCACGCTCGCCTGCGCGCCAACCGTTCTCAGATGGCTGTCGAGATTATGCAGCCTGCGCAGTCTATGTCGTTGTTGGATGTCGGCGGATCGCCCGGGATGAACGGGGAGTGGGATCGTCTGCGCATGCTTTTTCAACGTGTAGTGGTTGTCAACCGGGATCCCGAATGTAATACTCATACTCAGCCGGCACCCAATGTAACCATAGAAATTGCGGACGGATGTGCGCTTCCATATCCGAGCCGCAGCTTTGACTGGGTGTTCTCCAACGCTGTCCTAGAGCACGTGGGTGACCGGACTATGCAGGAGCGGTTTAGCAAGGAGATGCAGAGGGTGGCTCGTGTCGGGTACTTTTTGTCCACACCCAACAAACATTTTTTTCTCGATCCGCACACCTATCTACCTTTTTACCATTTGCTGCCGCGGCGGTGGCAGGAGATCGTCATTCACTTGTCCATAGGACACATGCGTAGTTGGGAACCGCTTAGGCTGGTATCTGCCCGGGAGTTGCGCCAGATGTTTCCTTCGGCGCACATTGAAACGACCGGCCCTTTTGGGCTAAATCTTGTTGCGTACGGCCGTTGCTAAAGCCAGAGCAGTCGCTTCGGAGGGAACATGAAAGCTTTGCGTGCACCGCTCGTCGTTCTTTTGTGCAGCGCGTTGTGTATAGCCCAGGTCCAGGTGCAATCGACGTTCTTCGGGATGTGCGTGAACAGAATAAGTTCGTTTCCCGCAACTGTACCGATCGGCAGCCTTCGGCTATGGGGTACAGGCACAGGCTGGGGTCATTTGTGCCCTACGGGTCCGAATTGCAACTGGGAGCATCTGGATAAGTGGTTGGCGGCTGCGAAGGCCAATGGAATTACCGATGTGATGTATACCTTTGGCAAGGTCCCAGCTTGGATTGCTGCCTATCCACCCTCCAGACCGCAAACTGCCGAGTGCCAGTGCTTTCCGCCCAAAGACGTGACGCCCGATGGGGGGGGTTCTGACGAAGCTTGGAAAGGATTTGTCAAAGCCCTGGTGGAGCACAACCAGCGCCTCGATTCCAACCACGCCAAGATTCGTTATTGGGGGATGTGGAATGAACCTAGCGCGAAGAATTTCTGGCAAGGAACCGATTCCCAGTTGGTGCGCATGGCTAAAGACGCATACTCCATCATCAAGGCGGCTGATCCCGCTGCCTTGGTTCTAAGCCCTGAGTTAGGCAATAACTCGAGAGAGCCCACAGCTGCGGCCGATTACTTCGATCATTACCTCGCTGCGGGTGGCGGGCAGTATGCCGACGTGATGGCATTTCATATGAGTTCCCTCACGGTCAACCCGGGCGGTCACCCGGTAGTGGAAGACGTTGTTCAACAAGTGACCAGCATGAAGAAGATGATGGCCAGGCATGCGGAAGTTGCGTCCAAACCGCTTTGGATGACAGAGGGGCAGTGGGGACGGACCGACCTAGCCAACTGGAAGGATCCTAACCAGGAGGCGAGTTTCGTTGTTCGCTTCTACACCCTGATAGCTTCGCTCGGCGTACAGCGCATCTACTGGTACGTGTACGACCCAGTTGGCCTGGAGATGGGCTACGGTGGTTTGGTCGGCCCAGATGGCACTGAAACGGCCGCAGCGGCGGGCTACAAAGCAGTTCATAAGTGGTTGCTTGGCCGTACCGTCTCCAACTGTTCGCTGCAGGGGCACGTCTGGTCGTGTGATCTTACCGGCCCGGGATACAAAGGCGAAGTCGTCTGGTATGACGAATATGAAAAGACAACCAGCTACAATGCGGCCGGTTTCGCGAGCTATCAAGATATTTTTGGCGGAGTGAATCCGCTTGACCAGAAGACTCATACCATTACCCTGGGAAATACGCCAGTGTTACTGGAGACTTCAGGCAAGAGGCCGTAGTGGCTTTGCGCCGGGGTGGGTTTCCGTTGGGAGGTGTGACCAAGTTCAGCGGGCGTTACTCGTAGCACGCGCATTACCTAACTAAGCGAACAATAGCTTCAGCTCAAACATTGCGGCAGACGATTTCGACCTCAGAGCTTCCGTTGTTCTGAGAAGGTGACCGCTTCATTTTTCTGTTACGAGAATTAGAAGAGTAGAGTCAGCCCAATGCGGCAGGGAATACTTACAACTGCCGCTAGTTCAAAAGAGGGAACCATGGAACTTCGCATCGAGTCAAGGCATTTGGGGGACGTCTGTGTGCTGGCCCCGCAAGTCTTTCAGGACGATCGCGGTTTTTTCACTGAAGTCTTCAGGGCGGACGTGTTCAAGGCCCTGGGCTTGCCCCACGAGTTTGTCCAGGACAATCATTCCGGCTCGGTGCGAGGTGTGGTGCGCGGACTGCACTTCCAATGGGACCCGCCGATGGGCAAGCTGATGCGGGTCACGCGCGGCGCCGCGTTTCTGGTAGCTGTGGACATCCGCAAGGGCTCGCCCACGTTGGGCAAGTGGTTCGGTATGGAAGTCGCGGCGGAGAGCCGCAAACAGATTTGGGCGCCGGCCGGTTTCGCCCGTGGCTTTTGCGTGGTTTCCGACTATGCGGAAATTCAGTACAAGTGCACCGGCATTTACAACAATAAGGGCGAATCGGGCATCCGCTGGGACGATCCGGAAATCGGCATCCAGTGGCCGCTGACCGATGTGCAACTGTCGGAGAAAGATCGCAAGGCGCAAACTTTGAGGCAATGGCTGTCCTCCCCGCAATCTGATCACTTCAGTTATTCGCAAGAACATACGATGGTTGGGAGATAAGAATCCATGAAAATCTTGATCGCTGGCGGCGCAGGCTACGTCGGTTCCGTGTTGGTTCCAAAGTTGCTCGAGCGTGGTTACGAAGTCGATGTGCTCGACCTGTTCTGGTTCGGCAATCATCTGCCGCCGGAAGCGGGCATCATCCACAAGGACATCTTCGACATCCACGCCGCTGACCTCGAACCATATCAGCAAGTGGTGTTTCTGGCTGGCTTGTCGAACGATCCCATGGCGGAATACTCGCCCAGCGAAAATTTCATTTTCAACGCGGCGGCTCCAGCCTATTTGGCGTACGTTGCCAAAAAAGCCAAATGCAAGCGCTACATCTATGCCTGTTCGTGCTCGGTATACGGATACACCGTCAACGAACTCTACGACGAGAACCGGCCTGTTTCCTCGTCGTATCCCTACGGCATCTCGAAGCTGCAGGGCGAGCAGGCGGTGATGAACTTGATGGATGAGAACTTCTCCGTGATTTCGCTGCGTAAGGGCACCATTTGCGGTTTCAGCCCGCGCATGCGACTGGACCTGATTATCAACACGATGTTCAAGAACGGAGTGCGAAACCGCGAGATCACGGTGAACAATCCTTCTATCTGGCGCCCGATCATGAGCATCGATGATGCCACCAACGCTTACATTCGCGCCATTGAAGCCAGCGAGAAAATCTCCGGTATTTTTAACATCGCGTCTGGCAATTACACCGTGGGTGAGGTCGGCGACTTGGTGAAGATGGCCATCGAAGAACATCTGGGGATTCGCGTGCATCTGACCATTCACCACCGGACCGACTACCGCAACTACAAAGTCAGCATCCAGAAGGCGGAGAACGTTCTTAGTTTCCATCCTAACCACGACGTCAAGAAGATCGTGAAGAACCTGATCGAACACATGGACGAATTCAGTGATTGGGACAACCCGCAGTACTACAATATCGAGACGCTGAAGCTGCTGGCTGCCAACCAAGGTCTGCGGAACCTCGCCGAGGTCACCCGATGAAGATTCTCTTAACGGGGGCAAAGGGCCAGCTGGGGACGGACCTGTTGAAGATCTGCCGGGCGGCGGGCGACACCGTGGTTCCGGTCGACATCGAAGAACTGAACATATGCGTCGATGAGCAAGTTTCCCAGGCACTTGCCGAACACAAGCCGGACGTTGTTATAAATACTGCCGCCTACCACAAAGTCGAAGAGTGCGAAAAGAACTCCGCGTTGGCCTTCGAGGTTAATTCCACGGCGGTCATGAAATTGGCGCAGGCCTGCGATAAGTCGGGCGCAGTGCTCGTGCATTTTAGCACCGACTACGTTTTCGGTGGATACCCCAGAACTACGCCCTTCGAAGAAACCGATCGGCCAGCTCCCCAGAGCGTATACGCAACTTCGAAATTAGCGGGCGAATGCCTGCTTGCTTCCTACACTGAGCGGTACTTCATCCTGAGAGTATGTGGGCTCTACGGCGTAGTGGGCAGCGCCGGCAAAGGCGGAAACTTCGTGGAGACCATGCTCAAGAAAGCCGCGGCCGGCGATGCCATTCGCGTAGTGGATGACCAGATTCTCACCCCCACCTACACTCTGGACCTCGCCCGCGCCGTTCGCGCCTTATTGCCAAGTGAACGTTTTGGGCTCTACCACTTAACCTCAGAAGGGCAGTGCTCGTGGTATGAATTTACCCGCCACATCTTCAAGAGTGCGGGCATCGAAGCAAATCTTCAGCCGTGCAAGACCGCTGACTTCTACAGTTCCGTAAAACGGCCGGCTTACTCGGTTCTCAGCAAAGCTAAGTACCGGGCGTTGGGCCTGTCGATTCCGCCTTGGCAGGATGCCCTGCCCAGGTACTTGAGTGAAAGGTCTAGGAGAAAATAACCCAGAGCTATGGGTCCGGCTCACGTTAGTCGTTAAAGAGGATCTTTCTCAGCGTGCTTCGATCCTTTACACCGGCTAAGCTGCTCGGACCGGAGTATCGTCTGGAAGAGATGAGAACGCAGGTGAATGCGACGCAGGAGGATGCGTTGTAGGGCGAGCAGCGCAGGCAGAGCTGCTCAGTTGATGCCGGGACCAAGCGATGGCTGCGACACTGGGGCTCTGCTGCGCGGCTTGACTCAAGCGGTGAAGCTGCCGGCTTTCATGGCTGGCTTTGGATTCTGAGGTAAGCGCGAGGAGGGTGGTTAACCAAGTCGCGCGTGGGGACAGGATGATTAACGGCAAGCGTATAGCTGTAGTTATGCCTGCCTACAATGCGGAGAAAACTCTCGAAGCAACCGTGCGCGAGTTGCCCGAAGTGGCGGATGTGTGCATTTTGGTGGACGATCACAGCTCGGACCGGACCATCGAGGTGGCGCAGCAACTGGGATTGCAGTTCTTTGTGCACGACCAGAATTACGGCTACGGACGCAACCAACAAACCTGCTATCGCGAGGCCTTAGCCGCGGGCGCCGATGTAGTCATCATGGTTCATCCCGACTATCAGTACACACCGCTCCTAGTAACTGCCATGGCTAGCATGGTGGCATATGGCGTCTATGACGTAGTGCTGGCATCACGCATCATCGGAGGGCAAGCGCTGCGGGGTGGCATGCCACTTTACAAATACATATCCAACAGGTTTCTGACCGCGTTCGAGAATTTCTTCCTCCCGCTCAAACTCTCCGAATATCACACTGGGTACCGAGCCTTTAGCTGTGATGTGCTGAAAACGTTGCCGCTCTTGGAAAATTCCGATGACTTTGTGTTTGACAATCAGATGCTGGCACAATGTGCCCACTTTGGTTTCCGTATTGGAGAGGTGTCCTGTCCGACGAAGTACTTTGATGAGGCGTCTTCCATCAATTTCCGGCGAAGCGTAACTTACGGTTTGGGCGTGGTGGCTACTAGTCTGCAATTTGCCTTACAGAGATTAGGCCTGATGCATTTCCGGATTTTCAGTTCCAAGGGCCGCCGTTTGCAGCCAGGCCTTCCTGCCTATTATTCTCGGGGCAATGCGGTAGAAGCGAACGGTAAAGGGTAATCCTATACGGCTTTCTCCCATGAAGATCTAGCTCTGCCATCGCGGACACAGCCGGGCTCGGTGAGTCATAGTGGGTTGGGGTTTGCCACGTCTCGGGAGGGTTCTGAGACGGCGGGCCTAGCGGCTCCCGCCCAGCCGTAGCTTTGCCGCCTGCACGATGGCAGGCAGCACAAACATGTGCAGGTCGTGGTAGTGTCGCTTTTTCCAAATCAGACTGGGATTCTGGCTGATGCGATACCAAAACTCCAGGCCCCGCCGTCCAGAACCAGTCTTCTGAGAAGCGCAGCGTGGGCGGTAGTTAGATCGCGAGACAGGGTGGTTTCCAGCCGGGGTACCGCCTGGGAACACCAGGAAGGTATGTCGTAGCTTATTCATACAAAAGACTTTAGTAACTAAGGCTTTCAGCCTCTTGCAGGGATTGGCAAGAGTAAGTAGGCTATAAAGACCTTATTTTGGATGGCGGGCTAACAGGCTGCGTCCCTCCCCCCGACATTCCTATAATGACCGCGAGGGAAATTGCGCCCAGGAGTGTGTAGATTTCACTGTGGATCAGTTTGCGGCGTCCGTGCTGTGACTGAGGGAGCGGAGTTATGCGCGGTAGAAGCCAATTCGAAACCGGTAGACTAGCATGTCCGATCGCTATGTAACAATCAGCGTCGACGACGGCGACGTGAGGGATTTCAGGACGGCGGAGCTGCTGGATAAGTACGGACTGCGAGCCACCTTCTACATTCCAGCGCGAAATCCTGAGCGTCCGGTGATGTCTGCGAGCCAAGTGCAGGAGCTTTCCCGCAGTTTTGAGATCGGCGCTCACACGGTGAATCACATCCCCCTGAAGTCGCTGCCCGACTCTCAGGCCTGGGAAGAGATCTCGGGAAGCAAGCAGTGGCTGGAAGACACCATCGGAAAGCTCGCAGTGTCTTTCTGTTACCCAAGGGGCAAGTTCAGCGTTTCGACGCCAGAATTAGTCAAGAAAGCGGGCTTCTTGGGGGCGCGCACCTGTCTCTATAACTTGCACACATTTCCTCGTAATCCATATCTGTGGGGTGTCAGCACTCACGCTTATTCCCACACGAAGACAATCCAGCTTCGGCATGCGCTGTTGGAAGGTAATTTTGCGGGCCTGTTAAACTTCGTGACCACCTACAAAGCCACTACCGATTGGCAGCGACATTTCTCCTGTGGGCTAGACCATGTTCAAAAACACGCAGGAATCGCACACCTCTATCTTCATAGCTGGGAAATCGATGAGCTTTGCCAGTGGGACCAACTGGAGAAGGCATTCTCTACGATCGCCCAGCAGAACGGCTTCACCAAAGTGACAAACGGAGAGCTATTTCGGCTCTGGGGGGAGAAACTCAATCATGGACAGCATGGAATTCGTTGACCCATCGAAGGAAGCGCCCACGGGAGGTTCGCGCTATTTCGACGATGCTCTCAGAGTTATCTATGAGGCTATTGCTGATATTAACTTGCAACTGCCGCAGGAGCAACGAATCGAGAAGTCTCCGACCACGGTTCTGTTCGGCAAAGATGGCAAGCTCGACTCCCTAGGTCTGGCGAACTTCATCGTCATCGTCGAACAGAAGATCGAAGAGGTTTTGGGGCTCCTTATTGGGCTAACGGAAGACGATCCATTTTCGCCGTCAACCGGCCATTTCAGGACGGTGCAGTCTCTAGCGAGTTACATTTCGCAGTCGGTCGCCAGAGAACGGGGAGGGGCGCATCCGCAGTCATGATGACTTCCTCAGGTACTTCGAATGCGGCATTAAACCTGCATCTCATTTCCGATTTTAATCTCGAAACGCTAGGACAGTACGTTCGGAACGACACCTCGGCGCCGGTGGTCTCGGTGAGTTCCGCACCTTTCGGGCAGGTGTTCCCAACGTTGCTTGAGCCATCTCCGTCGGGGCCCTCGAGTTTTGCCCTAGTGTGGACCATACCAGAGAAGCTAGTTCCGACATTCGCAGCAGCCCTGAACTACGTCGCAATCAGCGAAGAGCGGCTGATTGCCGAGGTTCGAGAGTTCGCCGACTGCCTCCGCAAGGCGCAGAAGCATTTCCGTGCCATTTTCGTGGTGAGCTGGACCCTGCCCTCTTATTACCGCGGCACTGGCATCTTGAACCTTAAGGGGCAAGGCCCGCGAAAGCTGCTGCTCAAAATGAACCTCGCTCTGGCGGAGGAACTGGAGAACTGCGGCAATATTTACGTACTTGATGGGCAACGATGGATTGACGCCGTCGGTAAGAATTCACACAGTCCCAAGCTATATTATCTGACCAAGACACCGTTCCATGCGGAGGTGTTCGTACGAGCTGTGCGCGAGCTCAAGGCAGCGATTACCGCTGTTCTCGGAGCCTCCAAGAAGCTAGTCATTCTTGACCTTGACAACACCCTTTGGGGCGGTGTGGTAGGCGATCTTGGATGGGAGAAAGTGAGGCTGGGAGGCCACGACTATGTCGGTGAAGCCTACGTCGACTTCCAGAAAGCCCTCAAGGGCTTACGAAATCGCGGGATTCTTCTGGCTATCGCCAGCAAAAATCAGGAGAGTATAGCTTTGGAAGCCCTCGCCAAGCATCCCGAAATGGTGCTGCGGCCCACGGACTTCACCACCTGGAGAATTAACTGGAAGGACAAAGCCGCCAATATTGCCGACTTGGTTGCGGAACTGCGCTTGGGTCTGCAGTCGGCAGTCTTCATTGACGACAATCCGGTGGAGCGAGCTCGTGTCCGGGAGGCTCTACCCGAGGTTTACGTTCCCGAGTGGCCAGCGGACCCCACGCTGTTCCCCAGCAGTCTGTTGCAACTGGACTGTTTCGATTCTGCATACGCCACCGCAGAAGATGCCTTGCGGCAGGAGATGTACGCTACCGAGAAGCAGCGCGAGTTTTCCAGAAAGGCAGTCGGTTCGGCTGAAGAATGGCTACTTTCGCTCGACACAGAACTCACAGTTGAGGAGCTCAGTGATGCTAACCGAGTCCGTGTCGTTCAACTGCTTAACAAGACAAACCAAATGAACCTCACCACTCGGCGTCTATCAGAACAGGAGCTGCAGACTTGGCTGCAATCGGACAAGAGGAAGTTGTGGGCATTCAGAGTGAGGGACAAGTTTGGTGACTCGGGACTAACCGGCATCCTCAGTCTCGAGGTTACATCCGAGGTTGCTTATGTCTCGGACTTTGTGTTGAGCTGCAGGGTAATGGGGCGAAACATCGAACGCGCGATGGTTGCTTGTGCGTCTCGGTACTGTGCGTCATTGGGATTGCGGGAACTGCGCGCCCATTACCTCCCTACTGTGAAGAACAAGCCCTGTCTTGAGTTCTGGATGTCCTCGGGTTTCTCGCACAAGGAAGAGAACTGGTTTGTATGGCTGCTCGATCAGCCATATGTGTTTCCACCTGGCATCAAAGTCAACTCCCTCCCGGGCGTAGACGCCGATGCGGTCGCTGCGCAAGACGGTTCTCCACACGGGAATCAAGTCAGCCCGGTTCCAGCCTCCACACGCTGATTCACTTTCGGCTGTGCTGTCGACCAGGCCTTTGAGTTGGGAGCCCGTTCCCAGACGCTTTTCGGACACACCTGCAGTGATTAGAGCAAACGAAATCGGCGTTACCAAATCAGCCATTTCGATCCGTGAGGCTAGTTTCGACGACCATCAGCAGATCGCGCTTTTGGAATCGCGCTATGGTTTGGAACCGAAGCCTTATAAGGAATGGGTCCACCTGTGGGCCAACAATCCGCTCTACCGCGAACTTTCCAATTGGCCAATCGGCTGGGTTGTGGAAAACGAAGATAACGAGATCGTTGGTCATATCGGTAACGTTCCGCTGCCGTACGAGTTTGGCGGCGAGCAAGTAGTTGCGGCGGCCAGTCGCGCCTTGGTCGTAGATGCAGCCTATCGCAGTAACGGGCTGCTCCTTTTGAGCAGCTTCTTTAAGCAGAAACAAGTTGATCTGTTCCTGGCCACGACGGTGAATGATAAGGCATTGAAAGGATATGAGGCTTTCCGCGCCTTACGCGCACCGGCGGGCACGTGGGATCAAGCTGCTTTTTGGGTTACGAACTATCTGGGCTTCAGCACGAGCGCGCTTGAGACGAAGGAATTCCGCGGCCCCAAGAGCTTCCGTTATCCGCTTTCGGCTGGTCTGGTTCTTCGCGACATTCTGCAAGGCAGGTGGTTGAAGACCCACTTCCTCGGCGCTGAAGTTGACTATTGCCTCGAGTTCGATGATCGGTTCGATAGTTTCTGGGAGGAGCTGCGCCAGACCTCGCCGCCACGTTTGTTGGCGAACCGCTCCCGCAAGATTTTGGAATGGCATTTCAAGTATGCGCTGGCAAGAGACGAAGCATGGGTCCTGACCGCCAGCAAGGGCTCCGCACTGACCGCTTACGCGATCTTCTTCCGGCAGGACAACTCAGAGTTTTCGCTTACGCGAGTGCGCCTAGTTGATTTCCAGGCACTGCCGGGGAAAACAGAGTTGCTGCGTCCATTGCTTTGCCACGCCCTGGCACGTTGCCGGCGGGAAGGTATCCACATGATGGAGGCCCTCGGCTTCCCCCCCGAGAAGCAGCGAATTATCGACGGCCTCTCGCCCAGCTGGCGAGCGCTGTCGTCGTGGCGCTATTTCTACCGGACGAATAACCGTCAGTTGGCTCAAGAGTTGAAGAATCCTCAGGTGTGGGACCCTTCTTGCTATGATGGCGATGCATGCCTGTAACTACAGCATCAATACAGGGCGTTTTAAGGCCCCAGACCTAAAGCCTTTCTGGAGCTATGGCCACCGCAAAGGCTGACCCTTGGGAAATTCATGAGGACAATCCCCCGGAAGACAGCTTAAACTCAGCTTCCCCAAACCGCAGCGTTTATGACAGGTCCAATGCAAGAGCGGTATGGGTAGTTAACACTCTATGTCTGGCATTGCTTGTCCCGTGAACGGGCCTGGAAGAACAGCGAACCTCCGCTGCGAGGTTATCACGCATTTTGACCGTCTGGAGGAACTTTCAGCCGAGTGGGATCGCCTGTGGCAGTCGGACTCCGAGGCGGAGATTTTTCAGAGCTTCACGTGGGCTCGGACTTGGTGGAGTTGCTTTGGTGCCGGAGAGCAGCTTTGCACACCGGTAGTCCATGAAGGGGACCGAGTGGTTCTCATCCTGCCGCTTGTGCAACGAGAAGGCACGATTAGATTCCTCGGTGCCCCACAAGCCGACTACTGCGACGTTCTGTGTGTGGAAGATCGGACAGCCGAACTGCTGGCCCTCGCGCTGAACGCTTTGTTGCAATCGGTTCCTGGGTGGAAAGAGTGTGTCTTTCAAGATCTGTCTCCGCACGGTCGAATCGCCCGCCACTGGCGTGAGTTGCCGCCGAGACTGCGCAGTCTGTTGCGAGTAGCACTGTCCAACTACTGTCCCACAATTCTCTTCGAAGGAAAACGGAACGAGATTATCGACCATCTTCTGGCGAAGAAGCACCTGCGGCGAAAGCAGAAGAAGCTGAGCAAGGCAGGCCTTCTCAGCTTCCGTCACTTGGAAACGAAGGCGGAAGCCCAAGGGCATCTCACGCAGTTTTTCCAATGCCAGAAGAGACGCTGCGCTTTGTTGGCAAAAACAAGCGCCTTTGAGTCACCTCAGATGTGCAGTTTCTTCAGAGCTTTGGTGGAACAGCTTGATCTACGTAACGAGATGCGCTTGGGTGCCCTGGAGCTGAATGGCCGTCCAGTGGCGTGGAGTTTGGGCTTCCAAGTAAACGGAAAGTTCGCCTTCTACCAACAAACCTTTGACGTGGACGAAGGGGATTTTGCCCCAGGAGAAGTGCTGCTGTATTACCTGCTCCTGTACGCGAGGGAGAAGGTTGAAAGGGAGTTAGATTTTGCGCGAGGGGATGAATTCTTCAAGTCGCGTTTTGCCACCCACACTTTCCAGAGCTGGAACCTCTACTTCCAACGTCGAAACATCTCGGGGCTCTTCCGCAGTATATGGTGGGCTGGGCGAGGAGGTTTACTCCGCACGAGCGGGCCGATCATAAGCGTGATTCGGCGCCATGAGTTTGCATTTCGTTTCTTCCGCTTCATGCGAATATGGCGGCGAAGGACATCGAGCCGTATTTTGCAGGCTAAGCAGAGTGCATCGCTGTTCAAGCATTTGCTCGGTGGCGTTGTGAATCTGCTCCGCACTGCCTTCTGGAGCCGCGAGGAAGTGACTCTATACCAGATAGAAAGTGGCACTGCGGTCGAAAAAGAAACTGCTGGCCACAGTTCCGATTCCGCACTGCAAGTTGTGGCTGGGAGGTTCAGCGACCTGGTGGATCTGTTGCTCGAGCATCCCGGCGTTTCACCTATGGCGGTTGAGGAGGGCCGCAATCGGTTGAAGAAAGGTGACCAACCGTACGTCATCCGGGAGCGGGAACGCATTTCGGTCATTGCCTGGACTGGGACTCGAAATCTGGTCGACCTGGTTTCCCTTAACCCGGATCATCGGATCACATTCGCTCGGCCTGCCCTGACCGTGTATGAGTGCTGGCGTGTGCCCGGTCTAGACCGCACCCTTGCGTACCGGCGGCTACTTCTGTTTTTGGCGTCAGAAGCGGAGGCGCAGGGCAAGAACCTTTTCATTTGCTGTTCCGCACTCCAGCCGTTACTGCGGACTGAACTCGATGCTCAAGATTATTGGCCCAAGTATCGGATCATCCGCCGCAAGTTTCTCCACTGGATACGTCATGACTCCATTCGTGCCTTGCCGATCAAGAGCTGGCGTTTCGGGCTGCGACAATTCCCCAGCCAGATCTAGCCGCCCAACGATTGCCTTTTCCGACTGGGGAAAAACAGCGCTCAGCTGGAGAGCAGTGGCAGAGGCTCGTTAGACCGCCTGTCGGAGGCCTCCAGACGGTCCCATTAAGTAGGCCGGGCGTCACCAAAGGCGCTCCACGAAGAATGGGTATTTATTCTCCATCAGGCGCACAAACGCTGACTGTTCAAGGTAACTGGGGAACGGTTGCGCTAATCGACGGGATTGCAGATGAGTGGCGAAGACTATGCCAAGAGGGACCCTGTGATCAACCTTTCTTTCGTCCTGAGTGGATCGCCGCCGTCATCAATGCCTTTGCGCCAAAGCAGCGGTTGTTATTGATTACGGTGCGAGAGGGTAGCTGCTTACGAGCGGTTTTGCCATTGTTGGAAGGAAAGAAGTCTGTTTTCGGTATCCGATTCACAAGCTTTTGCGGTGCGGCTAACGTAGAGTATTCTTGCCGCTTTGACTTGATCCACGGGCGCAGCGGGGACGTTGCAGAAATCGGGCGCGCGGTTTGGAATTACCTCAGAGAATCGCGAGCTTGGGATGCGGTCGAACTTCCCATAGTTCCCAGCGGGGGAGCCGCAGAGCGTTTCCTTATGATCGCCCGAGAGGAGGGATTTCTCACCCTACAACACGAGGTTACGCGAAGCCCATACCTCCCTCTGAACCACAGCCGGAATGCAGCAGACTTTTCCTCTTTTGGCCGGGACGCCCGTTTCCGGAAGAATCTGCGCCGCAGGCGGCGCAATCTGGAAGCTGATGGACGTCTGACATTGCGCAGAGCGCAGAAGGCCGATACAGATACCCTTCAGCAGTTGTATCACATAGAACAAAGTGGCTGGAAAGGAAAGAAGGGGACAGCCATTCTAGATTCCAACGAAACGCGGCAGTTCTATGACTCGGTTGCTAAGTCCGCCGAGCGGTTTGGGTACCTTTCACTCTACTTTCTGGAACAGGGAAGTTCCACGATTGCGGCTCAGTTTGGGTTGACGTACCGCGGGAAGCACTATGCGGTGAAAAGTGGATACGATGAGAAGTACGAAGAATACGGTCCAGGACACTTGATTACCGGGATGACTCTGCGAGATTGTGTGCAACGCGGTATTTGTGAGTATGATTTCCTGGGACAACAGGAAGGATGGAAAATGGAGTGGGCCTCTGAGGTTCGTCCACACGCGTCGTGCCACATCTTCCGAAAGAGCCTGCTCGGTCATCTCCTTAAGGCAGCTACTCAAGGACGGTACAAACTCTGGATGGCGCGCCGGAAAGCCGGTGCGCTCATTTTTGCATTTCGTTGTTATTTGGCACGACAAAGAAACGGGTAACGACCCTGAGACGGTTTGATGAGAGCACCCTCACTGATATCAACCTTATGATTGAGCTATTGCAGTTAGCTTGTACTTGTGCTTTGTCATTGGCGATGCAGTGCGCTGCCAAGCAAGGTTGCATCATGAATCCTAGAATGGGTACGACGGGGCACCAATGATTGAAGGACTAAAATTTCATCATATCGGTGTTGCCTGCCGCGACATAGAGAAAGAAATCCGTGCCTTTGCGATAGTTGGCTACACGCTTGAAGGCCCGCGTTTCTCTGATCCGCTGCAGAAAATCCACGGCTGTTTCTTGACGGGGCCTGGACCGCGTATCGAGTTGCTCGCACCCCTTGATGATACCTCCCCGGTGATACCTTGGCTGCAAAAGGGCGTCAAGATGTACCACCAGGCTTATGAAGTCCAATCCATTGAAGCGTCCATCGACGCGCTATCCGCCCAGCACGCCGTGGTCGTTTCCCCGCCCAAACCTGCAGTTGCGTTTGGCGGTCGCAGGATCACCTTTCTGATGTTTCCCAATCTCCTTCTTGTCGAACTGATCGAATCCTAAGAGCCGCGGCAGTTTCCGACGACCCGGACTAGTCTTACCTTCGGGTCGAAAGAAAGTACGGTGTCTCGACCGCCCAAGCGCAACGCACCCGGACTTATTTCCCCTCTAGCGACGACGAACCCCCTCGAAATGGGGTCGTAGCGTCTGTAGTCGCTTATTCACCAACACCGATCAGTTTAACCTTCTGCGGACTCTGGTAGCCGTTGTCGGTCACCGTGATGAATCCAGTTTGTTTGCCCTTCTTTGTCGGAGTGAACGTAACGCTGATCGTACAGCTCAAAGTGGGGGCGACAGTGGGATCGCTGGGACAGGTAGATTGAGTGGTCAACGCAAACTCACCGCTGACCGTGATCGATGAGATGACCAGGTCGTCCGAACCGATGTTTTGCAGCGTCGTCGCACGCGGCTGACTCTGCTGACCGACCGGCACGCTCCCGAAGTTGAGCGAGGTGGGATTGAAAGAGACCACTGGAATCAGCGGCGCAACCGCACGAATGCGGTTGTTGCCCGCGTCAGCAATCAGCAGGTTTTCATTGCTGTCGATGGCCAGACCTACGTTATCCAGTTCAGCTTTGGTAGCCGGGCCGCCATCGCCGTAATAACCCCAAGTCAAGCGGAGGTCGTTGCCCGCGACGGTGTAGATGGTGCCCGTAGCCAAGTCGACACGCTGCACCAAGTTCTGGTGCCCGCCTCCGATGAACAGATTGCCGCGGGAATCCACTGCTACCGCATTCGCGCCCCAGCGGGCGCAATTTAATCTGTACACGTCGTTTCCGTGGCAGGAATACTTTTCGTTGCCGTTGAAAGCGTAAGTGACGATGGTGCCCGCCGGATAGCCCATCGTGTCCGAGCAACCGCCGGCAACGCCTAGCACGCAACGGATGACATTGTTCCCGGCGTCTGCGATGTACAAGTTGTCGAAAGCGTCCAGTGCCACGCCAAACGAACCGGACAACTCAGCCTGAGTTGCCGGTCCGTCGTCACCGCTGTAGCCGTTTTGGCCTGTGCCTGCGACGGTGATGATGGTGCCCACCGAGTAGTTCTGTTGCGAGTCTCCGCAACCTCCGACAACACCCAGCACGCAGCGGATGCGGTTGTCCGAGGCGTCCGCTATATAGAGATTGCCGGAACTGTCCACTGCCAACGTCGTTGGAGTCACGTATGCTTCAGTCGCTGGGCCCCCGTCGCCACACGTATTGGTTCCTGAGCAATTCCTGCCAGTACCGGCGAAGGTGAAGATCGTCCCTACCGAGTATAGGTGTCGGGAGTCTCCGCAGCCGCCAACAACGTTCAGCACGCAACGCACCTCGCCGTTACCGGTGTCGGCGACAAAGATGTCGCCTGACACGTCGACAGCCACGTCATAGGGTGAAGCGAGGGAAGCAAGCGTCGCGGGCCCTGTGTCACCCTGCCAACCAACATCGCCATTGCCAGCAACAGTCGCTATGTCCCCAGGATTCACCACCACGCCCGCTACCGTAATCTGATTAACTTGCGACGTGTTCACCACGCGAATGCGATTGTCGGCGGAGTCGGCGATATAGTAGTTGTTGCTGGAATCGACAGCTACGCCGTATGGGTTCGCCAGCGTAGCCGATGCCGGTGGCCCATCGTTACCGCCACTGCCGCCTCCCATGATGGTGTTAATAACACCTCCGCTCACCTCCCGGATCCGTTGATTGCTTGTGTCGGCGATGAACACATCGCCCGATGTCTCAACCAACACACCGTTTGGTCCCGCCAGCTCGGCGCTGGTCGCGGAACCACCGTCGCCCCCAAAGCCGAACTGCCCACTGCCTGCTATGGTGATAATAGTGCCGACGGGATCCGTCGGGTCTCCACAGCCCTTGGCCGCACCGAGTACGCAACGAACCCGATTGTCCAGCGTATCGGCTATGTAGAGGTTACCCGAACCATCCACTGACACATCTCGCGGACGGGCCAGGTTGGCAGCTGTTGCCGAGCCACCATCCCCACAATTACCACTGCCATAACAGAAATTGCCGCTTCCCGCAACCGTATCGATGATGCCTCGCGTATTTACCTTGCGGATCCGGTTATCCCATGTGTCCGTGATATAGAGATTTCCCTCACTGTCCAATGCAATCCCGATGGGGTTATTCAGATTCGCAGCTTTCGCTGGACCGCCATCGCCACAAGTATCGGTGGGAGCGGCGCACATCGTGAGATTCCCCGCGTAAGGAACGATCGTGCCGACCGTGTATTTGTGCTTGGAGTCTCCACAACCCCCCACTGCGCCAAGCACGCAGCGAACACGGTTGTCGTTCGTGTCAGCGATGTAGATATTTCCTGAAGCGTCGACGGCCACTCCTTGAGGACCATTGAGTGCTGCGTACGTCGCGGCGCCACCGTCGCCGCACCACCTTCCATCACAAGGCTGGATGTTGTGATCACCTGCCACCGTCGCCATCTCGCCCGGTTGGATCACAACGCCGGCGATGGTGATCGGTTGGCTCTGCGTGTTGACGACACGAACCAGAGTGTCGTTGGTGTCAGCGATGTAGATATTGCCCTGCGTGTCTACCGCAAGCCCAAAGGGGTTCTCCATGGGCTCCAAAAGGGCCGGACCGTTGATAGAGCCACTAGAAGGATGAGAGCTGTAGTAGCCAGCGCCCGCGATAACCGACGCCGTGCCATCGCTCAGTTTGAAGACTTGTTGCGCCACGGGTGCGACGACATAGAGGTTTCCGTGGGCGTCTTCCGCGAGACCCGTCGGCCCGGGTAGCGCATCCATGAGTGGATTGGGATTAATATTGCCTCCACCAGCAATGGTGTTGATGGTGTTCTGCCCATTCGCCGCTACGGCAAGAAAACCTGCAGCCAACCAAAAGGCAAGAGTAAGAAAGGCAACCAGAGAGACCGGGCCAGAACTCCTGCACGGCCGTAGATCTGCAAACGGACCCATTGAGACCTCCTCAGTCCAGATTAACGCGTGTCGCGCAGCAAACACTTCGTTGGGGAGTAGGGGCCTACGCTTAAAAGTATGTAGCCCGTGAGTGGATCGTAGCCACTAAGCGCCTCTATTTTGCTGCAGTGCGACCGAAGTGTCAAGATGCAAAATATTGCACTCCACCACGTCACCGGTGGCGTTGGAGGTCTTCGCTGGAGGTCAGTCTTTGTGCCTCCCCATCGCCAAAGAGCCTCGTCCAGTCGCCATTCTTGCTAACCGCCGGACTGTTCATGTCGAGCTGGTTATAGCTAGACGAAAAACGGGATTGGGTCGCGCAACTGACGTTACATCCCGACCTACCAGCAGCAAGAAAGGGCGCAACTCCTCTTCGGAGTGCGCCCTGCTTTTGGTGGAAAGTAGAATTCGGGGTTACTCTGGGTGCTCCTTTTGCCAGTTCATGGCCTCTCTTAACTCGTCAAGAGCTTGGTTTACATGTTCCAGAGCCTTGACACGATGTCCGCCGAAGTCGTGCTGAGCTCCCTCCAAGTGGTGCTTGGCTTCCTGCAGAGCTTTCATGGCTGCATGGATTTCCGGGTCCATCGGCGGGTTTGCGCGTTGGGCGGCATTTGGTGCCATTGGCTTCTGCGAAGCGGTCTGCGCAAAACTTGCCTGCAGAGACAGAGTGGAGAACAACAGAACAGCGGCTATCGTCCAAAATGCAACTCTCTTCATCGTTATGACCTCCGTCAAGGTTTACTGAGAAACTAATTCTGTACACTCTAGAGTCTTTCACCCCTTCATCGCATCGGAGCCAAGGCGCTGGTGTAGTAACTGGGTCCGCCTGCTTCTGGTTCCCGTCTAACTCCAGATCCGCCAACACGGTGCCCCCACGAGAGAATTGTGGGCAAATTAGCGACTCTATTCTGTACGCTTCTCTGAACCCTGGCGAGCAAGATTAGTTTCGTGATTCCAGAAGTAACTTACTTGTAATAAGTTATAGATGACGCTGTGTCCGTGCCGATCGTCGCAGTGGCGAGCTAGAAAGCGGGAACTTGTGGCATTCCTACCGCATGGAGACTTTAGTCTTTGGGATTTTTGGCCTCTTGCAAGAATCTGCATGGTTCTGTATTGTCTATTGTGTCAGCAGTCCTTTGTAGCTTGACGTGCAAGGCAGTACTTCCCCCTCCAAATGACGACACGGCGAGTAGCTCGTTTACTGTCTCTCCGCTGGGTCGTCACCGAGCCCATGCTAGTTTTGGGTCACGGAATGTGACTCAGAGGGCGAAGCTATGACGAGCGGCCAGTTTTCGGATTGTTTCAACGCAGCCGCTGGCAATGCAGCGGCGCAGATGAACTGGTACGCTATACAGACGCGCTCCCGACATGAAAAACTGGTTGCCCGCCAGCTGGAGAATCAGGGAATTATTACGTTCCTGCCATTGATGAGCCAGTTGCGTCAGTGGAGCGACCGGCGAAAGCTGGTGGAGTTCCCGCTATTTCCTGGGTATACCTTTGTGCGTATTGTCTACAATCCTCAAGAGCGCCTGAGGGTGCTGCGCACGGAGGGCGTAGTGAGTTTTGTGGGTGCACAAGGTCAAGGGATCTCTATTCCAGAAAAGCAGATCGGCGACGTTCAGACTATCTTGGCCAACAAAGTTTCCTGTGACGGCCATCCCTTTCTAAAAGTTGGTCAGCGCGTGAGAATTCGGGGAGGAGCTCTGCATGGCACCGAAGGAATCCTGGTGGGATGCGAAGGCAAGCACAAGCTTGTGATTTCTATCGAGCTTATTCAGCGCTCCATGTCAATTCGACTTCAGGGCTACGACGTGGAACCAGTTTAGTTTTCCATTTCGCTTGGGCGGCAAGGGAGGAGCTCTGCCGGGTCTTTCAAAGATGAATCGTAAACCGCCGGATGCGTGGTTGTGTCGGCAGGCAATAAGAGGGTAGCAATGAGTAAAAAAGAGACTAAGACTATGGCGCAGTTGGTCAGCATTCCCGGGGAGACAGCGCACGAATCGCCAAGTAGTTCGGAGGAGTTGCCTGGCTATTGCCCAACCATACCGCCGTCGGCACCCACACCTTCTCTTCGCCACCTTCGTGCCGAAGCGGAGATTCGTGGGATCAAGAGGGCGCTGGAGCAGACAGGCTGGAACCGCAGGCGGGCGGCGGAGTTGCTGAGCGTTAGCTACCGAGGCCTGCTATACAAGATTCGGCAGCACAACATTACTTCCGCGGCTGAGCCACTCGACGCTTTTGCCCGACGGTGAATCTCGATTTAGAACTAAAACCTGCATGGCCCAAGCGCAGCGAGCCGCGGGTTTCTTAGAGCAGGCGGCGGGACGGGGAATCGTGACACAGGAAGGCCCCTCACGTTTGGGAGAGAAGAGAATTCAAACAGGCAGGGAATTGGGGAAAGCGATGACAGGCAAACGGACATTTTGCATTTCTGTTGGACTCCTTATGATTGTGGGGCAAGTGTTCTGCGCCGCCCAGGTTCAGTCCGGGGCGGCTTCCCGGTCAACGGAGGGGACACCTCCTTCGGCCAGCCAAACACAGACAACCGTTCATGGGGCACAATTCAGTGAGCGCGACGTGCGCTATAGAATCGAGCCCGGCGACGTGTTTGATGTCAATTTCGACTTAAGTCCTGAGTTTAACCAGAACGCAGTCACTGTCCAGCCAGACGGTTTCATTACATTGCGTGGAGTCGGCGATATCAAAGTCCAGGGCCAAACCGTGCCCGAACTTACCCAAACGATTCGCACTGCTTACAGCAAAATCCTAAACAAACCGCTGGTATCGGTTGTGCTCACCGACTTTCAGAGGCCATATTTCATTGCCGACGGCCAAGTGGGGCGCCCTGGCAAGTACGATCTGCGTGAGGACACAACCCTGACAGAGGCAATCGCGATTGCTGGGGGACTCCTGGATAGTTCCAAGCACTCCGAGGTAGTGTTGTTCCGCCGAGTGAACGACAACTGGGTCTCTGCCCAGGTTTTCAACGTGAAGAAGATGGAGGCGGGGCGGAGTTTAGCGGAGGACCCGTTCCTGCACCCTGGGGACATGTTCTTCGTACCCAAGAACAAGTTCTCTAAGTTCAAGGGGTTCATTCCCACACCATCCGTGGGTACGATGATCAGGCCTTACTAGAATGCGAGGAGACCCTGTGAACAACTACGATTTGAAGCAGGTCGGCGATCGGGGAAGCTTTACACTGCGGGATCTGCTGGCCATTGGGTTCCGTCGCCAACGGACCATAGTGCTGTGCTTTGGCGGGATCCTGTTGGGCACGATCCTGGCCGCGGTGTTTCAGGAGTCCGAATACCGCGCCACGATGAAATTCTTGGTGGCGCGCGAACGGCAGGACCCAGTGGTGAGTGCGGAGCAAACCTCTTCGGTGATGGTGCGATCGGACGTGACCGAAGAAGAGCTTAATTCAGAGGTTGAATTACTTCGGAACAATGATGTACTCCGGCAGGTAGTTATCTCCTGTGGACTGGATCAGCGCAAGGCGTTAAGGGAGTATTTTTTCATTCCCATAAGTGCGGAGACCAAAATCGCGAAAGCGGTCGCTCGGCTAGAATCAGATCTGGAAATCGAAGCGATCAAGAAAAGCGATCTCATCCAGATCAGTTACTCGTCCGCTGATCCGCAGCAGGCGGCCCGTGTGTTGCGGGTTCTGGGCGATGCCTACATTCAGAAACACGCGTCAGTGCACACGCCACCGGGGCAGGTGCAGTTTTTCGAGGAGGAAACGGCACGATACAAGAAGCAACTGGAGGATGCGGAGGCGCAACTGAAGCAGCTTTCGCAGGAGCAAGATGGAGTTGCTCCACAAGTGGCTAGGGACATCACCTTACAGAAATTAAGCGAGTTTAATTTGGGTCTGCAGCAGACACGGTCTCAGCTTGCGGCCACTGAGGAACGCATCAAGACGCTGGAGAAGCAGGCTGCTACGACACCGGAACGGCTGACTACATCGATGCGCGAACAAGACGCCGCCCAGGTTCTGCAAGGGCTCAAGAACACATTGATGACCCTACAGCTGAAGCGTACGGAACTGCTGACGAAATACCAGCCGGACTATCCGCTGGTGCAGGAAGTGGATAAACAGATTGCGGACACCGAGGCGTCTATTGCCACGGAGGAAAGCAAACCGATTAAGGAGCAGACCACCGATCGAAACCCAACATACTCCTGGATCAACGAGGAATTGGCCAAATCCAAGGCCGAGTACGGCGCGCTGAAGGCGCAGGTCGTAGCGCAGCAGGCAATCGTTTCCAAGTATGAAGGCGAGGCCCGGGATCTGGAGCAAAAAGGACTCGTAGAGCAGGATTTGCTGCGCAATCAGAAGACCGACGAAGAGAACTACTTGTTGTATCTGCGAAAGCTCGAGCAGGCGCGAATGACAGAGGCGCTGGACCGCACCCGGATCGCCAACGTGGCCATCGCACAACAACCGGTGGTGCCCAGTTTGCCTTCGAATTCACGGTTCCTGGTGCTGTTACTGGGAACCTTCATTGCGGCTACAGTTTCTGTGAGTGCTGTTGGCGTTCAGGAGTACCTAGACGCCTCCTTCAGGACGCCAGCAGAAGTATCCACAGAACTTAATATCCCCGTCTTGGCTGCTGTTCCGCAGAGCTTCGATGGTCTTGATAGCAAGGCGTAAGATGATAAGGCAAGGCCTGGAGGTGGGGACAGAGATGCCACGTGTGGCTCCTCGAGTCCTCCAACCGCATCGTTTTCTCGGTAGCCGGGAGTGGGAACCAAGCCATGAGTAGAAACTTTGAGTTGTTATATCAGGTGGGCAGAGCCGAAGCCTTGCTCGGTTCGGACGCGAACCCTGGGAGTGTTTCCTCATCCTCAGACCTTGAGCCTAGTGCAGTCTACCCAGCGGAGATACCTGTTACGACTCCCGCGTTGCAAATCGATGGCTTGGTGCGAGAAGAGATGACTAAGTTGGTTCACCGCCTTTTTCTTCTCTCCAGCACAGACGGCCCGAGACAGGTCGTCTTTGCTGGTATGGAGCTTGGGGATGGATGCACCTGGATCTGTGCCCACGCCGCTGAGATTCTTGCCTCCCAGGTCAGAGGTTCGGTTTGTGTTGTGGATTGCAACTTGCGCTTTCCGGCTCTGCATCGGCAGTTCGGGACGGAAAATCATTATGGACTTTCAGATGCCTTGTTAAGCGATGGTCCCATTCGTGAATACGCGCGGCCGCTATCCCGCCCCAACCTTTGGTTGCTCACGTGCGGCGGGTTGAGCGCAAACGCAGAGGAGTTCCTGGCATCAGATCGGATGCGCCGGCGGCTCTCGGAGCTGAGGGCCGAATTCCGTTACGTACTGATGGATGTTGGGCCTGTCAATACCTGTAATCACGCCATGGTG
>Ga0187771_10000377_pt1 | contig 27033 bp, 28 predicted proteins | sample 0116_SJ02_MP15_1_FD_133139 | JGI IMG/M metagenome (GOLD analysis project Ga0187771, IMG submission 133139) | Tropical peat soil microbial communities from peatlands in Department of Meta, Colombia - 0116_SJ02_MP15_10_MG | ecosystem: Environmental > Terrestrial > Soil > Wetlands > Peat | place... | reverse complement strand
TCACGTTGGGGGCCTTTGTCCCCTTTCCGTCGCTCCAGTAGCTGCTGAACTTGAGGTACATCTGGTAGTTGCCGTAATAGAGCTCTTCGGTCTCCCCATGGACGGGGCACGTCCTCGTCATGAAGACCTTGCCGTCCCGCTCAAAGACATAAGCGGGCAGGATCCTGTTGCATTCGGGACAGATGCTCTGGGTCTTCCTTATGACGTTGAGCCCCTTCTTGGCGTTACGCTCGTCCACCAACTCGATTTGGGCCATTTCGGAGTCTTCCGACCGCTCGGCCGCCAAACTATATATATATTTAAACCATATAACCGTATGAACGATAAATACAATTCACCCCCACAGAAGGGGGAAGCTCGCCCAGGGAGCGGGTGAGCTACATTTCGAAGGGCGGTGCGACTCAGCGTCGCAGGTTATCGGAGCTCGCCTTAACTAGAGAATGTGACAAGGTTCGAGCCCAGACGAGCCATGCAAGGTCAAGAAGGCGCCACCCCGGGATCCTCGCGTTCACCGACGGCGTTCGACGTAGAGAAGGTACCGAGCTACATCCCGATAGGAGGCCACGGCGTAATCGGGAACATGCGCAGCTGCGCCCTCGTGGCCTACGATGGCACCATCGACTGGTGTTGCCTGCCGAGATTCGACTCATTTCCGATCTTCTCTTCGATCCTCGACTCGAGGCTAGGAGGATTCTGGAAGATGGCCCCGCCGTCCGGAAGGTCAATCCAACGATATCGGGAGAACACCAACGTCCTTGAAACGACCTTTGAGACCGATTCCGGACGGGCTGCGGTACTCGACTTCATGCCCTATACCCCCGACCCTCTTTGGCCCAATCCGCCTGAGGTTCACAGGGTACTGAGGTGCGAGAGGGGCAGGGTGAAATTCCGCACCTCCATCGTGCCTCGATTCATTTTCGGCAGGAGGGCCGCGAAGATAACGTCGACGGAGAACGGCTTTCTCATCGCGTCAAGGAAGAGGAGGGCTGTCCTCTCCTCCTCGCTCCCCCTCTACATCGTCGGGGGGGAGGCCCTGAAGGGCGAAGTGGAGATGACGGGAGGAGAAGAACACACGTTCGTGCTGAGCTACGGCGAGAGCATCCCGAGGGCGATCTCGGAGTATGGGACTATGTACAAGCTGACGGCCACCGAGAGGTCGTGGAAGGCCTGGGTGGAGGGGCTGGTCTACAGGGGTAGATGGAAGGAGGCCGTCATCCGCTCCGCACTCGTCCTGAGGCTCCTGGTCTACTCCCCGACGGGGGCCATCGTCGCAGCGCCGACCACCTCTCTCCCTGAGGCACCCGGCGGAAACCGGAACTGGGATTACCGTTTCTCGTGGATAAGGGACTCTGCGTTCTCCCTCTGGGCCCTGGGGCAGCTCGGGAGCCAGGCCGAGGCAGAAAGATACTTCGTATGGCTGCTCACCACTGGGAAGCTCTTCGCCCACAGGCTCCAGCCCGTCTACGGCGTGGACGGAGACCATCACTTCGAGGAACGGGAGCTCACATACCTTGATGGATACAGGCATTCCAAGCCCGTGCGCGTAGGGAACGCGGCGGCCCACCAGGTGCAACTTGACGCATACGGGGTCATCCTCGACGCCCTGTACTTCACCCTAAGGCATGGCGGGGGTTTCCCGGAGGACACGTATCACCGTTCAGTGAAGGCCTTGGCATACATCGTCTGTCAGGACTGGAGGAAGCCAGGGCATGGCGTCTGGGAGATCCGAAGCGGAACCCACCACTATGTCTACACCAAGGTCTGGTGCTACGTCGCGCTGGACAGGGCCTCCCGCATTGCCAGGATGACTGGCCACCCCCAGGACGCCGTAGAATGGGAGAAAACCATGAAGGAGATGAAGGAGGAGATCCTCGCGAAGGGCTGGAGCGAGAAGAAGAAGGCGCTCGCCATGTCGTACGGCTCGGACGAACTGGACGCCGCCAACCTCCTCCTTCCCTTGGTGCGCTTCTTGGACCCGAAGGATCCAAAGATGGTCTCCACCGTCGACGCGATCATAAGGGAGCTCGGCCAGGACGACCTTGTGTTCAGGTACAGGATTGAGGACGGTTTCAAGGGTGAAGAGGGCGCGTTCCTAGCGTGCAGCTTCTGGCTGGTCTCATGCTTGGCGAAGATGGGAAGGCTCGGGGACGCTATGGACATCTTTGGGAAGCTGCAGGGGAGGGCAAACCACCTCGGCCTTTACTCCGAAGAGATCGACCCGAAGACCGGAGAGGCGCTGGGCAACTTCCCCCAGGCCTACACGCACATGGGCCTCATATCGGCTGCCTGCGACCTCGACAGGGCCCTTGACCTTGAGGGTACCGTATAGGAGAATCACCCAGGCCCGCCGAGTTCCATCAGCTCAGGGATTCCGTCGCATGACAAACTTGACTGGCATACATCAGAATCCGAAGAAGTCTTCCAGCTTCGTCGCGCCGAGGATTTCGTCGAAGTCGTAGCCTAGACTGTCCAGAAGCTGGTCGAAGGTCCCCCGCATGTACTCCACATATTTGTCGACATCGATGTCCTCAGGCTTGGCGAGCTCCACCGGCTTCACACCTACCCCGTTGGTGGTCTTCACGAACGAAATGACGTCCCCCGGCTTCATCTCCTTCCCCCTACCCTGAAGGAGCTGCGCCGCCTTGACATGCTGCGGGGTGTTCTCCGTATACCTGTCTACGGCCTTGCTCATCATCACGTGGAAGGCCAGTTCCTCCATCGGTATCTCCCTCCGCTTCAGCCGAAGATAGGTCTCCCTGAGCTCCTGACGGACGTTCTCCTTCGCCGCCGCGAATTCGTCTGGATTCTTGACCTCTGAAAGGATTCTTAGGACATCCTTGAAACTTTTCTTGATAAACACCGGGACATTTGACTTCTTCCCGGTTAAACCCTTAATTTCGAGCGTCCCATCGGGGTAGACGGCAGCGTAGTTCTTCTTCCTGCTGCTGAAGGCCGCATACCTGTACCTCTTGTCCACCTCCAAGTCGATGCCCAGCTCGGCCTTGGCCCAGGCGAGGATCATGTCCAGCTGCTCGTTGCTCGGAGCCCTTAGGAACACCGAATCTGTGTTGTGGCAGAGGATGCCGTTGGCGAAGAACCTGTGGGTCCCTTCGACCTCCAAGTCATACACGTAGCCCTGAGCCTTCACTTCTTTCACGTCTGCGGCCCCGACGCGGACGAAGTCTACATCAGTGCCCGTGTGGAGCTCTCGGCTGGTCCGCCTGGACAGCCTCTTCCTGGCGCCCTCGTTAAGGAAGCCCAGGGTCCCCATGACGTCCCGCGCGTCGCCCACCTCGAGCCAGAAGGTCGGGGTGCCTGACGACCCATCCTCCTTCGTGGTCACGTTGTAGAAGGTCGATGACGGCTTCCCGATGCGCCAGAGCAGCTCCCGCAGGCTGTCGGGGATGCAGGCTCTCGGGCTGGACGTGAGGATCCGACCGTCCTTCCTGACCGAGAGGCCCGGATAGAGGCCAAAGTAGCCACGCAGGAAGGAGGCCACGTTATCCTCCGATTCGTTGAACATGAAGAATGGCACCTGGGTCTTGCCCGAGGGCTCCGCGGACTCCAGCATGAGCACCTTCAATTTTCCGCCAGAGGCAAGGATCTCCCCCTCGCCCGATCCCCTTGAGTAGTCCCCGATCCATTCTCCCTCCTTCAGGGCCTTCATAAGGTCAAGGGCCTCACCGGCCAAGGGTCCGGCCGAAACTTGAAGCTTGTCGATTGCGTCGCCCACGGCCCCCTCCGCCCAGACGAAACTGCCGGCCGCTGCGAAGGCCCCCATGAACTCATAGACCTCCTTCGGGTATCCACGTGTGGATACCTTCTCCATGGGGATCCGCTTCATGGCCACCAGGTCGAGGCGGGACTTGATGCCCGTTGGTTTCACCTCTACGAACCCTGGCTTGCGGCGGCCCCTCGGGGCGGCCTTGGGAAGTCCTATCAGGCTGTGGTCCTGGGTGACGGTCAGCGCAAGCCTGTTCGTGAAGCCGACCCTGAAGAGCTTTTTGTCGGTGAGATGTCTCATGACGTACTTGACGGGCGCGAAGACGCTCCTCCCCCTGTCGTCCAATGTAAGGACGCTGAGATCCCTAGGGACGAAGTACTCCTTGCCGTCCACGGTGGACCCCGTGGGCCAGTCGAAGAGGTTCTCTATCCGCGTGACGTGGATGCCCGTCGGCTCCTTGACCCACACGGCCGAGTCGCCCGTGACGGAGTCCCCGTAGAGGACCTCGACGCCAAGGTCGGTCGCCTTTCCTATGGTCTTCGTTATCGAATAACGACCCAGGGCGGCCGTGGCCTCTGCCACCGGCAGGCAATAAAGGGCGAAGTTCTCGAAGCCGAATATCCCGTAGGATGCGTTCAGGATCACCTTGAGAGCCTGCGAGATGGTGCTGAAGAACTCCCTGTCCTCCTTCGAAAGCCCCGGCCTCTTGGAAAGGCTCTTGAAATAGCCCACCCTGACGTCGCGGAGGCTCCCTATCAACAGGGAGGTCATCCCCTTCCTCTTTGTGCAGACCCAGTGATTGGTTTCGGGGATCAGGTTGTGTTCGCACTCTTTGTGGGTGCACCGGACGGTTTCGTAGCTCAGGTTGTAGACCTTGATTATCGAGGGGTACAGAGAGGCGAAGTCCAGCACCACCACGTTGAAGTGGACGCCGGGCTTTGGCTCGACGACGAACCCTCCCTTGTACTTCTTCCCCTTGATCATGGCCTCCGACGAAGCCCCTCCCTTCGACTCGAGGTCCTCCCTCCGCGGCACTAGGGCGTTCCATCGTCGATGCTCGAAGATCATCAGGCTTCGTATCCAGTTGGAGACGTTGAGCCGAGAAGCGTCTTCAAGGGGCATCTTTGAGATGCGACAGATGGTTATGAAGAGCTTCATGAAGACGTCGTTGTTGAACCTCGTCAGCTCGAGGGTGAGCTCGGCGTCGACGTAGTTGTAGTACGCCAGCTCATTGAGGGGGAGCTCCCCGATCGGAACGTCGATCTCCACCTTTTCCCTGCCGAGCAGGCCGGAGGCGACGCCGTTCAGAGTATGCTCGGTGTACTTGTTGGAGAACGCGTACACCTGAATGCTTCTGTTGTTAAAGGCCTTGTAGAGGTCCACATGAATGCCATGGCGAACCGAGGCCAACTGGACACCCCTCGTAATGGGTATGCTCTCCTTGGGGATGTTCATGTTCAGCGAGCGCTGGTAGAGATACGGGAGGTCGAAGTCGTCGCCGTTGAATGTGACCACCAGTGGGTACTTGATGAGGTCCTCATAGAAAGAGAGCAGGAGCTCAGGCTCCGTCTTGAAGAATCGCTTCTCGACGTCGGGGGGGACCCTGTCGGGGCCCGGCTCCACGCCGGGGCGCTCCAGCACGTACACGACCTTCTTTCCGTCGCTTCCGGCGAGGGCCACGCTGATGACCTGGTACTCGGCCTTCTCGGGATCCGGTATGCGACTCTCCACCGGCGAGAAGACCTCTATGTCGACGGCTGCGCGCTTGATGGCAGAATGAGGCTGCGTCAGGAGGAGGGCCCAGTTCCTGACGTACTCTGAAAGGGGAGGAGTGGAACCTTCCAGGCTCTTGTGGAGGGCATCCTCTACCCCGGGCGCCGTCTCCATCACTTGAGGCAAGACCTTCCCCTCCCTTACGGAATAGAAGGAGCCCACCTGGAACTGATTGTCGTAGAGATAGTTCTCGTAATACTTGATGTCGGCTTCGTAAGCCGAGATGGAGTTCCTTATGCTCCTCTCGTTGGCGGCACCTCCTATGGCCAGGGGGTCCGAAGTGATGATCTTAGCGACGAGGATCCTCTTGTCGTTTATCAGGTCCATCTTCTCCTCGGCCCGGATGTCTACCACGTCCTTGCGCTGCTTCAGAAACGCGAGCTCCTCGAGAGGCTCTTTCGCGAAGCAGTAGGGAAGGTGGCCCGACCTGTCATAGTAGTGAAATATCCTCTGAGAGACGGGGTCATAGAATTCGAGGAAGGCGAGGCGTTTCTCTCCGTCGTATCCCGCACCCAACAGCATCGAGGTGGGAACTGTGTCGCTTCCCTGCTCTAGGTCCTTTAGGGCGGCGGCCATGTCGACGGCAGAGGGCATGCGCTCGAGCCTCCGCCAACATGCGCCGCCGTTGCAGCTATTAACGTTTGGAGATGGAGCCAAGGGCACATGTGAAGCGTCCAGGGCGTTCTTCCCGACCAGTCGCCGGGAAGGGGGCCTTCGCGGTTTGATCAGAAGGTGAGGATTCATCGGAAGGGGTCTGACTCCCGGGAGATCTGCTAGGGTGAGCTTGACCTTCTGACACTGGTGAGACCGCGATCGACGTTTTGAAAGGGGGCTATCTTCTGTTGAGGCTTGGAACTCGCCAAAAGGTGAGATTGGGGCCAAGTTTCAGCCCGTAGGCCGAGGAAAGCTTTAGTATCGGGAGGCAATCTTTTGGTAGAAGGTGGAAGGATGGTTCTCGGCCTAAAGGGACCCGACTACTTCATCGTGGCGCTGTTGGCCGGGACATTCATCAGCGACACCGACACTCTTCCGCAGAGGATGCAGTCGCTTGCCAAGGCCAAGGAGCAGTACGACCACCTTAGCGCCCAGGCTCGCGAAGCCCTGGACAGGTCCCTCCGCAGCCTGGAGCAGGACTCGGGACGATCCCCGATTTCGAAGGTGGGCAGCCCCGAGCCCGAGACCCCAGGGGTCATCTCTCTGATAGACCTCGCGCATAAGCTGGGGGTAAAGACGGAAGGAAGGACCGCCGACGAGATCGCTGACGAGATCGCCCAAATGGCCGTGAAGGCAACTACCAGCAGATAGGAGCCCGCTGCACGCTGGCAACGAGGGGCCGATCGATCAGGTAACCCCGAAGCAAAATCTTATATTGCCGTTACATCGGTGCTTGGCTTATGAAGAAAGCCGCCGCAAGGCGTCTGCTCACGAGCTTCGATCTCGTCGGCAGCTTGGTCCTTATGGCGGTGCCGCTACTGGGTAGGATCGGACCTTACATCGCCTTTCCGGGGGCCATCGGACTGATATTGGCCGCGGCTTCATTCTACTTCAACGTGGGCGATGCGTACAACCTGCTCGTCGGCGTCTGCTCGTTCATGCTCTTCGCAGCCTTCCTGGGTTGAGGCGCTGCCTTCTGGAGCACATATGCCAGCCTCGGAGAGAGTTTGGCACTAGGCCTGTCCGTCGTCTGCGCGCTCGTCGCCCTTGGCTTCCTGCTCGAGACCACCGTGGTGGGGTCATTTAGCAGGGACGAGAAGTGAGGCCCTGACATGGACCTGGAAGAGAAGCTCAGCCTCGTCAGGCGACCTCCGACCGAGGAGGTCGTGACTGTGCCCGAGCTAAGGGGGCTCTTCGAAACCGAGGAGCATCCCACACACTACATTGGCTTCGAAATCTCTGGCCTCCTTCACCTCGGGACGTTGATCGTCTCCGGAAACAAGGTAAGGGACCTCATTGAAGCTGGGGTGAAGACAAAGGTCTTCCTCGCGGACTGGCACAGCGTCATCAACAACAAGCTTGGAGGTGACTGGGAGAAGATCCGGGCGGCATCTGATTACTATAGAGAGGCCTTCCAAACCTATGCCCCGGGCGCCGATGTCGTCATCGGGAGCGAGCTCTATCATGGAAACGACGAATACTGGAAGGACATCATCAAGTTCAGCAAGCATGTCACCCTCGCCCGGGCGAGCCGCACCCTCACCATAATGGGAAGGTCCATGAAAGACACCGTCGACATAGCGTCGTTCCTCTACCCTTCGATGCAGGCCGTCGACATCCACCACCTGCACGCCGACATCGCCCACGCTGGCATCGACCAGAGGAAGGTGCACATGCTTGCAAGGGAGGTTTACCCGTCAATGGGCTGGAAGCCGCCTGTCGCCCTTCATCATCACATCCTGCTGGGCTTGGAGAAGCCTGTGGCCTCTGGCCTTGACGAGGATGCCAGGGTGGATACCATCGTAAGCGCCAAGATGAGCAAGTCGAAGCCGAGGACGGCGATCTTCATTCACGACAGCTCAGAGGAGATACAGGAGAAGCTCGCAAGGGCATGGTGCCCTGAGGCCTCGGCGGAGCTGAACCCCGTGCTTGAGCTTGTGAAGTACGTCATCTTCCACGACTTCGAGGAGTTCGAGGTGGATAGGCCGGCCAAGTTCGGCGGCCCCGTGACCTATTCGACATATGGAGATGTGGAGGCTGCCTACACTGGGAAGGCCCTTCATCCCGCGGACCTCAAAAGGGCCACCGCTGTCTATGTGGACAAGATCGTCTCCGACCTTCGGCGGAAGTTCGAAGGGCACAGGCGGAGGCTCGAGGAGATCATGAAGGAACCTTGACGCATATCATCCAAGACGATTTCAAGGTCAACGTCGATAACGGCGTGATCCACGAGTACCCCGCTACGGGCGTCTACGGAATACTTTGTGAGCCGGGGAAGCCTGGCCTCTATGACTTCGACGATCTCATACTCTCCGAAAAGTCGAAGATTAGGACGAGCCTGGCAGACCTCAAGGACGACCCGACTATCGCGGCTTTCAGACGCTTCTACTGGCGCATAGGGATAGACCCCACCAAGCAGCGGCCAGCGAGCGAGGCCCTGATTCGGCGTGTGCTCCAGGGTAACCCAGTCCCCTCCGTCAACTACATCGTGGACGCTGGGAACATAGCTTCGATAAGGACCCGCATACCAATCGGCCTCTACGACTTCGACACGGTCACTGGCTCGCTTCGCCTTTCCATGTCAAGGGGAGGAGAGCCATTCGTCGACATCTCGGGGAAGGAGGCCAAGACAACCGAGGAGATAGTCCTCCGGGACGACGCCGGGGTAATCCATCTCTTCCCTCATAGAGACTGCGCGAGGACCAAGATCACAGGTAAGACGAAGGAGGTTCTCATCCTTGCCTGCAAGGTGCTCGGGGTGACTGATGAGGCTTGCAAATCAGCCGCCCATTGCGTGGTGGAAACCCTGGACGAACTCGAGTCTGACCTTTCGGACGAACTTCGCTGACCCGAGGCGTGCAGTCCCCGGCCCTCAAATCTAAAATATCCCCAACATGTGGTGGAGTGCCGTGGAAACTATTCGCGTCCCGATCAACAAGCCCTTCTTCGGCGAAGAGGAAGCAAAGGAAGGCCATGACCTGATAATCGCAGGTGCCCTTACGAGCTCCGCTAACGCCGGAGGCCCGAAGGTGAGAGAATTCGAATCAAAGCTGGCGGCATACTTGAAGTGCAAGGAAGTTGTGGCAGTGAACTCTGGAACATCGGCCCTGATTGCCTCCCTGATGGCCGCGGAGATCAAGGCGGGGGACGAAGTCATCATCCCCTCCTTCACCTTCGCCGCCACTGCCAACGCGGTCAAGGCGGTGGGCGCCACCCCAGTCTTCGCCGACATACGCATGTCTGACTACTGCGTGGAAGTCTCCGACGTGAAGAAGAAGCTGACGAAGAAGACCAAGGCCGTCATCCCCGTCAACCTCTATGGCGGGATGGCCGACATCGCCGCCCTGAAGGAGTTTCTGGACAGGGACTCGATACCCGTGATTGAGGACGCTGCCCAGAGCCTGGGGAGCACTCAGGATGGAACATATTCGGGAACCCTGGGCCAGATGGGCTGCTTCAGCTTCTACCCCAGCAAGGTGATGAGCACGGGCGAGGGCGGTGCGGTGGCCACGAACGACGGGGAGCTCGCTGCCAAGCTAAAGATGATCCGTAACCACGGAATGGTCAAGGGCTACGACACCACCATCCTGGGCTTCAACCTGAGGCTTCCTGAAATCGAAGCGGCCATCGGCATAGGCCAACTCAAGAGGCTCGAGGGATTCATCAGGTCGCGAAGGAAGAACGCCACGGCACTTACGGAAGGTCTGGGATCCCTCAAGAGCGTGAGGGTCGTGCGCGAGAAGCCGGGCCAGAGGTTCAACTGGTACCTGTACACGATATATGTGAAGGGGAATCGAGACAAGCTCATGAAGAGGCTTAGAGAGAGGGGCTTTGGTGCGACCGTATACTACGACCCCCCGGTGCATCGCACTCCCTACTATGCAAAGGAATTCTCTGGTTCCCTCCCCAACACCGACGACGCCGCCGCTCACGTGCTATCCATCCCTGTGCATCCGTTCGTCCTCGAAAGCGACATTGACGAAATGGTTACGCTGATCAAGGCTGACGAAGGCGCAGGAGCGAGCCCAGCTTAGCCTTGTTCCTGATTCGAGCGTCATTTGGGGAGCCTATGCCTCGCCCTCGAAAGCGACTGCTCCCTCATCTGGCGGAACCTCCATATCATCTATTCCTCCCATCATCCAATTTGAAAGGAGAAGAGCGAAGGCGAAGAGGCTGAAGAAAGCTTAAAGGTGTGCCTCTCGGGGAGAGGTTCGAACACGCATGAGCGAGGAGCCAGCTGAAGAAGTCAAGACGGGCGCCATAATGTACGAGTGCCTGCGCTGCGGCACAAGGGTCAGCAGCGAAGACCTGGCATCCCTTCCGGAGATCAAATGCATCTGCGGGTACAGGGTGTTCAAGAAGAGCCGGCCGCCCGTCGTCAAGCAGCTCAAGTCCTACTAGGCCCCATGCGCTTTTTGACGGATTTTCCCGGTATAACTGTGACAAAGGTTTTTAATGCCCGTGGACGAGCACGTCAAAGAATTTCGTTGGAACTAGATAACCCCCTAGGTATCCTAGGGAGCTTCGTCATCAGGTGAACAGATCTTGCACCAAGGACGGTTGGGGAATTTCGCGTTACAGCCGATTTCTACGCCACAGAGTTGCCCAGCTCCAGCCCACAGCTCAAGGAAACATGGGGATTGCCAATGGCGATGACCAAGGCCGAGAAAGAGTTTCACAGGAAGACGGCGGTTCGGGCGTTCAACGAGGCTTGGGAGCTTCTGGATATGAAGGCGAGGAGCGCGCAGGATGATCGACAGATGCTTCACCTGGTTCATGCTTCGAGGTACCATTGGGGACTCGTGGGCAACCCTGGAAATATCGCCGTTGCCGACTGGCAGATTTCCCGGGCATACGCCTCCCTCGGACAGGCCGATCTCTCGCTCCGGTTCGCCGAATCCTGCCTTGAAACGTGCGAAAAGGAGGGACTTGTGCAGATCGTCCACACGGCCCACGAAGCGATGGCAAGGGCCTACGCCGTCGGCAGGGACTCGAGATCGGCGAGGAGACATCTCGAAAGGGCGCGCGCCCTCCTCGAGGAGCTACCACTGAGCTCGGAAGACAGACGGACATATCTTGAGCAGATACGCGAGACAGAGTCCATGCTGTAGCCAGACCATCGCTTTCCCCACGACGGAAGTGGCCATAACATTGCGACCTCCGAAGGCCCATCACTGCCGATGCGGCAGATGGCAGGATTCTTTGAGGTTCGGGCGCGCCAGTTGGCAGGAAGTCGAAAAGATATATTACCCCTAGAAGACCATCGGGGCAATGATTCCGTAATGTCGGACGCCTCTAATGATGACCTCTACGACGTCATCGTCATCGGCGGGGGGCCCATCGGTCTCTTCGCCGTATACTACGCCGGGTTCAGAGACTTGAGAGTGAAGATGTTGGAGGCTACGGAAGCCTTGGGTGGGCAGGTCTCTCTACTCTACCCCGACAAATTCATTTACGACATGCCGGGCTTCAGGTCCGTCAACGGGAAGGAGATGATCGGGAACCTCGTCGCCCAGGCCACTCAGTTCAACCCCACCATATGCCTGGGCGAGCGTGTCCTCCACATCGAGAGGATGAGCTCCCAGCAGTTCGAGATCATCACCGACAGGGGAAGGCACCTTGGCAAGGCCGTGATAATCGCCACCGGCATAGGCGCGTTCTCCCCCAACAAGCTCAACGTGCCTGGAGTCCCCGAATTCGAGGGGAAGGGCCTCTACTACTATGTGCGAGAACCCCTTGATTTCAAGGGCCAGCGAATCGTCATAATTGGCGGTGGCGACACGGCCGTCGACTGGGCCCTCCATCTCAAGGACATCGCCTCGAAGACCTACCTTGTGCACAGGAGGGATGTCTTTCGGGCGCATGAAAGGTCAGTCGAGGCCTTGATGGCATCGAACATCGAGAGGAGGCTCTGGTCTGAACTCGTCGAGGTCGAGGGAGACGATCGCGTCCGGAAGGTGGTCCTCAAGAACTCCCAGACCAACGCCGTGGAGACCATAGATTGCGACTCCCTGCTGGTGCTGATAGGATACAAGGCCGACCTCTCAATCGTGAAGCAATGGGGGATCGCCATGGACGGGAGGGGTATCTCGGTGGACTCGAACTATGAGACGAGCGTCCCTGGCATCTACTCCGCCGGGGACGTGGCTTCCCCTAGAGACACGCTGAAGCAGAACCTTCTTGTCGTCGGATTTGCTCAGGGCACCACCTGCGTCAACAGGATAAAGAAGATACTTTCGCCCGGCGCCGCAGCCTTCGAGCACAGTACCCTGAAGGAGACTTCTTCGGTTCCTCAGCCCGCCTGAGACAGGATTTCCGGGCTGGCCAGTGCCATATGAAGCATAAGGGCTGACTTCCCGTCAAACGCCTTTCCCTCCTCGACGAGCTTGAGCGCTTCGGTGGGGGTGTGGAGGGTGATGGAAATTGCTTCGTCGTCCTCGAGCCTCTGTTTCCCTTGCTTCTCCGCCCTCGCGACGAAAAGATGAAGCACTTCGGACGAATAGCCTGGAGCCGGATAGATGGCCCCGACCTTCTTGATGGAGGTCGCGCGATAGCCGGTCTCCTCGAGAAGCTCCCTTGATGCGCAGGAAGCGGGATCCTCGCCGGGCTCGAGGGTTCCCGCAGGGATTTCGTAGAGGTAGCCCCTTACCGAATGGCGATACTGTCTTTCCATGAGGACCTTTCCATCCTTGGTGATGCCCAAGATTGCGACGGCACCGGGATGTATGATGGTTTCGACGACGGATTTCCTCCCACTCCCCCATGAGATGCCCTCACGCACGACCTCAAGCTTCTTCCCCTTGAATGGCACTTCGGAGGTGATGACCTTCGGCGCCCTCTCCTTCATGTGGCCACGAATGAGGCCCAGGCCGGTTAAAGCATTTGCGCTTCAGCCGTTGAGGGCCCTGAGGAGGTCCTCCATCCCCCCGTCGGTCAAGGTGGGATCCATGCGAAGGGGCGTCACCGAAACTTTTCCGTCCTCTATGACGGCCTTGGCGTCCGTCCCTTCCTCATACTTGGCGAGGCGGCTCCCCCACACCCAATAGTAGGGCCTCCCCCTCGGGTCGAGCCTCTCCACTATGTAGTTGTCGTACTTGTGGAGGGCCAGCTTTGTGAAGACCGCCTTGGTGTTGAGGGCGGCCGCGCTGGGGAAGTTTACGTTGAGGAGGTTCACGTCCGCAGGGAGCTTGTGGTCCACTAGCCAGTGCATAACCTTCCTCGCGTGAAAGCCGGCTACCCCGAAATCGGCCTTGGCTTCGCTAGGAGAAAAGACTACGCTTTCGGAAATCTGCATGGAAAATGCGACGGAGGGTATGCCGGAGAGGGCGGCCTGAATCGCGGCCGAGACCGTCCCGCTGGCGTAGACGTCCTGGAGGCCCGTATTGTCTCCGATGTTGATGCCCGAGGCCATGGCATCGGGCTTCTGGGGAAGCACCTTGTTGAGGGCCACCATCACCGCATCAGCTGGGCTCCCCGAAACGACATATCCCTTTTCGCCAGCGATCTGCACCTCCCTTATCCTAAGGGGCTTGTGGAAGGTGAGGCTCATTGAAGTGCTGCTCCGGGGCCCCTCGGGGACCACCGGGACCACTTCGCCCACGTCAAGGAGGGCCCGGACCAGCGCATGAAGACCTCTGCTGGCCGGCCCATCGTCATTGCTTACCAGAATGGTAGGCTTGGACAATTCAATCTGAGCTAGGCAGCTTTGAATGTTCTAAAGAACGTTTCGCAGGTGCCGGCTGTCTCAGGATGCGCGACGCCGGACCAACAGGAAGGCGACGAAAGCCAGGGCGAGCGCCGCCCCGAAGATGGTCACGTCCCGCCAGCCAGCAGTGGCAACCTCGGAGTTCACCGCGGAGGGGGGGCTGAGGGTTTCGTTCGCCGACGCAGAGACAGAGGATGTAGTCGTCGAACTGTTTGCCTGGCCTGAGCCGGACCCGCTGAGGGCGGAGGCCACGGCGCTGATGGGGATGCTATTGGTCGCGTTTACGGCGTAGTTAGCGGACGCGGTCGCGTTCGAGGTAGTCGCTGCAGAGGTCACCGAAGCCGTGACCGCGTTTGTGGCCGTGGCCGATGGAAGGGTGCCAGAGGACTTCGTCTGGCTGGACGATGAAGGGACGGCCTTTGAGCCGGCAAGCTGCACCGACGCGGGGACGCTGGCGAAGACTACAACGAGCGCCACCGCCAGCACCATCCCACAGGCCAAAGCTACTGCTAGACCCCGCAACGGCAAAGGTGAACTGGCGGACGCCATCGCTTGTCTGCCATGGGATGAACCAGTCTTAATTAAGCTCTAACCAGTAGAACAGAAGAGGCTGGGAATCCACGGCAGAAGCCTTATAGAGAACAGAGCCCCCGAGACAGGAGGAATTCCAATTTGTCAATCTCGATGCCGCCTCAAGGCGGCGATTTAGTCGAGTTCGAAGCTGAAGGAGAGGATCACTGGACAACTCTCAAGCTGAAGGACGGCAGCGTGCTCCGGTTTCGGACCGTCGTGACGGCCGTATTCAGGATAGGGAACGACCCGAACACGGGGCTCCCAGTCTACGGCATTCAGAACTCCAACGCCATCAGGATGGTCAGCATCCCGAAGGAGCTCATCGTAAAGAAGGATAAGGACAAGGACAAGTCCTCGGCGACGTATCGCTAGAAGGACCTGCGCCTCCAGGCTAGGGCGGCTTCAATCCAGAAGAAGAGCGAGGCCAAGGCCGAGACAGAGATCACCTCGACGCTTGCGCCTAGACGGTATACCAGGAGATATCCAGCCAGGAAGGTCGTGAAGAAGGCCGCGTAGAACACGAAGCGGGGGACTATGATGGAGCCGAGGAGGAGAAATGGGCCTAGGGCGCTGGCGTCCACCTTCCTTTCAGCCAGATACGCCCCATATTGGTCCTGCTTCACCAGCTCAAGCTCGATGAGCTTGTTAAGGTGGTAGTAGGCAACGCTCGGACTCTTGAAGCCCATGGCGCGCTGCACCTCTCTGACGCCCGCGCTCTCCCCCTTCTTCAGGAGGAACACGTAGACCTTCACCGTTGAGGCCGAGAGGCGGTCGTCGCGCTTCAACATGGATTGGGGGGCTGGGGAGGCGGTTAAACCTTTGCCAACGGCTGTTCGTCCTAGTAGAACAGGGGCGAACTTACGCAACGAAGGCAAATTTGACGCCTTTAAGGAGCAGAGGGGCGCTTCTCCTCCTGGCCAGCCCTCCTATCCACCCGGACCGAAATGGGGACGTGCCGGATTCGGAGCACAGTAATCTTGGATTCCGCGAATCCCCTAAGCCTTGCCTTTTGTTCGCGGGAATCTCAGCCGTGGACGCCCAGGGAGCACTTTTACGACCCGTCCCATGAAACAGATACAGAAATGGCCCGTTCTGAGGCAGCAATACTCTTGCGCACATGCTTTTAAGTATCAACAACTTCTCACTCCCGGCATCGGTGATTGAAACGCAGGTCATCAACCATGATCTGGTGATAGTGGGGGCTGGGCTGGCTGGCCTAAGGGCTGCAATTCAGGCGGCCATAGTCAGCGGCGGGAAGCTCGACATCGCCATAGTCTCCAAAGTCCACCTCATGAGAGCCCACAGCGTCGCAGCCGAAGGTGGGACCGCAGCCGTGCTCTACACCGATGAAAAGGACAGCGTGGAGCTGCATGCCTTCGATACCGTCAAGGGAGCTGACTACCTCGCCGACCAGGACGTCGTCGAGCTCTTCGTGAAGCTCGCTCCAGAGGAAATCTTGAGGCTGGAACACTGGGGGATGCCTTGGAGCCGGAGGCCCGACGGGCGGATCGCCCAGAGGCCCTTTGGAGGGCACAGCTTCCCGAGGGCGACCTATGCCGCCGACAAGACGGGATTCTATGAGATGCAGACCCTGTATGACACCCTCCTGAAGTATACCTCAATACACTTCTACGAAGAGTGGTTCCTCACCTCGCTGGTCATCGAAGGAGGTGTATGCAGAGGCATCACGGCCATAAACATGAAATCGGGGGAGCTCGTGGGGTTCGCCGCCAAGGCCACCATCATCGCTACGGGAGGGCTGGGCCGCCTCTTCGGTTTTACGACCTACTCCCACAGCGTTACAGGTGATGGTGCGGGGGCCCTCTACAGGGCCGGAATGGCCCTGAAGGATGTTGAATTTGTCCAGTTTCATCCTACAGGCCTCGTCCCATCGGGGATACTGATCACCGAGGCCGTCAGGGGCGAGGGCGGCATCCTGGTGAACAGCAAGGGAGAACGGTTCATGAAGAGGTATGCCCCGGAGAAGCTGGAGCTGGCCCCTCGCGACCTCATATCGAGGTCCATCGTCACAGAGATCGAGCAGGGGAGAGGATTCAAGGGGCCCAACGGCCTGGATTACGTCCTCCTCGACTTCAGCCCCATCGGGGCTGAGAAGGTGAAGGAGAGGCTTCCAATGATGATAGAGCTGGGTCATAACTTCGTAGGCATCGACCCTCTGGAGGCGCCGCTTCCGATTCGGCCTGTGGCTCATTATAGCATGGGGGGGATAAGCGTCGACATCAACGGGGAGACATCAGCTAGGGGCCTGTGGGCGGCGGGAGAATGCGCTTGCGTCAGCGTCCACGGGGGGAACCGCCTTGGGTCCAATTCGACGACCGCCTGCCTGGTCTACGGAAGGATCACTGGCGAACGCGCGGCGAAGTATGTGATGGGAGGTGCATCTGCGCCCGGGATCGCAGCCGAGAGGATGGCAGCCGAAGAGAAGAGGATATTCGTGGACCTCCTCGGCAGGGAGCAGGGGGAGGACCCCTATGCGATCAAGAAGGAGCTCTGGTCCACCATGGACAGCAACGTCTACGTCTATAGGACCGAGCAGGGGCTTGCCGAGGCCCTGAAGAAGGTCAAGGAGCTGCGATCACGGTTCGCCAAGGTCAGGGTCGAGGACAAGTCTAAGAACTTCAACACGAACCTGACTGGGACCCTGGAGGTGGGGAACCTCCTGGACGTAGCGGAAGCGGTGGTGACTTCAGCACTCCTCAGGAAGGAATCAAGGGGGGGTCACGCCAGGAAGGACTTCCCCAAGAGGGACGATGTGAACTTCTTGAAGCATTCCATGATCTACTATACTCCAGAAGGACCGAGGGTAGAGTACATGCCGGTAGTCATCACGAAGTGGGCCCCCACGGAGAGAAAGTATTGAGAGGGTGATGAAGATGGGCCAAGAGACCGTGATGGAGAAGGAGAACAAGGCGGGCCTCTACCGGGGTTGGATCAAGTTCTGGAACAGGAACTTCGAAAGATGGCTCTACGCGATGCATAGGATAACGGGCGTCGGCGTAGGCATCTATTTCGTGGCCCACATCTGGGAGACGAGCGTCGCGGCACAGGCCTTTCTGGACAAGCAGCCGGCAGTCTGGGCGAACCTCATGAATTACCTCGCCAACTATGCCTTCAGCACGGGCCTCCTGTTGGTGGCCGCTGCGGCCGTCTTCCACAGCCTCAACGGAGTGAGGCTGATAGCTTCGGAGCAGGGCTGGCTCATCGGAAAGGCGACTCGTCCCACCTATCCCTTCCTGCCAAGCAGCCTGAGGGGCGCCCAGAGATGGCTGGGAGTGGTCATCGTGGTAGTCTCCTTCGTCCTCCTTGTGTTCGCCTTCTACCAGCTCTTCGTCGTCGCCCTGGGGGCGTGACAATGAGAGAATCAAGGTTCATGCTCCTTCAGTACCTGACCGGCGCCGGGATACTCGTCCTCGGCGCAATGCACTTTGCCCTCCTCTCCTTCGCCTACGGGGGGTTCGGCAAGGCGCTCACCTTCGACACAGTGAACGCAACCTACCTTGCCTACGGGCTCTTCTTCGAGCTCCTCCTGGTCCTGCTCTCCTTTCATATCTTCAACGGCTTCCGAAAGGTCCTCACGGAGTTCCGACAGGGGAAGCTCTACGAAACAGCCGTGACCTGGATAATGTTCCTCGGAGGTGCGGCAACCTTTCTTTGGGGGACCCGCACGATCCTGATCTTCCTGGGGGTCCTCCACTGATGTCTCAGGATACGGGGGAAGTCCCGGTGGTGCCGCTGCACTTCGACCCCAAGGTCATGGAGGGCCTGGGCAAGCCCATCAGGAACGTCTCCTTCAAGGTGTTCAGATACGACCCCGGGAAGGGGCAGGGGGTCAGGTATTCGTCGTATGAGGTCCCCATCTTCAAGGGGACCACGGTGTTGGATGCCCTCCTCTACATCAAGGAGAAGCTGGACCCATCGCTCTCCATCCGTTACTCCTGTCGCATGTCAGTCTGCGGGTCATGTGGCATGGTGATCAACGGAAAGGAGCTGCTCGCCTGCAGGACCCAAGTGGAGAAGCTGGAGAAGCACGACATCGTCGTGCGCCCGATGAACAACATGCCGGTCACACGGGACCTGGTGACTGACTTCTCCGTGTTCTTCGAGAAGCACCGCTCGGTGCTTCCCTACATCGTCAGGGAAGACGTAGACCTTAATCTCAACAGGGAATACATGCAGACGCCGGATCAGGTCATCGACTTCCTGATGTTCTCCAACTGCATCAAGTGCGGCCTCTGCTACTCAGCCTGTCCCACTAACGCCCTGGATGAATCCTTCCTAGGGCCGCAGGCCATGGCGCAGGCGTACAGGTACGTGGCTGATACGAGGGACGGCGCCCAGGGCAAGAGGATGGAGATCCTCGACGCTCGCCATGGCCTGTGGAGCTGCCATTTCGCTGGGAGCTGCAGTGACGTCTGCCCGAAGGGCGTCGACCCCGCCTTTGCCATACAGCAGCTGAAGACCCTGGCCATAAGAAAGGCTGGAGTCCTCAAGAAGAAGAAGCCCGCCCCGAACGTTCCTCAGGTCAGAGAGCTGGTCCCAGAAAGGTAGAACTGGAGAAAAGCCATCGTTAGGCGTAGAGCTTCCTTACCACAGCCAGGTCCTTCCCCCAGTCCCTGACGTCCCTCACCGGAGTCTCTAGGATCATGGGCAGGTGCCTGACCCTCTGGTCGTGAAGAATGGCCTTGAATCCGCCAGTCCCGATGTATCCTCTGCCAATGTTCTCGTGACGGTCGAGGTGGCAACCGAGGCCTCCCTTGGAGTCGTTAAGGTGAATCAGCTTGAGCCGTCCGATGCCCACGGATTCGTCGAACCTATTCAGCATATCATCCACGGCATTGGCCGAGGTCAAATCGTATCCACCGGCGTAGAGGTGGCATGTGTCGACGCAGATGCCCATTGGAAATGAATCCCCCACCAATGCCAGGATGTTCTTCAGGTCGTCAAATCCGGAGCCCACGCTGTTCTTCTGGCCGGCGGAGTTCTCCAGGAGTGCCGGGACCTTCGATCCTGTAGCAGAAAAGGCCTTGGCGATGGCCGCCGCCACCCTTCCCTGGCCGTACTGTTTTCCCTTCCCGAGGTGGCTGCCCAAGTGGAGAACGATGCCATCCAGTCCCAGGAGGGTCGCGCGCCGCATCTCTTCAGAAAGCGCATCGAGAGAGCGCTCGTAGATGATGGGATCGGGGGTCGCAAGATTGGGGAGATATGGCATGTGAGAGATGGCCACCTTGATCCCTGACTTCTTCAGCTTCTCCCTGAAGAGGGCTGCCACCTCCTCCTTGATTGGACCGAACTTCCAGCCCTGTGGGTTCCTCGTGAACATCTGAAACGCGTTGCAGCCCAGCTCGAGGGCCCTATCGACGGACAGGTCGAGGGAGCCGCTGGCGCTCACATGGACGCCTAGGGTAGGACGGTCCTTTGGCAAACGAGTCGTCTCCAATGTGGACGCCCCTCTTCTCTATAAGAGGGTTCTGGAGTTGGTCCAAGCCTTAAATCGCCAGGAGGTATCAGGGATTCCGCATTGAAGATCGCCGTCTTTGGCGGCACGGGCGACCTGGGACGGGGGCTTTCCCTCCGACTCGCCGGACGCCACGATGTGATTATAGGGTCCAGGGATGAAGATAGGGCGAAGTCGACGGCAGCGGAGCTCTCAGCTATCGTGGGCGGCCGGCCTGGAACGATTATCGCGGGCTCGATAACAGGTGCGGGTAACGCCGATGCGGTCTCCCAGGCCGAGTTGGTGGTCCTGGCGGTGCCTGCCGATACGCTCGAAGGATTCCTCGAAGTCGCCAAGGGCTTCCCATGGAAAGGGCAGCTCGTCCTGTGCCCGGTAACCAGGTTCATGAAGGAGGGAGGAGCATTCGTGTACAAGCCCTTCTCCTTCGGGCAGAGGGTCCTCTCGGCCGCAGAGTTGGTCCAGGAGAGACTGGGCGACGGAGTGAGCGTGGTCTCGGGCCTTCACTGTGTGCCGGCGGCAAGGCTCGGTGACCTTGCCGACGCGCTGGGGTTCGACGTCCCCTTGGCGGGCGCGAGGGATTCGGCTGGCAGGCTGGGGGAACTGCTAGAAGGGATAGGCGGCCTTAGGCCGCTTTTCGCAGGCCCCCTAGCGGTCTCGGCTTCGCTGGAGGCGCTCACACCTCTGCTGCTGAACATCGCGGTGAGGAATAAGATTAAAGAACCCGGCTTCCGAGTGGTTGGCTGAAAGCTTCGAGGGAAGTTGCTGTTTGCAGAGAAGCACCATCTCCGTCCTTTTGGCAATCCTTCTAACTGTCATATGCCTCGGGGTTTCCTTTCAGAGCCAATGGGCGACGTCCAACTCTCAGGGCCTAATTACTTACACGGTCAGGGAGGCGGGCCTTCCCTTCCAATGGATGCTCTTCGAGGTCTCCTCGCCCGTGGGCCCGTCCTCATTCTTCAAGGTGGATCCAGTTCTCCTCGTGATAGATTTCGTGATATGGGCGTGCGTGACCTATGGCGTGCTCTACGTCCTGAAACTTCCCAGAGGCGTCGTGAAGGCGCCTCTTGAGCCGCCTCCTTCTACTTAGTGTACCTGCGAAGGATGAAGAACGCGCAGGCGCCCGTTACGATGAGCACGAAGTGATAGCTGATTATCCTCCATGCGAACACCATGGGCCAGGAGCTTACGCCGAAGACGTAGGAGGAGTAGAAGTAGACCCCCGCCTCTGCAACTCCCGAGCCCCCGAGGGTTATCGGGAGGTTGCCAAGTACGATTGAAGCGTAAACGGTCGGGGCGCAGTCCAGGAAGGACAGGTGTAGGCCGAATCCGAGGGAGACTAGCCAGAGGGTTGCGCCGGTGAGGAGGACCGTGAAGAAGGTGTATATTCCCACGATTAGCAGCTTGAGGCCGTTCCTTCTGGTGAATGTGTTGTTGGCGGCAACGCAGAACTCGCTCAGGAAGACGTTTCCCTTCTCCATCAGGCTCTGAGCTCTGATCTCCCCTACCACCCAGCGAAGCGGCCTCGACAGGAAGGTTGGCATGCGTATCATGCCCTTATGAGAAAGGATTACGACGCCGGTGACGAACGAGAGGATCACCAGGGAAACGGCCAGGACCACGCCGCCGAGGAACAGCTCCCCTTGCTGTAGTGCATAGAGCCCGGCGATCAGGGCAATCCCGTTCCCCGCATACACGTCGAAGACGATCTCGATGTACGGAAGCCAGAGCGCCCTTCCTGACACCTCACCGTTCTTCACCATCCAAGCCGCCCTCGCGACCTCTCCCCCCACATACGCCAGGCTAGTGAGGGCCACGAACTCGCTCCCGAGGCGAACGGCCAGGCTTTCGAAGAACGGGTACTTCCTGTCGCTGAACGAGTTGATTATGAAGTTAAAGCGGAGGGCCATCAGCATTAGCCTGACGACGACGGTGCCAATGGCTGCGAGTAGTATGACGGGGGCGATGGAGAGGAGGACGGCGGGGTTGACGCCGGTGACAGACGTTATTATGACCAGGATGATAAGGCTGAGGACTATGGCGGCGATGGTGACATAGCTAGCCTTCATGGGACGGCTCCTCTCCTTTCAGCGTTATCCATCAGCCTTCCCGACCCACCTCACCCCAACTACGATATATATGCGTAGTTGGGCCATTAACCCGTGCGCGGCACTCAGCCCAGGCGCAACGAAAAGGAAATCCCAAAGCTCGTGGCCTTCGACATGGATGGCACCCTCCTGAGCGGCACGCCCAGCTGGGAGATGATTCATGAGCACTACGGGACCATGGAGTCAGCCAGACAGTCGCACATCGACTATTCCTCGCACAAGATCTCCTACCGGCAGTTCATGAGGCGGGATGTTTCGGCCTGGCCGAGGCCTCTAAAGAGGGCGGAGTTGATGGAAGCCCTAGGCCAATACAGGCTGAGGCCGGAGGCACCCGGCGTTGTCGATGACCTCAAGCTCCTCGGCTATGAGGTCGCCGTCATCAGCTCGGGCCTAGACCTCATCGTGAGGCCCGTCGCCAAGAGGCTCGGGATAAGGTACTTCCTCGCGAACAGGCTGGGCTTCGATGCCAGGGGGATCTTCAACGGCAAGGTGTATCCGTTAGTCGACCCTCTCCGCAAGGATATCGCGCTCGAAGGGCTGGCCCTCCGGCTTGGTGTCAGACTAGGAGACACGATATGCGTGGGGGACAGCAGCTACGATGAATCGTTCCTCAGGGCGGGGGGGAAGGCCTTCGTGGTGGGAAACCCCGTCCTGTCGGCCCAACTGGGCGTCCCCAACCTAACCAACCTCGAAGAGCTTCTGGAACACCTAGCCATCCGATAGGCCTTCGGTCCGCTAGGCTCTCAACGCGCTTGGGTCATGCCACCCGAGGCCTAGAGATGAACATACATGGCGATGACCGCATATGAACCTGCAGCGATGATGGCCGAGGCTGGGATGGTCACGAACCAGGCCCAGACTATCCTCCTCGCCACCCCCCACCTTACCGCGGAAAGCCTCCGTGTGGCCCCCACCCCCATTATGGCGCCCGATACTACGTGCGTCGTGCTCACGGGGATCCCCAGAAACGACGAGGTGAGTATGGTCATTGCCGCGGCCGTCTCGGCGGCGAACCCGTTGAAGGGCTGGAGCTTTGTAATCCTCATCCCCATCGTCCTAACTATCCTCCAACCTCCGAAGGCAGTGCCCATGGCGATGGAGAAGTGAGCTGCAAGTACCACCCAGAGGGGTGGGACCGAGGCAGATGGTAGGTACCCTACGCTGAACAACAGCACGGTAACCACGCCCATGGTCTTCTGGGCGTCGTTCGTGCCATGGCTCAAGCTTAGCAGGCTGGCGGACACCAGCTGGAGGCGTCTAAAGTATTGGTTTATGGCGGCGGACGTGCTCGTGAAGAAGAGCCTGATGAAGATCACCGAAAGCAGCATCGCTACACCCATCCCTATGAATGGAGAGAGGAACATGAACGCGATGACCTTGGATAGCCCGGCCCATTCGATGATCGAGAAACCGGCCTTTGTGACAGTCGCCCCTACAAGGCCCCCGATCAGTGCGTGCGAAGAGCTGGTGGGAAGTCCAAGCCTCCATGTTATGACATCCCAAGCTATGGCTCCTACGAGCGCACCCAGGACGACGTTGGGGTCGACCGCGTTCGGGCTGACTATGCCTGAGCCGATGGTGCCAGCGACAGCCACCCCGAAGACTACGAATGCGATGAAGTTGAAGAAGGCCGCCATAAGGACGGCCCGAGGGGGCGAGAGTACCCGGGTGGAGACCACCGTCGATATGGCGTTGGCGGCGTCGTGGAACCCGTTGAAGAAGTCGAAGGAGTATGCAACTAGCACTATTCCTGCTATGTAGTAGAAGTCGACCATGCTCCGGCACGGCCTAGGTGTTCTTCATCACGATGTCGCGAAGGACGTAGCCGACATCTTCGCACCTGTCCGTGGTGGCCTCCATGTATTCGTAGATCTCTTTGAGCTTGACGATCTGTATCAGGTCCCCGCTCTTGAAGAGGTCGGCCACGGACTCGTTGAGGAGGACATCGGCGACATTCTCCAGCCGGTCCACCTCCGTGCACTTTTCGTCGATGTCCTTGCTCAGCCGGCGCATCGAGTTGAAAGCCAGGTCCAACTCCTTCACGCAGGAGAGGATTATGTCGGCGAACTGCTTCATCACGACGTTGGAGGTGCCTATCTCATAGAGGGCAAGCCTGTTGGCGGTCGCGTAGATGAAGTCGAGCACGTCGTCGTAGCTTGAAGCGAGCTTGGAGATGTCTTCGTGGTCGATGGGGGTTATGAAGCACTTGTTGAGCTTCGTGTAGATTTCGTGCACGATTTCGTCGCCCTTGTGCTCTAGTTCCTTTATCCTGTCCCTCTTGACCGGCACGTCAGTGAAGTTGTTTACCAGCTCCACCAGGGACTGGGCTCCGTCGACGACGTTCTGAGACTCCTTCTCAAGAAGCTCAAAGAAGACCTTATCCTGTGGGATAAATACCTCTCTGATGCTCAATGTAGATAACTGTCATGTGCCTCGCGCTACGTGGGATAAAAGGCTTCTAAATGGCCGCCAGAGACTCGATGCCCAGGAGCTGGAATAGTTGTCCCATGGCCCCCTTGAACCCCTGGACGAGGTAGGCCCTGGCCTTCTTGACGTCCACCTCCTTCTCCGAGATGACGGGGCAGGTTTCGTAGAACTGGTTGAAGGCCACGGCGAGCTCGTGGGCGTACTGGGCTAGCTTCCTAGGAGCCATTGCGGAGACCGCGTTCTCCAGCTCCATGTCGAATCGCGACATCAATAACACCAGCCGTGTTTCCTCCGGCGTCTTCAGCTGGGCTGCGACCGGCTGGGTGAGCTTGATGGGCTTGAAGTTCAGCTTCTCGAGGAGCCGTGAAGCACGTGCATAGCTGTAGACTATGTAGGGACCCGTGTCCCCCTCCAGCCTAAGTGACTCCTTGAAGTCGAAGGTGATGGTCTTGTCGAGATCCTGCTTGATCATGTCGTAGCGGAGGGCCGCGACGGCCAGCTTCTCGCCTACATTGGAGAGCCACTTGTTGCCGGCCTCCGGATTCCCCGCCGCGCTCTGCTCCCTTGCCTTCGCCGCCAGAGAGTCGAGCACGTCATCCACGTTTACATATATGCCGAAGCGGCCAGACATCCTCAAGGACTCCTTGTCATCCTTCACCTTGACGCCCAGGTCCTTGGCGGTGTCGTTGCTGAGGTTGACCTCGCCATATGCTAGGTGGCAGTAGGTCCTCCCCTCGAGGCCCAGCTTATCGATGGCATAGGCGACCAGCTTCTGGACTCTGCTCTGGCTGGCCCCGATGACGGAGACGCAGAGGTCGCAACCGCCGAAGGTGAGGCTCTCCTTCTTCCTCGGCTCCGGAGAGGTGGCCCACAGGAACCTGCCTCCCTCCTGAGTCATGAATCGCTTGTAGGAGAAGCGGTCCGGCAGGATGCCCATCTTCCAGGCAGCATAGGGGATGTCCTTGGCGGCGTAGACCGCCGTTCCATCGCTTCTGACGAGTACCTTCTCCTCGCCCTCTTCCTCCGATTCGAGCACCCAGCAGCCCTGAAGCTTGCCCTCCGTGGCTAGGCTGACCACACCCTTCTTCTTCAATAGATCAAACGCCTCATCCCAGTAGCCCGCCCTGAGAATATGGCTCTCGTAGTTCAGCACGTCGTACTGGATGCCCATCCTGTGCACCGTCTCCAGCTGGGCCCTCACCACCTTCTCCACCACCTCCTGGGCAAGCTTAGCCACCTTGTTGTTCCCCTCCTCGATGGCCTTGCTGACTTCCTTCCTCTTGTCCATCAAGGCGGTGTCCTGTGCGTAGAGGTCGTTCACCTTCACGTAGACCGAGTCCCCGCAATACTGATCGTACTTCATCCCCGAAGGAGCCTTCTTCGACAGGCCCCCGTAGAGCATCCCGGTGATCACGTCGGCCACCTGGGCCCCTGTGTCATCGATGTAGTTCAGCACATCCACCCTGTATCCCGCCTTCTGGTAGACGCGGGCTAATGTGTCGCCCACCACAGCGTTCCTCGCGTGGCCGATGTGGAGGGCCTTGTTCGGATTGACGCTGGTGTGTTCCACGATGACCTTCTTGCCCTTTCCTATGTCCATGGCTCCAAAGTTGGGGTTGTTGATGGCGGCGTCGACGACCTCATGTGCCAGCACGGGGAGGTTAAAGCGGAAGTTGATGTATCCGGCTGAGTGAGGCTGGGCGCTCATCACATAGTGGGAGTCCTTCAGATTCATGTTGTTCGCCACCCTCAGCGCTGCTTCCTTGGGGGCCAGACCGAGGACCTTCGCCAAGTTGAACGCGACGTTACACGTCAGCTCGCCCAGCTCAGGGCTGGGTGGCTCCGAGAATGAATATGCCACGGCCTCCACACCCATCGCCTTCAAGGAGCCTTCGACGAGACGGCCGGCCTCCGCCTGTGCTTCCCTAAACGTTAGACGCTCACCATGCGCAGTTCATTTGTCCTGCCGTGCACTAATTAGCTTTCCTAATGCGTAGCCTACCGCCTCGACTACCCCCGCCCCCTGTCTGCCTTTCACGATGTGCTCCGCGGCGGCTCGGGCGGCCGAGTCGCTGTTCCCCACAGCAATCGAATGGCCCACCAAATCGAACATGGGTGTGTCGGTCTCGCTGTCGCCTATGGCGACCACTTCGGCCGGAGGGATTCTCATCATCTTAAGAACTTTAGAGAGGCCTAGAGCCTTGTCGACGGCCGAGTTCGTTATGTGAAATGCATATCCGCTGTCCAGGACCTTGACGCTGAGGCCACTTGCTTCGAGAACCCTTCTCAGCACTCCCACGTCCATCGTCCTCTCCAGCACCACCTCTGTGAACCGGGGGAAGGTGTCCCTTAGAACTATGCCTTCGACCTTAGATGCGAGGTAGTCGTAGGCAAGAAGGGGCTGCGTGTTGTCGGCCCAGAGGCGAATTTGAAGAGGTGTTTTGAAGACCGTTACGCCTCCATTCTCGCCAACCACGACACGCGAAAGCCCCAGGTTGATGGAAAGGCCTAGGAGCTCCCAGCCACTCCTTCCGCTCACAAGGATAACTGGATATCCCATCCTCTGGACGTTCGCAAGGGTCAAGGCGGCCTCAAG
>Ga0187771_10000376_pt1 | contig 27042 bp, 27 predicted proteins | sample 0116_SJ02_MP15_1_FD_133139 | JGI IMG/M metagenome (GOLD analysis project Ga0187771, IMG submission 133139) | Tropical peat soil microbial communities from peatlands in Department of Meta, Colombia - 0116_SJ02_MP15_10_MG | ecosystem: Environmental > Terrestrial > Soil > Wetlands > Peat | place... | reverse complement strand
GTGCGCACAAGTTGTTTCAGCGCGACAAGGACTACATCGTGCGCAACGGCGAGGTCGTCATCATCGACGAGTTCACCGGCCGCATGATGCCGGGTCGCCGCTATTCGGAAGGTCTGCACCAGGCGCTTGAGGCCAAGGAGCATCAGCCGATCCAGCCGGAGAACCAGACGCTCGCCTCGATCACCTTCCAGAACTATTTCCGCATGTACGAGAAACTCGCCGGCATGACCGGCACGGCGCTCACCGAGGCCGACGAGTTCCTCGACATCTACAATCTCGACGTGCTGGAAGTGCCGACCAACATGCCGCTCGTCCGCATCGACGACGACGACGAGGTCTACCGTACGGCGAAGGAGAAATATCGGGCGATCATCGCGCTGATCGAGGACTGCAAGAAGCGTGGCCAGCCGGTGCTGGTCGGCACCACCTCGATCGAGAAATCCGAGCAGCTCGCCGAATCGCTGCGCGGCGAGGGCTGGGAGCAGCACGACTTCTCCGATCCCAACGCCTTTGCCGCGCTCTATGCCGGCGGCGAGGGCGCGACCCGCAAGAAGGTCTTCGCCATCCTCAACGCCCGCTACCACGAGCAGGAAGCCTATATCGTGGCGCAGGCCGGCGTGCCCGGCGCCATCACCATCGCCACCAACATGGCCGGCCGCGGCACCGACATTCAGCTCGGCGGCAATGCCGATATGCGCATCCGCCAGGAGCTGCACGACATCGAGGACCCGCGCGAACGCGAGAAAAGCCCGGGCGCCGCCGCCATTCGCGAGCAGGTCAAGACGCTGAAGGGGAAGGCGCTCGCCGCCGGCGGCCTCTACGTGCTCGGCACCGAGCGGCACGAGAGCCGGCGCATCGACAACCAGCTGCGCGGCCGCTCGGGACGCCAGGGCGACCCCGGCCATTCCAAGTTCTTCCTGTCGCTGGAAGACGACCTGATGCGCATCTTCGGCTCCGACAAGCTCGACGGCATGCTGCAGAAATTGGGTCTGAAGGAGAACGAGGCGATCGTTCATCCCTGGATCAACAAGGCGCTGGAGAAGGCGCAGCAGAAGGTCGAGGCGCGCAACTTCGACATCCGCAAGAATCTGCTCAAGTTCGACAACGTGATGAATGACCAGCGCACGGTCATCTTCGAGGAGCGGCTCGACCTGATGCGCGACGAGGCGGTCGACGACACCATCTCCGGCATGCGCCACTCGGTGATCGAGGATCTGATCGCCAAGCACATTCCCGCCAACGCCTATGCCGAGCAGTGGGACGTCGAGGGCCTCGACAAGGTGCTGCGCGAGATGCTCACGCTCGACGTGCCGGTGAAGGATTGGGCCAAGGAAGAGGGCATTGCCGACGAGGAGATGAAGGAGCGCATCATCCGCCGCGCCGACGAGCACATGGCCGGCAAGGTGGCCAAATGGGGCCCCGACGTGATGCGCTATGTCGAGAAGTCGATCCTGTTGCAGACGCTCGACCATCTCTGGCGCGAGCACCTGGTCATGCTTGAGCATTTGCGCCAGGTGATCGGCCTGCGCGGCTACGGCCAGCGCGATCCGCTCAACGAATACAAGGCGGAGGCGTTCAGCCTGTTCGAGGCGATGATGGCGCGCCTGCGCGAGGCGGTCACCGCGCAGTTGATGCGCGTCGAGATCGTGCAGCAGCCGCCGGAAGAGCCGCCGCCGCAGCAGTTGCCTTACATGGAAGCGCACAAGGTCGATCCGACGACCGGCGAGGACGAACTGGCGCCGGCGCTCGCGCCGGCGCTGGTTGGCGCCAACGGCAATGGCGCGCAGGCGGCCCGCACCGCACCGGCCGCGCGCAATCCGAAAGACCCGACCACCTGGGGCAAGGTCGGCCGCAACGAGCCGTGCCCCTGCGGCTCCGGCAAGAAATACAAGCACTGCCACGGCAAATACGCCTGAGGCTCGCGTCCGTTTTGCAGCGCGCATAGTGCCGTCGGCGCCCTTGCCATAGGATGCGCCGATGGCATTGCTCGACGACCCCGCGCGTTTTTCGCCGCAGGCCGAGGCCGAAGACTGGCTGGCGGCCTTCGAGACGGCGTTGCAGGCCGGCGATGCCGATGCCGTGGCCGGCTTGTTCCTCGCCGACGGCCTCTGGCGCGACCTGCTCGCCTTCACCTGGACCATCCAGACCGTCGCCGGCCGGCCGGCGATCGCGGCCATGCTGCGCGCGCGGCTCGCGCGCACCCAGCCGGCAAATTTCCACATCCCGCCGCAGCGCACCGCGCCGCGCTGGATCAGCCGCGCCGGCAGCGAGTGCATCGAGGCGCTATTCGAGTTCGAAACAGCGGTCGGACGCTGCAACGGCGTGCTGCGGTTGAAGCCGGACCGGCAGGGGCGGCTGCAGGCCTGGACGCTTAACACCAACTTGCACGAAATCCGTGGCTACGAAGAACACTTCAAGCGCCGCGGCGGGCCCGACTCGACGCGCGATTTCGGCGCCGAGAATTGGGCGGACCGTCTCGCCCGCCAGCGCGCCTATGCCGACCATGATCCCGCCGTGCTGGTCGTTGGCGGAGGCCAAGCCGGCCTGTCGATCGCCGCGCGCCTCAATCAGCTCGGCGTCGACACGCTGATCGTCGACCGCCACCCGCGCGTCGGCGACAACTGGCGCACGCGCTACCATTCGCTGACGCTGCACAACGAGATCCACGTCAATCATCTGCCCTACATGCCGTTCCCGCCGACATGGCCGGTCTACATCCCGAAGGACATGCTGGCGAACTGGTTCGAGGCCTATGTCGAGGCGATGGAGCTCAACGTGTGGATCGGCACCTCGCTTGCCGCCGGCGGCTATGACGATGAGCGCCGACAATGGAACGTCTCGCTGCGCCGCGCCGATGGCAGCGAGCGCGTGATGCATCCGCGCCATTTGATTTTCGCGACCGGCGTGAGCAGCATCCCCTTTACGCCCGATCTGCCCGGGCTCGCCGATTTTGCCGGCACGAAGGTGCATTCCGGCGACTTCAAGCACGCCGAGCAATGGAAGGGCCGCAAGGTGCTGGTGCTCGGCACCGGCACCAGCGGCCACGACGTCGCGCAGGAACTCACCGCGCATGGCGCCGAGGTCACCATCATCCAGCGCAGCAAGACTTACGTGGTCAGCCTAAAGGAGGCGCAGAGCGTCTACGCCGTCTATTCGGAAGGTATTCCGTTCGACGACTGCGACCTCTTGGCGACCTCGTTTCCCTATCCGGTTTTGCAGCGTTCCTATCAGCTTTCCACCGAGAAGGGCCTCAAGGTCGACAAGGCGCTGCTCGATGCGCTCGACAAGCGCGGCTTCCGCCTGTGGGCGGGCGAGGACGATACCGGCTTCCAGATGATGTATCTGCGCCGCGGCGGCGGCTATTATTTCAACGTCGGCTGCTCCGAGCTTATCATTTCCGGCAAGGTTAAGCTGCTGCAGTTCGCCGACATCGACCGCTTCGTTGCCGAGGGCGCGCGGCTGAAAGGCGGGAGCCTGGCGCCCGCCGAATTGCTGGTGCTCGCCACCGGCTACAAGAACCAGCAGGAGGCGGTGCGGCTTTATCTCGGCGATGCGATCGCCGACCGGATCGGCCCGGTGTGGGGCTTCGACGAGGGCGGCGAGTTGCGCAACATGTGGCGGGTGACGGCGCAGCCGGGTTTGTGGTTCACCGCCGGCAGCCTGGCGCAATGCCGTATCTTCTCGCGCTATCTCGCGCTGCAGATCAAGGCGCTGGAGGAAGGGCTGCTGAATTAGCTGCGTTCACTTCGGCAGCGCGAGCGCCAGTTGCTTGCGGAATTTGCGGTCGCGCTTCAAGTGCCACTCGCGACTCATCGCCTCGCGCTTGCTCGAAAACCATTCCGAGTGCAGCAGTACCCAGACGCGCCCGCGCGTGGTGCGCGCGCCCTTGCCGGCATTATGCTGCGTAAGCCGGCGCGCGACGTCGTGGGTCCAGCCGACATAAGTGAGGGGGCGGTTCTTGCTGCGCGTGCCGAGAACGTAGACGAAGCAGTCCATGCGCGCCGGTCAGCGCAGCGCGGTCCAGCGGCTCTCGAACGAACCGGCTGGCACCACCGGCTGCGCGCCCGACAACAGGCTTTCGCCGCTCGGCTGCGGCGCCGAGAAGGCGGTGCGTATTTCCGGCGCCTGCACTGCGGGTGCTTGCGGCGTCTGCTTCGCCACCTCTTGCGGCTTGGCCGGCGCTGCTTCCTGCGCCTTCGGCTTTACGGGAGCCGGCACCGAAGCCGTGTGCATCACGGCCTCACGTTTCGGCTTCGCCGTCTGGTCTGTGGTGCTGCCGCGCAAGGCCAGCGCCTGGTCCGGCGCGGGCTGCGCTTGCGCCTTCGAGCCGCTGAAGAAGTTGCCCAGCAGGCTGGCGATCGATTTCGGTTGCTCGGGCGGCGCTTCGCCTTCCTTCGCCTGCGGCGCCGGTTGCGGCAGCGGCACATTCGCCAGCATGGTCGGCTGCTGCGCCGCCGCCGGTGTTGCCGAAGCTGGCATCACGACTTGGCTGGCGGGTGGCGTCTGATTGGGCGTGCGCGGCAATGCGCCGGGCGCGGTCGCTACCTGGATCAGGCGGCCGTTGTTGTCATAGCCCTCCTGTGTGCCAAGCTGCGAGGCGAATACCGGATTCATGCCGCCGTCGCCGACATGCGGCGGCACCAGCGCCACGCCCTCGGCGATGTACTTGGCCATCTGATATTGCTCTTGCCGCTGGTAATTGAGCACGGCGTCGGCGACCGTCGGGTCGAGCCGGTAGGCCGGGCACTTGCCGCGCGGGTCGAACTTGAGGGGCTTAGACGAATTCTCCGGCGCCGCCGCGTCGAACACGTAGCGCTTCTCGCACACCGCGACGGTCGGCTCCTGATGGGTGGCTTCAAACGCGTCGTAGCCTTCCTTCAGCTCTTTCCAGAAGGCGAGGTTCGGATTGTTGCGGTGGCGCGCCATGTTCACCGCGGTCATGTGGAACGGGAAGGCCTCGAACTGAAATTCCTTCTGTCCGCCGTAAAACGACTCGCGCGCCAGCGAGTAGATCTCCTGGATCTGCTCGTCGGTCATTGCGTAGCAGCCGCGCGAGGAGCAGTCGCCATGTACCATCAACTCGGAGCCGGTGCGGCCCCAGGCGCGATCGAAGGCGTTCGGATAGCCGGTGTTGAAGGCGAGATAGTAGTTGGAGTTCGGATTCATCTGCCCGGGCGTGATGGTGTAGAAGCCCTCGGGCGCTTGGCGGTCGCCTTCCTTGATCTTGGGACCGAGGTCGCCCGACCAGCGGCAGATCGGATAAGTCTTCAACAGCGCGTATTCGCCGTCCTGGTTCTTCTTCCAGATTTCCAGCTCCGACTCTTCCTTGAACAGGCGGGCGAGGATCGGCGAGTTTTTGTCCATGTGCTTGGCCTCGAGGTCGGCCAGCATCTTGTCGGACAGGGGAGCGAGCGCGCGCCCGGTCGGCGTCACGTCTTGCGGATTGCAGCCGGCAAGCGCAGTCGCAGCGGCTACGGCCGCCGAGACGAGCAGGGCGCGGACGAGCGGACGGTTCAAACGCGGTTACTCCCCGAAGGGACGGTCCCTCATTGAAATATCGTTATCCATAAGATGTGGCGACCGCAAGGCAAACCGTGGCCGGCGAGGCGGGCGATAAGTCTATAGTGAACCGCAAGTAAAGCCTTTTGCCGCTTGCCGAATCGGCGCTTGAGGGTGGCGTCCGGGACGGCCCGCCTAGATCGGGGTACGCCCCATCGCGAGGAACTTCTCGCGCCGCTGCCGGCGAACCGTCGCACCGTCGAGCCCGCGCAGTTCGGCGAGCGCATGGGCGATCGCCTCGCCGGTCACCGCAACGGCGGCCTGCGGATCGCGGTGGGCGCCGCCGGTCGGCTCCGGCACCACGCTATCGATCACGCCGAAGCGCACCATATCCTGCGCGGTGATCTTCATATTTGTCGCCGCCTCCTGCGCCTTGGCGGTATCCCGCCAAAGGATGGAGGCGGCGCCCTCCGGCGAGATCACCGAATAGATGGCGTGCTCGAGCATCAGCACGCGGTTGGCGGTGGCGATTGCAATGGCGCCGCCCGAGCCGCCTTCGCCGAGGATCACCGCGATATTGGGCACCGACAGCGAAAGACAAGCGTCGGTCGAGCGCGCGATCGCTTCCGCTTGGCCGCGTTCCTCGGCGCCGATGCCGGGATAGGCGCCGGCGGTGTCGACCAGTGCGATCACCGGAATGCCGAAGCGGTCGGCCATTTCCATCAGCCGCACTGCCTTGCGGTAGCCCTCCGGGCGCGCCATGCCGAAATTGTGCTTGATGCGGCTTTCGGTGTCGGAGCCTTTCTCATGGCCGATGATACAGACGCTCTCGCCGCGGAAGCGGCCGAAGCCGCCGACGATCGCCGCGTCCTCGCCGAATTTGCGGTCGCCGGCGAGCGGGATAAAGTCCTCGATCAGACCGGCGATGTAGTCGAGACAATGCGGCCGTTGCGGATGGCGCGCCACTTGCGTCTTCTGCCAGGGCGTCAAGTCGGCATAGAGCTCCTTGAGCGCGAGCGCCGCTTTCACCTCAAGCCGGTTGATCTCCTCGCCGACCGAAACTGCGCTGTCGCTTGCGCCCATGGCGCGCAATTCCTCGACTTTGGCCTCCAGTTCGGCAACCGGCTTTTCGAAGTCGAGATAGGTGCGCATGGTACCGGCTAACATTGGAAATTGCCCTACGGAGGCGGGAACAGAACCTAGAGACGCGGACGGCCGCTTTAAGTCAAGCAATCGGGTTAATATGGGTTCTAAATGGGCGGCGGGCTACCGCCGGAAAGACGACCGATTGGCGCCCGCGTTCATACTCGGTCCAGGCGTCGGTGCGGCGGCGGCGGCAGTTCGACGCGGATTTTATCGAACGCTCGGACCTCGCCGGCGGCGAGAACGATGCCCATGATGCCGGCCTTACGCACCAGATTGCCGTGCTCGTCGCGACTCAAGACTGCGGCCATCAATCCGGGCCGGTAGTCGTTGAGTTGCCGGCAGGGATCGCGCAGACCGGTGACGCCGACGATGGCTGCGTCGCCGATGTGAAGGCGCGTTCCCCGCGGCAGCGCGAGCAGATCAATGCCGCGCGTCGTGATGTTCTCGCCGATCGCCCCGGGCGCGAGGCGAAAGCCAGCGGCATTGAGCTCGTCGAGAAGCTCCTCGTGGATCAAGTGCACTTGGCGCAGATTTGGCTGGGTCGGATCTTTGGCGACGCGCGAACGGTGCTGCACGGTCGTCCCGAGATGGGCATCGCCCTCGACTCCGAGACCGCTCAGAAGCCGAATACTCTTCTGCACCGGTTTGCTGAACGTGTGTTCGGCGCTAGCGCTGACCGCAACCACGAGGGCGGATGAGGATGAGCCCGTCATGGCTGCCTGCCTACCATATTTCGGCGGTCAAGCGCATATGTGCGGTCTATCTGCCCAACATCCGACGATCGCGCTAGCCGTCCGCCAGCGGATGCAGGTCGCGCACCAGCGCTTTCAGCCGCTCTTCCAGCACGTGCGTGTAGATCTGCGTGGTCGAGATGTCGGCGTGGCCGAGCAGCGTCTGCACCACGCGCAGATCGGCGCCGTTGTGCAACAGATGGCTGGCGAAGGCGTGGCGCAGCACGTGCGGCGAGAGCCGCGCCGGCTTGATGCCGCAGCTGGCGCCCAGCGTCTTCAATTCGCGCGCGAAATGCTGCCGCGTCAGATGGCCTTGTTCGCCGAACGAGGGAAACAACCATTTCGAATCGGCATCGCGGCCGGTCTCGGCGCGCAGCGCCAGATAGTCGGCCATGGCGCGCTTGGCCGCCTGGTTGAGCGGCACCAGCCGCTCCTTGCCGCCCTTGCCTCGCACCACCAGCATGCGCTGGTCGCGCCGTGCGCTTGCTGCCGGCAGCGCCACTAGTTCGGAGACGCGCAGGCCGGTGGCGTAGACCACTTCGAGCAGGCACAACAGCCGCGCCACGCGCAGGCGCTTTGCTGGCGGCGCTTCGGCGTCCTCCATCTCCTTGCGCGCCTGCGCCAGCAGCGCGTCGACCTCGGCGATCGAAAGAACCTTTGGCAGGCTGCGCCCTCGCTTCGGCCCTTCCAGCACGGCGGCCGGATCGTCGCCACGCTTTCCTTCCGCGTAGAGGAAGCGATAGAGCTGGCGCATCGCCGACAGCCGCCGCGCAAGCGACGAGGCCTTGAAGCCGCGCGCGGACAGCGCGCTCAAGAAGCCACGCAGGTCATCGGTCGTCGCCGCGGCAATGGTCCTGCCGGCGGCGTGGAGGTGGCCGGCAAGATCGGCGAGATCGTTGCGATAGGCATCGAGCGTGTTCTTGCCCGCGCCGCGCTCGGCCGCCAGCATGTCGAGGAACAGCTCGATCAGGGCTTCGTCGGCGGTTCGGGGGGCCATCGCGTCGGCGCGGCTCCTGCGCTATTGCGGTTTCTTGAGGAACTGGTCGGGCGGGATGGTCACCACGATCTCGCGCGGATGGAATTTCACGAAATTGGCGAGCGCGAAGACGGTGGCATAGGCCAGTCCGCCGATGATGCCGACGACGACCAGGAAGCGAAAAAGAGAAGGCATGGTCGCGGATTCCGGCGGCCCGCACGGGCCATTATTGCAGACCGGCTCCTTAACCAGGGCTGACAGCCGCCCCCGCGGTTGTCTCATTTGCTGGTATATGGAACCGTGGCTTTGATTTGAGAATCTAGCATGGCGAACGGTGCCATTCAAAAGACGGCGGAAAGCGGGCTGGAGGCGGCGATGGCGCGCGCGCTCGGCCGCCGCTCCATCGTGCTGGTCGGCATGATGGGGGCCGGTAAGTCGTCGGTCGGCCGTCGTCTCGCCGGCCGGCTCGGCATCAAGTTCGTTGACGCCGACACTGAGATCGAGACCGCTGCCGGCATGACCATCCCGGAAATCTTCGCCAAGCACGGCGAGGGCTATTTCCGCTCCGGCGAGGCGCGCGTAATCGCCCGCCTGCTCGACGATGGCCCGCAGGTGCTGGCGACCGGCGGTGGCTCGATCATGGACCAGAAGACGCGCGATCTCATCCACATCAAGGGCATCTCGGTCTGGCTGAAGGCCGACCTCGATGTGCTGCTCAAGCGCACCAAGCGGCGCAACGACCGTCCGCTGGTGGAGAAGATCAAGGACTTGCTGCCGGTGCGCGAGCCGGTCTATGCGCTTTCCGACATCGTCGTGCAGTCGCGCGACGAGCCGCACGATACCATCGTCGACGAGATCATCGCCAAGCTGGCCAAGTCGCTCGGCGTCGAGGAGAGCAAGCCATGATCGCGCCGCTGCGCCAAGGAGAACTTGCTGAGCCGATCGTGGTCAAGGTCGCACTGGGCGCGCGCGCCTACGACATCGTCATCGGCCGCGGCCTCATCGCCCGCCTCGGCGAACGCATTGCCGCGTTACGGCCGGGCGCCAAATGTGCCATCCTCACCGATGCGACCGTCGCCAAGCACCATCTCGCCGCGACCGAGGCGGCGCTCAAGGCGGCCGCCATCCCGAGTTCGGCCATCGTGGTGCCGGAAGGCGAGGGCTCGAAAAGCTTCGCCACCTTCGAGAGCGTGTGTGAACAGATCATTGCTGCGCGTATCGAGCGCACCGATCTCGTCCTCGCGCTCGGCGGCGGCGTCATCGGCGATCTTGCCGGCTTCGCCGCGGCGAGCGTGCGGCGCGGCCTCGACTTCGTGCAGCTGCCGACCACGCTCTTGGCGCAGGTCGATTCCTCGGTCGGCGGCAAGACCGGCATCAATTCCCGCCACGGCAAGAACCTGATCGGCGCCTTCCACCAGCCGATCCTAGTTATCGCCGACACCGCGCTGCTCGATACGCTGCCGCTGCGCGAATTCCGCGCCGGCTATGCCGAGGTGGCCAAATACGGCCTGCTGGGCGACGCCGCCTTCTTCGCCTGGCTGGAGGCGAACTGGCGCGACGTGTTCGCCGGCGGGTCGGGAAGCTATGCGCGCGAGCACGCTATCGCCGTCTGCTGCCGCGCCAAGGCCGGCATCGTCGCCCGCGACGAGCGCGAAACCGGCGAGCGCGCGCTGCTCAATCTCGGCCACACCTTCGGTCACGCGCTGGAGGCCGGCTGCGGCTTCTCCAGCCGCCTGCTGCACGGCGAGGCGGTGGCGCTCGGCATGGCGCTGGCATTCGAATTCTCCACCCGTAAGGGCCTGATCGACGAGGCCGAGGCTGCGCGCGCGTGCGCTCATCTTGCGGCAGTCGGCCTGCCCACCCATCTCAGAGAGGTTCCCGGCGGCGTTCCCGGGCTCGATGCTTTGATGGATCTGATTGCGCAAGACAAGAAAGTAAAGCGCGGCAAGCTCACCTTCATCCTGGTGCGCGGCATCGGGTCAGCCTTCGTCGAAAACGACGTCAGCGCGATCGAGGTGCGCGCCTTCCTGGCCGACAAGCTTTCGCAACTATGACCGGAATCGACTGGCTCTCCCTCGTTATCGTGCTGGTCTGCCTGCTGCTATCCGCCTTCTTTGCCGGCAGCGAGACCGCGCTCACTGCCTCCTCGCGCGCCAGCATGACGCGGCTGGAGAAGCACGGCAGCAAGCAGGCCGGCATCGTCAACCGCCTGTTGGGCAACCGCGAGCGGCTGCTCGGCGCCCTGCTGCTCGGCAATAACGCGGTCAACATCACCGCTTCGGTGCTGGCGACCGACATCCTGCTGAACTGGTTCGGCCGCGCCGGCGTCGTCTACGCCACCGTGGTGATGACGGTGCTGGTCGTGGTGTTCTCCGAAGTGCTGCCGAAGACGGCCGCCTTCAACGCGCCAGACCGCGTCGCGCTCGCCATCGCGCGGCCGATGTCGTGGTTCGTCAAATTGTTCGCCCCAGCGCTGTTGGCGATCGAGGCGCTGGTGCGCTGGCTGCTCAAGTTGGTCGGCATCAATGTCGGCGAGAGCCACGACGTCTTGTCCGCGCACGAGGAGTTGCGTGGCGCCGTCGATCTCATGCACCGCGAAGGCGACGTGGAGAAGCTCGACCGCGACATGTTCGGCGGCGTGCTCGACCTGCGCGACCTGGTGGTCTCCGACGTGATGATCCACCGGATCAACATGGTCACGCTCAACGCCGACGACAAGCCGGAGGACCTGGTCAACGCGGTGATCGCCTCGCCGGTGACGCGGTTGCCGCTCTGGCGCGGCAATCCGGAGAACATCGTCGGCATTCTGCACGTGAAGGACCTGCTGCGCGCGCTCCACGCCGTCGACGGCGACGCCGCCAAGGTCGACATCGCCGCGCTGATGCTGCCGCCCTGGTTCGTGCCCGACATGCGCCCGGTGTCCGAGCAGCTTAAAGCGTTTCGCCGCCGCAAGACGCAGATGGCGCTGGTGGTCGACGAATATGGCGAGGTCGAGGGCCTGGTCACGCTCGAGGACATTCTCGAAGAGATCGTCGGCGACATCACCGACGAGCACGACATCGCCATGCCCGGCGTGCGCCGCCAGCCGGACGGCTCGGTCAGTGTCGACGGCGCGGTGCCGATCCGCGACCTGAACCGCGTGATGGACTGGCATCTGCCGGACCAGGAGGCGACCACCGTCGCCGGCCTGGTCATCCACGAGGCGCGCTCGATTCCGGAAGTCGGGCAGAGCTTCACTTTTCACGGGTTCCGTTTCCGCGTGCTGCGCCGCGAGCGCAACCGCATCACCGCGCTGCGCATCCAGCCGCTGCCGCGCAAGCCGGCGGCGCAGGCCTAGCTCGCGCCTCAGTTCCGTCCGAATTGTCCCTGTTAGATTTCTGTCACGGTTGTCGATTGCTGCCGCGCCGCTGATGAGCGAGCGTTGAGAAGACCTCTTGTGCGTATCGGGCAATGAGACCATTAGACGCGGCTGAACTCGAGGCGCTGTCGTTGTTTGCCAGTGGCAAGACCGCCGACGAAATCGCTGCCGCGCTCGGCGTCAGCAAGAGCGTGGCGCTGCATTATCTGCGCGTGGCGGCACGGAAGCTTGGTGCGCGCAACCGCGTGCATGCGGTGGCGATTGCCGTGCGCAACGGCCTGATCAAGCCAGCGGGCGCGAGCGATTGAGGCCGCGGCGGCGGGGTGCTACCGCGACATCAACCTTATGCCGCGTCGGCCTGGCGGACGACTTCCTGCGCCGGGGCGGACAACAGCGACGCCAGCAGGTTCTGCACTTCCACCTGCGCCGTCACATGCGACATGGTCGGCCGCGTGCCGAGCGTGATCTCGTCGAGATCGTCGATGGCGGTCAGCCCGCGCGGGTAGAATTCGCGGAAGATCACGCGTTCGGCCAGGCCTTCGATGCAGCGGAAGCCGAGCCGCTGCGCGAGGTCCTGCAAGGCCTCGCCGACGAAGCGCTTGTTGCGCGAGGTCAGTGTCGACAGGCGGTTGCGCAGCACGATCCAATCCGTGTCAGCCTTGCCGGCGGCCCGTCGTTCGCGCCGCGCCTCCTCGACGATGCGCGCATAGTGGCTGATGCCGGCCACCGCGAAGCTTTCCGGATCGACGCTGGCGAGCACGTCGAGATCGACGAAGCTGTCGTTGAGCGGCGTGATCAGCGTGTCGGCCATGGCATGCGCGAGCCGCGTCAGATAGTGGTCGTGGCCGGGCGTGTCGATGATGACATAGGCGTGGCTGGCGGCCAGATTTTGCACGGCGCTGAGGAAAGCCGCGCGGCCTTTGCCCTCGTCGTCCGCCGCCGAAAATTCGGCCTCCTCGTCGAAGCAGAGGTGGCTCGGCGCCGGCAACTGCTTGCCGCGCTGCCGTGCCCAGGCGAGCCGGTTGTCGATGTAGTGGGTAAAGCTGCGTTGGCGTTGATCGAGGTCGATGGTGGCGACGCTCTGCCCCGCCCGCAGCAAAGCGATGGCGAGATGGATGGCGATTGTGGACTTACCCGATCCACCTTTTTCGTTGGCTACGACAATCACGCGGGTACAAGGCGCACAGGATACGTGTTCTTGCGTCATTCGCGCGCTCCATGGTCCGGATGTCGAACGTGGCATTTTCCGCTGCGCCAACTTGCGCTGATTCGCCGGATTTGCCCGCAATTTTTTTGTTCAGCGTTCCGATTGAGATTTCAAAGGGATGCGTCGGCGCCTGCCGCGCCGGAGGTGATCCGCGCGGCGGCCGATTTATGACAGCGTACGGGAACTTTGACGGGCAGGCGCGCTCGCTACGAAACCCCGCCTTCGCCGGGCGCCGCGGCGTGGATGGCGAGCGCGTGTACGCCGCCCTTGAGCTCGCCGGCAAGCGTCTGGTTGATCAGCCGGTGGCGCTGCAGGCGGGTCATGCCTTTGAATAATTCCGCCACTATATAGATGCGGAAATGGGTTTGGCCGCCTGGCCGGTGGCCGGCATGGCCCTCGTGCTGGTGCGATTCATCCACCACCGCAAGGCTTTGCGGGGCGAAAGTCTCGGTCAACTTCTTTGTGATCAAATCCGCGGTGCGCATGGCATGCGACTTAGGCGGGCCGTGTGCGCTGTCAAGTCTTGAAGCTGTCACCGGCAAAGGCGCATATTACTCGGTCATGAAATTCGACTCGACCCTTTTCGACAAAGTCCGCGTCAAGCCGGACAAGGATCGCCGGGCCAAGACCGGCGGTCCCGCCTGCCAATGGGCGGGCTGCAAGGAGAAAGCGACGCACCGCGCGCCCAAGGGGCGCGAGCAGGACAAGGAATACTGGCGTTTCTGTCTCGAGCACGTGCGGCAATACAATCAGTCGTACAATTTTTTCGCCGGCATGAACGACGCGGCGGTGATGGCTTATCAGAAGGACGCCATCACCGGGCATCGCCCGACCTGGAAGATGGGCACCGGCAGGGCGCGCGCGCGCGCCGACTTCCACGCCTTCGCCGGCGGCGGCGATCCGTTCGGCCTGTTCGGCGAGGGCCTGCGCGCCGAGCAGAAGGCGCGCGCCGAAACGCGTCCCATGCGTAATGCCGAGCGCAAGGCGCTCGACACGCTCGGCCTTGAGGTTGGCGCCACCCCGCATCAGGTGAAGATGCGTTTCAAGGAACTGGTGAAGCGCCACCATCCCGACGCCAATGGCGGCGACCGCTCGACCGAAGACCGCTTGGTCGAGGTCATCCAGTCCTACAATTATCTGAAGTCGGTTGGCTTCGGTTAAGCGCGGCGATCGGTGGCCGCTTATGCGCCGGCGCGGCCCGCCCAGCGGGTGCGGATCAGTTCCTCGCGGTCCATCGTGTCGAGCTGCTCGTTGACGCTTTTCAAGGCTTCTTCCACCTCCGGCAGCAGCACCTTCTCCAACGCCTTGGCGCGCCGCTCGGTGCGACGATATTCGCGCGCAAGGCGCATGAGATTGCCGACGCGCAAGGCGATATCGGCGGAGAGCCAGAGCAGGCGCGCGAAGGCGGCGCGGCAGGCGTTCGCCTCGGGTGATGGATCGATCGCCGACGGCGTTTCGCCCTCCGCCGTGTGCGGCTGGCGCGCCCTTAGCATAACTAGGCCGAGGAATAGGCTGCGCTCGGGCTCCGGCACCAGTGGTGCGGCTGCCACCGGATAGATCTGCAAGTGGTCGAGACCGTGCCGTTCGACCGCGCGGGCGAGCGCCTCGGCCGCGCTCGCGGTTGCCGCCGCCAGCTCTTGCGCGCGCTGCTGATAGTCGCGCAGCTGCCGCAGCATTTCGCCCGCCAGCAGCATGCGTTTCTCATCGAGAAAGCCGTAGCCCTGCCGCATCAGCTTGCCCTCGTCGGCAAGCTCCATGGCCGCGCTGCGGGTGGGCATCACCTCACGCATGGGCGGCGGCCTTCTCGATGTATTGCGCGATCTGCGCGTCGGTGAGTCGCGTCAATTCGTTGCGCGGCAACAGGCGCAGCACTCTCCAGCCGGCTTCCATGCTGTCTTCTAGCGTGCGGCGGCCGGACTGCCGGATCAGCGACTGCTCGAAGGCATCGGCGAATTCCAGATAGTTGCGGTCGAGCGGTGTCAGCCCGTCGCGCCCAACCACGCTCGCCAGTACGCGCACGCGCACCGCCTTGGCGTAGGAGGCGTAAAGCTGGCTGGCGAGACCGGGATGGTCGGCATGCGAATAGTCCTTGCCGATGCCTTGGTCCATCAGCCGCGACAGGCTGGGCAGCACGTTGATTGGCGGGAACACGCCCTTGTGGTCGAGCGCGCGCTCGAGCACCACCTGGCCTTCGGTGATGTAGCCGGTGAGATCGGGGATCGGATGGCTGATGTCCTCGGCCGGCATGGTCAGGATCGGCAATTGCGTGATCGTGCCCTTGGCGCCCCGGATGCAGCCGGCGCGCTCGTAGATCGTGGCGAGATCGGAATACATGTAGCCCGGATAGCCCTTGCGGCTCGGTACCTCGCCATGGCTCGCCGAGACCTCGCGCAACGCCTCGCAGTAATTGGTCATGTCGGTCATGATGACCAGCACGTGGCGCTCTTCGTAGGTTGCGAGATATTCGGCGGCGGTGAGCGCGAAGCGCGGCGTCAGCAGCCGCTGCGTCGAGGACTCGCTGGCCAGATTGAGGAACATCACGGTGTGTGCCAGCGCGCCGGAATCCTGCATGGTGCGGCGGAAGCTTTCCGCGGTGGCGTGCGCCACACCGATGCCGACGAAGACGATGGCGAAGGCTTCCCTGGCCGCGCGCCGCAGCCGGGCGTTTTGCGCGATTTCGCTCGCCAGTCGGTCGTGCGGCATGCCGCCGGCGGAGAACAGTGGCAGCTTCTGCCCGCGCACCAGACTGTTCATCAGGTCGATGGCGGTGACGCCGGTCTCGATATAGTCCTTCGGCAGATCGCGCGCGGTGGGATTGATCGGCAGGCCGTCGATGCGCAGCCGTTTGTGCGCCGGGGCTGGCGGGCCGCCATCGGTCGGCTCGCCGACGCCGTTGAAGACGCGGCCGAGCAGGCCGGGGCCGACGGCAAAATGCAGCGGCTCGCCGATGAAGCGGACGCGGATGTCGCGCAGGCCGAGTCCGCTGGTCGATTCCAGCACCTCAACCACCATGGCATCCTGATCGAGCGCGGCGATGCGTCCGAACTTGGGCGGCTGGTCCGCGCCCAGGACTTCCACCGCCTCATTGAGGCCGACCTCGACATTGCGGCGCAGGAACAGCAGCGGGCCGTCGATCGCGGTGGCGGTGCCGGCGGCGGTGAGATCAGGCTGCATGGCCTGCTGCCTTTCCGAGATCGGCCATGGCGGCATCGAGCGCCGAGCGCAGTTCGGCGAACTTGTCGAGCTGATCCTCGCCGATCTCCTCCCCCATGCGCTGCAGCTGGCGCAACACGGCAAGCTGGGCGATCTGCTGCGGCGGCACGGCACGGTCGAGCGCGGCGCGGGCGAGCGTGATGAAGTGTAGAACGAGCTTGAGCATCGCAGTCTGCCGCTGTGGCGAGCAATAGCGGTCGACTTCGGAAAACGCCGACTGGCGTAGCAGCGATTCGTTGACGAGCTCGGCGCAGAGCAAGGTAAGCTGCTGGCCCGGCGGCAGCGCGTCCTTGCCGACGATGCGCGCCATGCGCTCGAGGTCGGCCTGCGCTTCCAGTAGCGACAACAGTTCCTCGCGGTCCTGCCGCCATTGCGAGTTGCCGCGCGCGGTCCACCAGGCGGCAAAACTCGCGGCGTTTTCCGAATAGGATTGCAACGGATGCACGGCGGGATAGAAGCGCGCCTGCGCGCGCTCGCGGTCGAGGCCCCAGAAGCAGCGCACATAGCGCTTGGTGTGGCTTGTCACCGGCTCGGAGAAATCGCCAGCTGGCGGCGACACCGCGCCGATGATGGTGAGCGAGCCTTCCGTCTGGCCGAGCGTCTTCACCCGCGCCGCCCGTTCGTAAAAGTCGGCGATGCGAGAGCCGAGATAGGCGGGATAGGCCGCTTCGCCCGGCAGCTCGCCGAGCCGGCCGGAGACTTCGCGCAGCGCCTCGGCCCAGCGGCTGGTCGAGTCGGCCATCAGCGCCACGTGCATGCCCTGGTCGCGGAAATATTCGCCGACGGTGACGGCGGTGTAGATCGAGGCCTCGCGCGCCGCCACGGGCATGTTGGAGGTGTTGGCGATGATGACGGTGCGCTCCATCAGGCCGCGGCCGCTGCGCGCATCGGCGAGCGTGGGAAACACGCGCAGCACTTCGGCCATCTCGTTGCCGCGCTCGCCGCAGCCGACATAGACGATGACGTCGGCGTCACACCATTTCGCCAGCGTGTGCTGCAGCACCGTCTTGCCTGTGCCGAAGCCGCCGGGGATTGCCGCCTGTCCGCCGCGCGCCACCGGAAACAGGGTGTCGAGAATGCGCTGGCCGGTGATCATCGGAGTGTCGGCGGCAAGCCGCTCGGCCACCGGCCGCGCCTGGCGAATCGGCCAGCGCTGGAAGAAGCCGATGTCGTGTCGCGCGCCGACCGTATCGCGAACGGTGCAAAGCGTCGCGTCCGCTGCATACTCGCCTTCGCCGACGATGCTCTCGACCGTGCCGCCGCGCTCGGGCGGCAGCAGGCAGGTCTGCTTGATGCCCGTGCCCGGCAACTCGCCGAACGGCGCGCCGGCCACGAGCCGATCGCCGATATTGACCAACGGACGAAAGCCGTGGCGCGTTGGCGGTGCGTGCTGGTCGGCATCCAGCGGCCGCAGCAAGCCATCAAAGATGCGGCCGAGCAGCCCGGGGCCGAGCCGCACCGAAAGCGCGCTGCCGGTGCCGGCAATCAGATCGCCCGGACGTAGGCCGGTGGTGTCCTCATAGACCTGGCCGACCAGCTCGTCACCCTTGAGGCGGATTACCTCGCCGGGACGGCGGTCGGCGCCGACTTCGATCGCCTCGCCGATACGGAATTCGCCCTGCACGCGGGCGTGCAGCACTGGGCCGCCGATCTGCCGGATCACCGCCTGGCTCACGGCCGCTCTCCCATTTCGTCGAGCAGCAGCGCGGCGATGTTGCGCCGGTCCGCCAGCAGTCCCTGCGGCGTCGCGTCGAGCACCGCCGAATCGGATCTGATGCGCAAGCCCGCGGCAAGATCGTCCGCCGCCTTGAAATCGATCTCGCTGCTCTTGCCGACGGCGGTTTCCGCTCTGAAATCGCGCCGCTCCGCCTCGCTCCAATCGCGCGGATGCTCGACCAGCCAGCGGCCGGGGCGCAGGCGCGCGAGGCAAAGATGCGCGGCCGCATCGGTCCATTGCCGGCGCGCCGACGCGTCACGCCAGCGTGCCTGCAGCAATTCGTTGAGCAGCGGCAAAGCATCGCCCACCGCCAGCGCCGCTTGCCGTTGCGCGCGTCGGCGCGCCTGCGTATCCCGTTGCGCTTGCGCGCGAGCGCTCCGGCGGGCGCCTTCACGGCGCAGCTCGACGATCGCCGCATGCATGCGGGCGCGGGCATCGGCGCGCGCCTGCGCGAGCACGGCATGCGCGTCGCGTTCGGCGCCGGCGATGACGGCGTCGGTTTCTTCCTTGAGCTGCTGCTCGATCTCGCGCGCCAGCGCATCGGATTGCAACGTGGGGATCAGGCTCGCCCTTGTCACGTCTCAATGCCCAGGGCGCTCCTGAGCCTCCTCGCCAGATCGGGCACCGGAGCCCGGAACAGCACGTCGGGAATGACGGCGAGCGCGGGCGTCTCGACCAGCATCGCCTCCTCCAATTCGGCCGCGGGGATTTTCCGCGCGAGCTCGGCGGTCATGATGACGAGCGCCGCGCGCGCGCGTGCGCCATCCAACGTCGCGGCGACCGCATCGGGCTGCGGCACAAGCGTCTCGACGCCGGCCAAGCGGAAGCCGGCCGCGCTGAGCTCGTCGCCGATGAAGACCGCCGCGCCCATCTCAGCCGGCCCGGTTGAGAATCAGCACGGCGACGATCAGGCCGTAGATGGCGATGCCTTCGGCAAGGCCGACCAGGATGAGCACGCGGCCGAGCAGCTCCGGTTTCTCGGCGAGTGCGCCCACTGCCGCGCTGCCGACCGAAGCCACCGCATACCCGGCGGCCACCGTCGACACGCCGGCGGCGATCGCCGCGGCGATCATCGCCCACGGCGCCACCGCGTTGTCGGCTCCGCCGCGCACTATCGGCTCGGCGGCGCCGGCCGGCGCCTGCAGCAGCAATATCGTCACGCCGACTGCGACGACCGTTGCCGCCGCCAGCATCAGCGCCGGGATTTTCCAGCTCGGTTTCATGACAGACCTCTGAGGTTTGTTTTTTGCGCGCCGGGTGGGGCAATAGCGGGCGGCGGCAGCGGCTTAAATTCGCGGCCGGCGCCGGTAAGGAAACGGATAAAGAATTCGAAGAGCAGCAGGCGCGTGGTCTGAATGCTCACCACCACGCCTTCCAGCACGATGACCAGGATATTGCCGACGGCCAACACGATCCAATAGCCGATGCGGCCGCTCGCCAGCGCCAATTCGACGATGGCGACCGACAAGCCGGCATGGGCAAGCGCGAAGGCGCCGATCCGGGCAAACGACACGGTGTTCACCAGGAGCCGCAGGATCTGCTCGATGAATTCGCTGCTCGCCTCGGCGAGCGCCGTGAGCCGCTCCTTTTTCGCCAGCACCACGGCGCCGACGATGAACCAGGCGGCGCCCACCGCCGCTACCAGCAGCCCTTCCGTGTAGCGCAACGCGCTTAACAGTCCGCCGTAAGCCGCCAGCAGGCCGGCGCGCTGCGCCCACCAGCGGCGCGCCTCGCCGCGCCAATGAATCTGCAGGGCGTCCAGTGCGAGCCCGAGCGTGATGATGGCGATGCCGACAATCACCGCGGCGATCAACACGGTGATCGGCTCGTTGAGCGGGCGCAGCCACAGCGCCGGCACGATATCTTCGCGGCAGAACACGCTGCCAAACAGTACGCCGAACACCATGGCCATGATGCCGCCCGGCACCAGCATGCGCGTCAACGGGATGCGCCGGCCGAGCACGAGACCCGCCACGAGAACCAAGGCGCCCTGGCCGACATCGCCGAACATGAAGCCGAAGATCGAGGAGGCGATCACCGCCAGGATCTCGCTCGGGTCGCTCTCGTTGCGGCCGGGCGTGCCCAGCATGCGCGCGAACACCTCGAACGGGCGCGCCCAGGCGGGATTACTCAGCATCAGCGGCGGGCTCATCCCTTCCGGCGCGTCGGCCAGGCGCAGGATGTAGCGCACGCCGGCCGCATCGAGCGCGCGGCCCAATTGCGTGCCGGTCACGTCGCTGGTCCAGCCGGTGACCCAGGCGAGCCGCTCGCTGCCGCGCAGGTCGCCGGCATGCGCATTGAGCCATTCGATCACTGCGATGTCGCCGAGCGCCCGGGCGATCTCAAGACGCCGCGACAGCGCGTCAAGCTGCGCGGTCAATTCGGCACGCTGCTCGGCGAGGTCGGCAAGCCGCGCGTCGATCGCGATGATCGCGTCGGTGCACGACGAGGGTAGCGATGGCGGCAGTGGCAGCTTGCGCGCCTTCAGCGCCGGAAGCTGCGCTTCGATGTCGGCGATGTCGGCGGGCAGTCCGACGACGAGGGCATAGCTCGCCTCCGGCGTCTGCCAGGGCTTGAACAAGGTCAGCGTCGGGATTTCGCGCGGCAGCGTGCCCGCCGGCAATGCCAAGAGCCGCACCTGTACCTTCGGCCCGGCGCCGCTGAGCGCGTGGAGGTCGGGAAAATCGCTGCCGACCGCCTGCAGGGCGGTGCGCAGTTGCGCGAGATCGACAGCCTCCTGCGCCAGCTGCTCGATCGCGGCGATGATCGGATCGGCCTCGCCCACCCATTCGGCGAGCCGCGTGCGCGCGGATTTGAGTGTTTCGCGCAGCGGTTCGGCTTTGCGCTCACCGGTCGTCGGCGGCGGCCAGTAATGCTGGTAGCGGCGCTCCAGCTCGCGATGTGCCTTGAGCTCCTCGTCGAGGCCGGGAAACAGCAGCCGGTCGGTGGCGCGGCTCTGCGCCTCCAGTTCGACCGCGCCGGTGCGCGACAGGCTTTCCATCACCCGCGCCAATTCAGGATGCGTCGTGACGAGCTCGAACCAATGCGCGGCGACGGGGCGCAGGGTCATGCGGCCTCCTTCGCGCTCATGGCGGGAAACAGCCGCCGGCGCACGAGGTTGCCGCGCAGCCGTTCGAGGTCGAGCGCGACCAAGGCGAGATGCGCGAACGCGGCAATCGGCGCAGCGCTGTGCCGGCGGAACAGCCGCGTCAGCTTCTGCGCCAGAGCGCGGCGATAAGGCGCGCTCGTCTCGCGTGCCGCCGCCCGTTGCATCTGCTCGACGTGGCTTTGCACTGCGGCGGCGAGCTCGTCGAGCGCACCGGCTTGCGTGCCGCGCGGCCACAGCGAACGCCAATGCGCGGACCAACGGCCGGCCAGCGTGCCAGCGCGGTTCGCTCCTGGCGCCAGCGCAGCGAGCGGCGATTTCTCCAATGCGGCGACGCGTTGGGCAATGTCGTCGCCGACATAATCGGCGAGCGCCGGCTCCTGGCCGACCCAGGCCGGTACGCTGCCTCTGAGCAACGCGTCGAGCGCCGGCAGGTCGGCGACATGCGCGACCCATATGAGTCCCGGCTGCCAGTCCGCCTCCACCCAGCTCGCCACTTCGGCGACATAGTCACGCCATGCCGCGCGCAACAGGCGCTCGATGGCATGGCTCGACATGGCGGCGCTGATGGCTCCGGTGAAGCGGCGCAGCGCGGTTGCACGCGAGCGCTCGATGAAATGGTCGAGCGATTTCACCGCTTCGAGCGTGCGCCAGTCGACTTCGCTCGGACGTTCACCATGACGCGCCTGCAGCCGCGCCTGCACATAGTTCCATTGCGGCGCGGTGTTCACGATCCGCCCGTCAGTCTGGCGGCGAGACGGCGCGCGGCGGAAACAAGCGCTGTCCGGTCATAGCCGCTATTGCCGCCCTCAGCGTCCGCCGGCGCCGCCGCCATCAGCGCCGCGATCTCGCGCTCGACTTTGTCGAGATAGGCGGCGTGCAGCCGCGCGATGCAGGCATCGGTGCGCTGCGCGATGGCCGCGGCCTGCGCGCGCGCATCCGCCAACAGGAGCCGCGCATGCTCCTCGCTCTCCCGCAAAGTCTTGATGCCGTCGCGCTCGACCTTGAGCACGCGCTCGATCGCGGCGACCACCGGATCGTTATGTTGCCGCTCGGATTGCTGCGCCATGGCCCAGTCCCAATGAATCCATCGTGTGACGTCAGGTCTGGCCGACCACGGAAAGGGCTCGGGACGTGGCGAGCCTTTGAAATTCTGGTCCCGCGCGCGTTTGTTCACATTGATGAGAATCAAAAGCGCCGCCATGCGCGTGCGGCGGCCGGTACTGAGATATTGAAGAAACTTTGCGCCAACGCAGCCAGGCGCCGCCGGACAGTTTTGGATGCTTGTCCGCTTAGCGGATGCCGGCGCGCAGGAAGCTCTGGATGAAGCCGCGCTGGAAGATGAGAAAGGCGATCATCAGCGGCGCCGAGGTCATCAGCGCTGCGGCACAGATCACCGACCAGTCGACGCCCTGATCGACCGATGCGAACACCTGCAAGCCCACGGTCAGCGGCCGTGTCTCTACCGAATTGGTGATGATCAGCGGCCAGAGAAAATTGTTCCAATGATAGCTGACCGAGACGAGCCCGTAGGCGACATAGACCGGGCGGGCGAGGGGCAAATAGACCCGGAACAGCGTCTGTAATGTGCTGGCGCCTTCCATGCGGGCTGCGTCGTCCAGCTCCGTGGGGATCGACTTGAAGCTCTGCCGCAGCAGGAAAATGCCGAACGCCGAGGCGACATAGGGCAAGCCGATGCCGGTCAACGTGTCGATAAGGTCGAGCGCGTGCAGTGTGCGGTAGTTTTCCAGGATGAGTACGTCGGGCGTCACCATCAACTGCACGAGGATGAGTGCGAACAGGACGCTGCTGCCGAAAAACCTCCAGCGCGCCAGACCGAACGCGGCCAGCGTGCAGATGACGAATTGCCCCGCCATGATGCCGAGCACCAACACGACCGTGTTGAGGAAATAGCGGGCGAACGGCGCGGCGTCCCAGGCGCGGGCGAAATTGTGCCAAGTGAGCGGAGCGGCGAAATCGAAATTGGTCGCGAAGGCGGAGGGATGGATCGCCGCCCAGATCGCATAGAGGACGGGCAGGCCCCAGATCAGGCCGAGCAGCCAGGCGGCGCTGGTGGTTGCGATCTGTTTCAGCCGCTCGGACATGGCAGGCGCTCAGCGATAGTGGATCTTGCGGTCGATCAGGAAGAACTGCGCGAGCGCGACCGTGCCCAGCACCATCAGCAGCGCCGTCGACAAAGCAGCGGCATAGCCAGTGTCCCAGAAGCTGAAGGCGGTCTGGTAGATGTAGAACAGTAGCAGCGTCGTCGCATTGTCCGGGCCGCCGCCGGTCATGGCGATCACGTGGTCGACGATGCGGAAGGCGTTGATCAGCGCGTTGACGGCGACGAATAGCGTAGTCGGCATCAGCAGCGGCCAGGTGATGCGGCGGAGGACTTGCCAGCGGCCGGCATTCTCCATGCGCGCCGCCTCGTAGAGATCCGGCGGCACCTGCTGCAGTGCCGCCAGAAAGAAGGTCATGAAGAAGCCGGCCTCCTTCCACACCGTCACCGCCATCAGCGCGGGCAGCGCGGTTGCCGAACTGCCGAGCCAGTTGGGGCCGGCAAAGCCGAGCAGGCGGCCGATCTGGTCGAGCAGCCCGTAGTCGGGCGTGTAGAAGAACAGCCAGATATTGGCGGCGGCCACCATCGGCAGGATGGTCGGCGTGAAATAGGCAAGCCGCAGCGCGGCGCGTCCCTTGATGCGCCCGTTCACCCACAGCGCCATGGCAAGCGCAAGGCAGATGGCGACCGGGACGGTGATCAGCGCATAGAGCAGATTGTTGTGCAGCGCGCGCCAGAAGATCGGATCGGCCAGCATGGTGCGATACTGGTCGAGGCCGATGAAGGCGGCTGCCTTCCGGCCATGCGGCGTGGAAAACAGGCTGTCGACGATCGTGGCGACCGTCGGCACATGGGTGAAGGTTGCGAGCAGGACCACGGCTGGCAGCGCCAACAGCCAGCCCTGCACGTGCATATTCAGTCGGCCGTTACGCGCTGCGCTCATCAGCTCATCAGCATTGCCAATGCGGCCGGCGGGAACGAAGACCGTTCCCGCCAGCGCACATGGTCAGTTCTGATAGGGATGCAGAATACGCGTCGCCTCGGTTTGCGCCGCGTCGAGCGCCGGCTTTGCCGGCTTGGCGCCGGTTAGCACTGCTTGCAGCGCGTCGTTGAGCGCTTTGGTCACGCGCTGATTGTCGTGCGTCGACAGCTCGGCCACGGCGTCATTGAGCTGGTCGCGCGCGACCAGCGCCGCCGGGAAGCCCGCCACGTGCTTCTTCATGGCCTCGGTTTCCCATGCATCGGACCGGGTCGCGACGTAGCCGGTGGCGATGCCCCAATCGGCCGCCTTCTCCGGCGTGGTCAGGAAGCGGGCGAATTCGAGCGCCGCGGCTTGTCTCGCCTTGTCGTTGCTCTTGAAGATGTAGATGTTGCCGCCGCCGGTGGGCGAGCCGCCGCGCGCTTTCGCCGGCATCGGCGCGACGCCGAAGGCGAACTTGGCGTTCTGCCGCACATTGGTCAGGTTGCCGGTCGTCGTCCACATGATGGCGGTCTTGCCCTCGAAGAAGTCCTTGGGCGTCGTGCCCCAATCGATGATGCCCTTCGGCATCACCTCGTACTTCTGTCCGAGATCGGCGAAGAACTGCGCGGCCTCGACCACGCGCGCGCCGTTGAAGTCGACCTTGGTGCCGTTCTCGTTGGCAAGGATGGCGCCGTTCTGCGTGGTCAGCGCCTGGAACAGCCAATAGGGGAAGCCCGAGGAGGGGATTTCCACGCCCCATTGGCTGACATGGCCGGCGGCGTCGCGCTTGGTCAGCTTCTTGCCGAAGACGACCATCTCGTCCCAACTCGTCGGTGCCTTGTCGGGGTCAAGGCCTGCCGCCTTGAAGGCGTCCTTGTTCCAATATTGCACGATGGTCGAGCGCTGGAATGGAACGCCCCAGGTGTGACCGTCCGCCTGGCTGTTGAGCATGAAGGCGGGGTAGAAGGATTTGAGCCAGGCCTTGTCGGCATCCGAGGTGGCGATGGCGTCGACCGGCTCGATCATGTCGGCATCGATCAGCGTGAACATGTCGGTGGAGAGCAGCACCGCGACGTCCGGCGCGTTTCCGGCCTTTGCTGCGGTCATCGCCTTGACGATCGAATCCTGGTAGCTGCCGGTGTAGACCGGCTTCACCGTTATGTCGGGATGGGTCTTCTGGAATTCCGCCGCATAGCCGTCGATGATCTTGGTGATCGGGCCGCCGACCGCGATCGGATAGTAGAAGGTGATCTCGGTCGCGGCGATTGCCGGCCCGCCGAGCAGCGTAGCGGCGAGCGCGGCAGCGCTCGCAATGCGGACAAGTTTGCTCATGCGCAGATTCTCCCTGTCTGTCTTTCCAAGTGAACGTCGGGCGATAGCGAGCCGCCGCCGGCGATGCGCCGCCCGTCCGCGGCGTCAAAGATGTGCGCGGCTGCGGCGTCCCAGCTCAGGCTGACCTCGGTGCCGACAGGGGGAACGAGCGCGCCCCGCACGCGCGCCGCGATCGGCCGGTCGGCGACCAGGCAGGTCACGAGCGCATCGGCGCCGAAATATTCGAGCGCCGTGACACGGGCATGAAGCCCCCCCGCTCCGGCGCCGCTTTCCACCGCGATATCTTCCGGCCGCAGGCCGAGCACGCGGCCGCGCCCGGGCCCGCGCAGTACCACCGGTCCGCTGCTCCCGGCGAGCACTGCGCCGCCGGGCGCGTCGTCGAGGTCGACGAGGTTCATCGGCGCGCCGCCGATGAAACGGGCGACGAACAGGCTCGCCGGGCTTTGATAGAGCTCGGCCGGCGTGCCGTTCTGCTCGATCCGGCCGCCGCACATGAGGATGACGCGATCGGCCATGCTCATGGCCTCGGTCTGGTCGTGCGTCACGTAGATCATGGTGATGCCGAGCCGCTGCTGCAGTGCGCGGATTTCGCGGCGCAGATCCTGGCGCAACTGGGCATCGAGATTGGACAGTGGCTCATCGAGCAGGCAGACCGGCGCCTCGGCGATCAGCGCGCGGCCGAGCGCCACCCGCTGCTGCTGGCCGCCGGAAAGCTGGCGGGGCTTACGCCGCAACAGCGGCCGCAACTCCAACAAGCCGGCCACCTTGTCGAGCCGACGTGCGATCTCCGCCCGCGGCGTGCCGCGCACGGACAGACCGAACGTGATGTTGTCGGCGACGGACAGGTGCGGCAACAGCGCGTAGGACTGGAACACCATGGCGACGCCGCGCGCAGCGCCGGTCAGCCCGCGCACGTCCTTGCCGCCGATTTCGATCGATCCAGCCGTCGGCTCGTCGAGCCCGGCGATCAGCCGCAAAGTCGTGGATTTGCCGCAGCCGGAGGGACCGAGCAGCACCATGAGCTGCCCCGTGTCGACCGCGAACGACACGTCGGCCACCGCGGCGGCTCCGCCCCACGTCTTGGTCAGCGCGCGGACGACGACGCTATGCAATTCGCGATCCTACCGGGCCGTCGATCGGCTCTCGGAGGGCTAGCAATGCCACATGAAGCTTTTGTGACCCATTGCGCCGCGGTTGACATCGGCCGGCCTGCGTCCGCTCTACGCGGAGAGGCGAATCGACGGGCAAAAACGCCGCAACCGCTCCTCACGGCGGAATCGACAAAAGCAACCTAGCCCCGCCTTCCGTTCCGGCCCGGTCGTACCTATCTCATTGATATTATTGATGGGGCCATTCGAGGGTGCCGGGTTTTTCGGCCGCCCGCCGTCTGCTAAGTTGCCCGCCTATCAGCCGGACGAGACTATTCGGGGCGTCAACAGGCTTCGGGGGAACGCGAAGCCACGGAGGTTCAATTGACTGCTGCAACACAAGAAACTGCTGGCTTGCCCGACATGAGGGTTTCGGTGCGCCAGGTCTTCGCCATCGACAGCGACTTGGAAGTGCCAGCGTATTCGCAGCCCGACGAGCACGTGCCCGACGTCGATCCAGATTACCGCTTTGACCGGCCGACCACGCTCGCCATCCTCGCCGGCTTCGCCAAGAACCGCCGCGTCATGGTCACCGGCTATCACGGCACCGGCAAGTCGACGCATATCGAGCAGGTGGCGGCGCGGC
>Ga0187771_10000375_pt1 | contig 27060 bp, 21 predicted proteins | sample 0116_SJ02_MP15_1_FD_133139 | JGI IMG/M metagenome (GOLD analysis project Ga0187771, IMG submission 133139) | Tropical peat soil microbial communities from peatlands in Department of Meta, Colombia - 0116_SJ02_MP15_10_MG | ecosystem: Environmental > Terrestrial > Soil > Wetlands > Peat | place... | reverse complement strand
GCTGATCTCGTATCTCGCCGGCAACATGGTGTTCGCCGACTATCTGCAGATCCACTACGTCGCCGGCACCGGCGAACTGGCGGTGGTCTGCGGCGCGGTGATCGGCGCCTCGCTTGGGTTCCTCTGGTTCAACGCGCCGCCCGCCTCGATCTTCATGGGCGATACCGGCTCGCTGGCGCTCGGCGGCATGCTCGGCACCGTGGCGGTGGCGATCAAGCACGAAATCGTGCTTGCCATCGTCGGCGGGCTATTCGTGCTTGAAGCAGTGTCGGTGATCGTGCAGGTGGTTTCGTTCAAGCTCACCGGCAAGCGCGTATTCAAGATGGCGCCGATCCATCACCACTACGAACAGCTCGGCTGGACCGAGCCGCAGATCGTCATCCGCTTCTGGATCGTTGCCGTCGTACTGGCGCTCGCGGGCCTGGCGACGCTGAAGCTGCGATGAGGATTGTCGTCCCCACGCAGGCGGGGACCCATACGCCGTGCACTATCGATGGACTGCGGAGTATGGGTCCCGGCCCTCGCTTCGCTCGGCCGGGACGACAGAAACGATGATCCCCATCACCACCTTCGCCGGCAAGAACGTCGCGGTCTTCGGCCTCGGCAAATCGGGGCTGTTGTCGGCACAGGCGCTGAGCGCAGGCGGCGCCAAGGTCGTCGTCTATGACGACAACGCAAAGAGCGTCGCCGAAGCAAAGGCCGCCGGGCTCCACGCGCAGGACCTGTGCACGCTCGACTGGTCGAGCATCGCCGCGCTGGTGCTCGCGCCCGGCGTGCCGCTCACCCATCCCAAGCCGCATTGGTCGGTCGAACTCGCGCGCAAGGCCAAGGTCGAGGTCATCGGCGACATCGAATTGTTCTGCCGTGAGCGCGCCAAAACCGGCGCGCAATGCCCGCTCGTCGCCATCACCGGAACCAACGGAAAATCGACCACCACCGCGCTCATCGCGCATCTGCTCAAAAGTGCCGGTCGCGACGTTGAGCTCGGCGGCAATATCGGTGTGCCGGTGCTGGCGCTCGCGCCGTTTAGCGCCGGACGCCATTACGTGCTGGAAGTGTCGTCCTACCAGATCGATCTGGCGCCCTCCCTCAAGCCCACCGTCGGCGTGCTGCTGAACGTTACGGAGGACCACCTCGACCGCCACGGCACCATGCAGAACTACGCCGCCATCAAAGAGCGGCTGGTAGCGCAGGTGGAACAAACCGCCGTGATCGGCGTCGATGACGATTGGACACGCGCTGCCGCTAAACGCATCGCGCAAGCCGGAAAAACTGTCGCGCGCATTTCCGTGCTTGGATCGCTGCCCGACGGCTTCTACGCCGAAGGCTCGCGCATCCTGCACGCGGTCTCCGGCAAGGCGGAGACGGTAGCCGAGCTTGCCGGCATCGGCTCCTTGCGCGGGCTGCACAACGCGCAGAACGCTGGCGCCGCTATCGCCGCCTGCCTTGCGCTCGGCGTCGGTTTGACGGCGATTCAGAGTGGCCTCGCCAACTTTCCCGGTCTTGCCCATCGCATGCAGCAGGTTGGCCGCAAGGACAATGTGCTATTCGTCAACGATTCGAAGGCGACCAATGCCGACAGTGCCGCCAAGGCGCTGGCGAGCTTCCACGATATTTTCTGGATTGCCGGCGGCAAGCCGAAGACCGGCGGTATCGTCAGCTTGGCCTCCTTCTTCCCGCGCATCGCCAAGGCCTATCTGATCGGCGAGGCGGCCGAGGATTTCGCCAAGACGCTCGACGGCAAGGTGCCCTGTGCAATCGTCGGCACGCTCGATCAAGCCGTGCCGCTCGCGGCGCGCGATGCCGAGGCGTCCGGCCGCAGGGAGCCGGTGGTGCTCCTGTCTCCCGCCTGCGCCTCATTCGACCAGTACCCGAACTTCGAAGTGCGCGGGAAGGCGTTTACCGATTTGGTCAAGGCGCTGCCGGGTATTTCGCCAACTTCATGATCGGTCGTTTCGGGACGGCCGCAAAGGGCCGGACCCGGAAGCCATACCCGCTGCGCCGGATCATGGATTCCGGGTTCGCTCGCTGCACTCGCGCCCGGGGATGACCGGCAAAATTAATCCTTCCTAAACCCTGTCGGGGCAGCTTGGATCCCTGGGACAGGGACATGATCTCGCGCGCGCAACGCACCCCCTTCGGCGAATGGTGGTGGACGGTCGACCGGCTGACGCTCGCCGCCATCGGCGCACTGATGCTGGCCGGCGTCGTGCTCTCGCTTGCCGCCAGCCCCCCGGTTGCCGGTCGGCTCGGCCTCGACCCGTTCTATTTCGTCGACCGCCACATCCTCTATCTGATCCCCACCGTCGCCATCATGCTGGCGGTGTCGTTCCTGACCCCGCGCCAGATTCGCCACGTCACGCTCGTCGTCTTCGTTATCAGCCTGACCATGGTGGCAGTGACGCCTTATTTCGGCGCCGAGATCAAAGGCGCGCGGCGCTGGCTGATCATCTTCGGCCTCAACATCCAGCCCTCGGAATTTCTCAAGCCCGCCTTCGTCATCTTGGTCGCCTGGCTGTTCGGCGAATCGGCCAAGCGCGCCGACATGCCGGCCAATCTGTTGTCGCTCCTGCTGCTGCTCATGGTGGTCGCGCTGTTGGTGATCCAGCCCGACTTTGGCCAGACCATGCTGGTCGTGTTGGTGTGGAGCGCGCTGTTCTTCATGGCCGGCATGCGGCTGATCTGGGTGTTCGGCATCGCCGGCATCGCCGCCGTCGGACTCACCGCCGCCTATTACACCGTGCCGCACGAGGCGGCCCGCATCCAGAAATTCCTCAATCCGGCCTCCGGCGACACCTTCAACATCGATATCGCCACCGAAAGCTTCATGCGCGGGGGCTGGTTCGGCCGCGGCCCGGGCGAGGGCACGGTCAAGCGGCTTCTGCCGGAGAGCCATACCGACTTCGTATTCGCGGTGGCGGCCGAAGAATTCGGCGTCGTGCTTTGCCTCGCGCTGGTTGCGCTCTACGCCTTTATCGTCGTCCGCGCGCTGGCGCGCGCCATGCGCAGTGACGACGCCTTCACCCGCTTTGCCGCCGCTGGGCTCGCCATCCTGTTCGGCATGCAGTCGGCGATCAATGTGGCGGTGAACCTGCACCTGATCCCGGCCAAGGGCATGACGCTGCCCTTCATCTCCTACGGCGGCTCCTCGATGCTGTCGCTCGCCTATGCCATGGGCATGCTGCTGGCCTTGACGCGCGAGCAGCCGCGCACGGCTATGCTGGTTGCGCCGGAGCTTGCGGCGGAAGGCGCGGCTTGACTTTTCTTGTCATGGCCGGGCTTGTCCCGGCCGTCCCGCTTAAGGATGCCGGGCGTTGCCAAGCGGGATGCCCGGAAAAAGGGCGGGCATGACAGCGGAAAGCAAAGCGGTGCAGGCAAACAGACTCATCCTCCTCGCCGCCGGCGGCACCGGCGGGCATCTGTTCCCGGCGCAGGCGCTGGCCGACGCGCTGATCAAGCGCGGCGCCATGATCGATCTCGTCACCGATACGCGCGCCGCACATTTCAAGTTTCCCGCGCGCACCGTGCACCTCATTCCCAGCGCCACCTTGCGCGGCCGCGACCCGCTCGCGCTCGCGCGCACTGCCTCCGTGCTTGGACTCGGCACCGCCAAGGCCTGGGCCTTGCTCGGCCGCCTCAAGCCCGCCGTGGTGGTCGGCTTCGGTGGCTATCCGACCGTGCCGCCACTGATGGCGGCGACGCTGCGCGGCATCCCCACAGTGCTGCACGAGCAGAACGGCGTCATGGGCCGCGCCAATCGGCTGTTGGCGCCGCGCGTCACCGCCATCGCCACCGGCTTTCGCACGCTGGCGCGTATCGAAGCGTCGCTGCAAGGCAAGCTCACCTTCACGGGCAACCCGGTGCGCAGCGAGGTGATCGCCGCCGCGGCGACGCCCTATGCCGCGCCGCAGCCGGACGGCAAGCTGCGCCTGTTGGTGTTCGGCGGCAGCCAGGGCGCGCGAGTAATGGCAGAGGTGGTGCCGTCGGCGATCGAACGCGTCGCGGCCGAGCTGCGCGCGCGGCTGAGCATCGTGCAGCAAGCGCGCGCCGAGAATCTCGACGTGGTGCGTGCGACCTATGCCCGGCTCGGCGTCGAAGCGGACTGCGCGCCGTTCTTTGCTGACCTGCCGGCGCGCATGGCAGCCGCCCATCTGGTGATCGCCCGCTCGGGCGCCTCCACGGTGGCGGAATTGTCCGCCATCGGCCGCCCGGCCATCCTGGTGCCGCTGCCGCATTCGCTCGACCAGGATCAGTTCGTCAATGCCGGCGTACTCCAGCATGCCGGCGGTGCCATTCGCCTCGAGCAGCGTGATTTTACTCCGGAACGGCTAGCCGGCGAGATCGTCGCGCTCGCCACCGACCAGGGCCGCCTTGCCCACATGGCGCGGGCGGCCAAATCGGCCGGCAGCGTGGATGCCGCCGAGCGGCTGGCCGATCTGGTATTGAAGGTAGCAGGGAATTGACTTTTTTCGTCATGCCCGGCCTTGTGCCGGGCATCCACGCCTTTCATGCAGCAAAGCAAGGCGTGGATGGCCGGGACACGATGAATTGAGGGCTAGGACTAAAGCATGAAACTGCCGCGCGACATCGGTCCGGTGCATTTTGTCGGCATCGGCGGCATCGGCATGAGCGGTATCGCCGAGGTGCTAGCCAATCTCGGCTACACCGTCACCGGCTCCGACGTCGCCGATAGTGCCAACGTCAAGCGGCTGCGCGACAAGAACATCAAGGTCGCCATCGGCCACAAGGCCGACAATATCGACGGCGCCGACGTGGTCGTCGTTTCCTCCGCCATTAAGCGCGACAATCCGGAGCTCGTCGCCGCCCGCGCCAAGCGCTTGCCGGTGGTGCGCCGTGCCGAGATGCTGGCCGAGCTCATGCGGCTGAAGAGCTGCGTCGCCATCGCCGGCACGCACGGCAAGACCACCACCACCTCGCTAGTCGCCGCCTTGCTCGACGCCGGCGGGCTCGACCCGACCGTGATCAACGGCGGCATTATCAACGCTTACGGCACCAATGCGCGGCTCGGCGGCGGTGACTGGATGGTGGTGGAGGCCGACGAATCGGACGGCACCTTCCTCAAGCTACCGGCCGACATCGCCATCGTCACCAATGTCGATCCCGAGCATCTCGACCACTTCCATACTTTCGAGGCGGTGCAGGACGCCTTCCGCGCCTTCGTCGAGAATATCCCGTTCTACGGCTTCGCGGTGATGTGCACCGACCATCCGGTGGTGCAGACGCTGGTCGGCAAGCTGACCGACCGCCGCATCATCACCTACGGGGCGAACGTGCAGGCCGACGTGCGCTTCACCGATCTCGATCACCACAATGGCCGCTCGCAATTCTCCGTGCTGTTTCGCGACCGCGAAGGCAAAACCACGCATGTGATCGACAAGCTCATGCTGCCAATGCCCGGCCGCCACAATGCGCTCAACGCGACGGCGGCGGTGGCGGTGGCGCACGAGCTCGGCATCGCCGACGACGTGATCCGCAAGGCGCTGTCCGCCTTCGGCGGCGTCAAGCGGCGCTTCACGCGCGTCGGCGAATGGAACGGCGCGATCATTATCGACGATTACGGCCACCATCCGGTCGAGATCGCGGCGGTGCTGCGCGCCGCGCGCGAAAGCAGCAAGGGCCAGGTGATCGCGGTAATGCAGCCGCATCGCTACACGCGCCTGCACGACCTGTTCGAGCAGTTCTGCACCTGCTTCAACGATGCCGATGCGGTCATCGTCGCACCGGTCTATCCGGCCGGTGAAGCGCCGATCGCCGGCGCCGACCGCGACGCGCTGGTCGCCGGCCTGCGCGCGCACGGCCACAAGCAGGCGATCCCGCTCGAGGGTCCGGAGAAGCTCGCCGGCCTGATCAAGGAGTTGACCAAGCCGGGCGACTACGTGGTCTGCCTCGGCGCCGGCTCGATCACGCAATGGGCTTATGCGCTCCCGGGCGAATTGCAGGCGCTATGAACTTTCCCGACGTCGTCGCCGCGCTGAAAGGAAAAATGCCCGAACTGCGCGGGCGATTGCTGGCCAACCAGCCGCTCGGCGAGTTCACCTGGTTCCGCGTTGGCGGGCCGGCGCAGGCGCTGTTCATGCCGCAGGACGAGAACGACCTCGCGTATCTCTTGCTGCATCTGCCGGCAGAGATTCCCGTCACCGTGATCGGCGCCGGCTCCAATCTGATCGTGCGCGACGGCGGCGTGCCGGGCGTCGTGATCCGGCTCGGGCGCGGCTTCAACGAGATCGAGGTTGAAGCGGAAAACCGCGTCCGCGCCGGCACGGCGGTGCTCGACGTAATGGTCGCGCGCCAAGCGCAGAAGGCCGGTATTGCCGGGCTTGCCTTTCTCAGCGGCATTCCGGGTTCGATCGGCGGCGCGCTGCGCATGAATGGCGGCGCCTATGGCGGCGAAACCAAGGACGTGCTGATCGAGGCGCGCGGCGTCGACCGCGCGGGCAATGTCCGCACCTTCAGCAATGCCGACATGGGATTCTCCTATCGCCATTGTAGCGTGCCCGAGGACGTGATCTTTACGTCGGCGCTCTTGCAGGGCCGCGCCGGCGATCCTGCACAAATTGCCGCCGAGATGGCGGCGATCAAGGAGAAGCGCGAGCAAAGCCAGCCGCGCAATCGCACCGGCGGCTCGACCTTCAAGAATCCGCCTGGCCACAAGGCCTGGCAATTGATCGACGCCGCCGGCTGCCGCGGCCTACGCGTCGGCGGCGCGCAAGTGTCCGAGCTGCACTGCAATTTCCTCATCAGCGGCGAGGGGGCGAGTGCCGCCGACATCGAGAGGCTGGGCGAGACGGTGCGTGAACGCGTCAAGGCGCATTCCGGCATCGAGCTCGAATGGGAAATCAAGCGGATTGGCGTGCCGTGATCACGGCTCCGCCGGCACGTTCGCCAGCGCCCTGACCAAGGGCGCATTGGAAACCTCGAGCGGCGGATCGAACGGATTTTCCTGCGCCGCGATCAGCCCGAGCGCGACGATCGCCGCGACCGAGAACAAAGCGACCGCCGCCAGCATGGCGCGCGGTTTTTCCAAATGAACGAGGCCGAGGGCGATCTGCGTGAAGATGCCGAGCAGCAGCACGCTCGCCCATTCCAATTCGTAGCTGCGGTCGGCGGCAAGCGACAGCCGCTCGCCGCGTGCGGTGGCCACCTGCACGGTTGCGTTGAGCAGGCTAGTTTGCACTGACGCCCCGCCGGCGCTGGCGACGACGGGCTTGGCGACTGTGGTGAAGATGGCGCCCAGCGCCGCGGCGGCCGCCGGCGCGCTGGCGCTCGCGCTCATCACCTCCCACTCCTGCTTGAGCACCGCGTCGATATACCTGCGCGCCGACGCGCGGATCGCCGTTCCATCGGCCCCCGCCGCTTGGCTGAGCGACGACAGAGTTTCGAGCGCGCTGCTCTCGGCGCGCACGCTGCGCGCCGCTTGTCGGTTGCGGTCGGCAACTTTCGAGCCGAGAAATCCGGTGAGCAGCGCGAACAACACGCCAATTGCGCCAAAATAGGGTCCGACCACGCCGGTTAGCGTCTGCATGCGCCGCCGCGCCGGCGAATGGAACAAAATCCAGTAGATGAACGCCGCATTCAGCCCGTAGAGCAGCGCCAGCGTGAGAAAAATCAGGTTCAGCGGGAGATCGAGCCAAGCGTGAATCATGGGGAAACCCCGAACGTGGCGGCGGCAAGCTTGCCGTCTGCCCCTCGCCTTGGCAAGACAAGGCTCGACGCCGCGGCTTCTCGACCTTATGAAGCGCGACACGAATCGGGGCTCAGGCCGGGCACAGCATGCACAAACACGTCGCCGTTCTGATGGGAGGCTGGTCGGCCGAGCGCGCGGTCTCCTTGCGCTCTGGCAAGGCCTGCGCCAACGCCGCCGAGCGCTGCGGCTACCGCGTCAGCCGGATCGACGTCGACCGCGAGATCGCCGCCACCTTGCGCGCGCTCAAGCCCGACGCCGCACTCAATGTGCTGCACGGCCGTCCCGGCGAGGACGGCACGCTGCAGGGCCTGCTCGAGGTGCTCGGCATTCCCTATACCCATTCCGGCGTGCTCGCCTCCGCGCTGGCCATGCAGAAGGACATCGCCAAGACCGTGCTGAAGGCCGACGGCGTGCCGGTGCCCGGCGGCTTCATCGCCACCCGCGCGCAAGCCGCCGAGCGCCATCTCTTGCCGCCGCCTTATGTGATCAAGCCGGTGGCGGAAGGCTCAAGCGTTGGCGTCTTTATCGTGCGCGAGGATCACGCGTATCCGCCGCAGGAACTGATGCGGCCGGACTGGAGCTTCGGCGAGCGCGTGCTGGTCGAGCCCTATATCCCCGGCAAGGAATTGACCTGCGCGGTGATGGGCGATCGCGCGCTCGGCGTGATCGAGATCGTGCCGACGGTAAAATTCTACGACTACGAAGCCAAATACGCGCCCGGCGGCTCCAAGCACCTGCTGCCGGCACCGATTCCCTCCGATGTTTACGAAGAATGCCGGCGGCTTGCGCTCTTGGCCCATCGCGCGCTCGGCTGCCGCGGCATCAGCCGCGCCGATTTCCGCTATGACGAGAATGCGGCGGCCGCCGAGCGCCTCTATTGTCTCGAGGTCAACACCCAGCCGGGCATGACGGAAACCTCGCTGGTGCCGGAAATGGCGCAACACGCCGGCATCGGCTTCGACGAATTGGTGCGCTGGATGATCGAGGATGCATCGCTCGAGCGATGAGAACGTTGTAAACTTGCGGTCCGGGAACTTGCAGGAACGACGCGAGTTGCCCGAATTTGGTCTTGGTCGGGCGGCGTCATCAAAACCGGACTCAAGCATGCGAACACATTTCGGCATTCCTCGGCGCGCGGCCAACGAGAACGCGGAGCAGCAGTTGCCGCTCAATTGGCGGCGCGGACTATTTCGCGTCTGGGTGCTTCTGTCCGCCGCCTGGCTTATGGGCTGGATGCTCTATCTCACCATGTACGGATTGCGCGGCGGCTTCAAAACAACCGGCGATCTCATCGTGATTCCGGTCCTCCTGTTCGGCCCGCCGATTGCCATGCTGCTGTTCGGCCTGGCCGCCCGCTGGGCCTTGCTCGGCTTCAAGGCGGAGGACGGCCCGCGCAAGGCGGAGGACGGCCCGCGCGGGCGGTGATAGGCGCGCCGGCAAGCCTGATGGAGCGGGATTTTGCCACGCCCGCCAAGGCTTAGGCGCCCCGCTCACAATCCGTAAACCTTTACTAATCATTTACCAAAAGGCCCGAAGACTAGGCATTGGCGGCGTTTCGCGCGCTCGGCCGCTATTGACGCGCGAGCATCCCGCCGCTGGCACCCGCTAGGGGACTAGTCTTTCGATGGATGTTCGCGGACGCCTCGCTCAATCGCTGAAGCCCTTCCTCAAGCGACGTGCGACCGCGCGGCCGCGCGCGCACTCCTTTGCGCCCGATTGGCGCGTGCTGCGTGTCCTGCGCCGCTGGGGCGGCGCGCTGGCCGAATTGCACGTGCCGCGCGGCACCGGCGCCGCGGCGGCCTTCCTGCTGCTCATCGCCAGCATCGGCTATGGCGCGGTCAAAGGTGGGCATGGTGCAGAGATCGCCGCTGAGATCCAGGACCTGTGCGACAGCGCCGCCAACAGCGTCGGTTTCCGCATCTCCGAGATCGCGCTCGCCGGCGAGCATGAGGTGAGCCGCGAGGACATCTTGAGCTTGGCCGGCGTCACCGGCCGCTCCTCGCTTCTGTTTCTCGACGCCGCGCAGGCGCGCGACCGCCTCTTGACCAATCCCTGGATCGCGCAAGCCGCGGTGCTCAAGCTTTATCCCAACCGGCTGCGCATCGAGATCAAGGAGCGCAAGACCTTCGCGCTCTGGCAGAAGGACGGCCACGTCAATCTGATCGCCTCCGACGGCACCGTGCTGGAGCCCTATGTGGCGGCGCGCTTCGCCTCGCTGCCGCTGGTGGTCGGCGATGGCGCCGAACATGCGGCGCAGGGCATTCTCGCCCTGCTCAAGCGCTATCCGAGCATCGCTCAGGCGGTCGACGCTTCGGTCCTGGTTGCCGACCGGCGCTGGAACTTGCATTTGAAGAGCGGCGTCGAGGTACTGTTGCCCGAGCGCGATCCAGCGCAGGCGCTCACGCTCCTAGTCGATCTCGATCGCGACAAGAAATTGTTGTCGCGCGACATCGTCAAAGTCGATCTGCGGCTGCCCGACCGCGTCACCGTGCGGCAATCCGATGCCGCGGCGGCCGCGCGCGCCGAGGCGCTCAAGGCGGCGGAGAAGGCGAAAAAGAAGAAGGGCAGCGAGGCATGACCGTGCTGCACTTCGGCCTCACGCCCAAGATGAAACCGGTATCGCCGCGCCGCGCGGCCGTGGTGGCCGGCCTCGATATCGGCACCAGCAAGATCGCCTGCATGATCGCGCGGCTCGAGCCGAAGGCGCCGCAGGACGTGCTGCGCCGGCGTACCCATGGCGTGCAGGTGCTCGGCTTCGCCCATACCGCGGCCAGCGGCATGAAGGGCGGCGGCGTGGTCGACTTGGCCGAGGTCGAGGAGATGGTGCGCCAGGCTATCGACATCGCCGAAAGCAGAGCCAAGGTGCAACTTGAATCGGTCGTGGTGTCGCTATCGGGCGGGCGGCTCGGCAGCGAACGCTTCGTCGCCAATATCGAGCTTGCCGGCGGCGCGGTCACCGACGGCGATATCGCCCGCGTACTGGCGGCGGCTAGCCGCCATTCGGTGCGCGAAGGGCGCGTCGTGCTGCATTCGCTGCCGACCGGCTACGCGCTCGATGCCGTCACCGGCATTCGCGAGCCGCGCGGCATGCTCGGCAAGCGCTTCGGCGTCGACATGCACATGGTCACCGGCGACGTGGCGATCGTGCGCAACCTCATGCTGACGGTCGAGCGCAGCCATCTCGCGGTCGAGGCCATGGTGGCTGCCCCTTATATGGCGGGCCTCGCCGCGCTCGCCGACGACGAAGCCGATCTCGGCGCCGCCATCGTCGATCTTGGCGCGGGAACCACTACGCTTGCGGTGTTTTCCGGCGGCAAATTCGTGCACGCCGACGGCTTCGCGCTCGGCGGCCACCACGTCACCATGGACCTCGCCCGCGGGCTGAATGCCCGCATTGCGGATGCTGAGCGAATCAAAGCGATTTATGGCAGTGGTTTGACCGGTGAATCGGACGAACGCGACATGATCACGGTGCCGCCGGTCGGCGATGATGAGCGCGAACCGCCGCAATTCGTTTCGCGCGCGGCCATTGTGCGCATCGTCAAGCCGCGGGTCGAGGAGATCCTGGAAATGGTACGCGACCGGCTGAAGGCTTCGCCGTTCGCCGCCGAGCCGCGCGGGCGCATCGTGCTCACCGGCGGCGCCAGTCAATTGACCGGCATCGTCGATCTCGCCGCACGCATCTTGCGGCGGCCAGTGCGGATCGGCCGGCCGCTTGGCTTGGCCGGCCTGCCGGAAGCGGCCAAGGGGCCGGCTTTCGCCGTGGCGGCGGGGCTCCTGGTCTATCCGCAGGTGGCACATCTCGAACACTTCGAACCGCGGAAAACGCGGCAATTGATGACAGGAACGGGCGGGTACATGGCACGGGTCGGACGATGGCTGCGCGAAAGCTTCTGACCCACAACAACGGAACCACGATGGGATCGGCCGCGGACCGCTCCCCTTCGACGGCGTGCGGGCGCGATGGTCAGCCTGCTGCCCGTGCATCAAAGAGGCAAACATGACGATCAATCTGAAGATTCCTGACATTCATGAGATGAAGCCGCGCATTACCGTGTTCGGCGTCGGCGGCGCCGGCGGCAACGCGGTCAACAATATGATCGCGGCCGGCCTGCAGGGCGTCGATTTCGTCGTCGCCAATACCGACGCGCAGGCGCTCACGATGTCGAAGGCCGAGCGCATCATCCAGATGGGCACGCAGGTGACCGAAGGCCTCGGCGCCGGCTCGCAGCCGGAAGTCGGCCGCGCCGCCGCCGAAGAGGTGATCGATGAGATCCGCGATCACCTCTCCGGCGCGCATATGGTATTCGTCACCGCCGGCATGGGCGGCGGCACCGGCACTGGCGCCGCGCCCGTGGTCGCCAAGGTCGCGCGCGAGCTCGGCATCCTCACGGTCGGCGTGATCACCAAGCCGTTCCACTTCGAGGGCCAGCGCCGCATGCGCTACGCGGAAGCCGGTATCGTCGAGCTGCAGAAGGTGGTCGACACGCTGTTGATCATCCCGAACCAGAACCTGTTCCGCGTCGCCAACGAGAAGACCACCTTTGCCGACGCCTTCGCCATGGCCGACCAGGTGCTCTATTCGGGCGTCGCCTGCATCACCGACCTGATGGTCAAGGAAGGCCTGATCAATCTCGACTTCGCCGACGTGCGCGCGGTGATGAAGGAGATGGGCAAGGCCATGATGGGCACCGGCGAAGCCTCCGGCGAGAAGCGCGCGCTGACCTCAGCCGAAGCGGCAATCTCCAATCCGCTGATCGACGACGCCTCGATGAAAGGCGCCAAGGGCCTGTTGATTTCGATCACCGGCGGTAAGGACCTCACTCTGTACGAGGTGGACGAAGCCGCCACTCGCATCCGCGAGGAGGTCGACCAGGACGCCAATATCATCGTCGGCGCCACGTTCGACGAAAGCCTGGATGGCATCATCCGCGTCTCGGTGGTGGCGACCGGCATCGACAATACCGGCATGCAGCGCCAGCCGGTGCAGACGGAAGCCGCGCTCAAGGAGCTCGCCAGCAAGATGCGCAATACGCGCAGCGCCGATCGCATCGAGCGTAGCCCGGCACCCGCGTCCCCGGCTCCCGCCGTTGCGGCGGCCGCTGCGCCGGCGCCGGCGGCCGCCAGCCTCGCGACGGTCGAATCCGCTGCCCAGGCCGCGGTTGCCGCCGCGCTGATGACATCGACCGCCATCGAGGACGTCTCCATCCGACCGATGCCGATCAAACCGTCGCTGTTCGAGCCGGCACCCAGCGAAATCATGCAAGTAGCCGAACCACCGACGCCGAAGAGCTTCATCCCGCCGCCGCCGGAGCGAACGGCGGTGCGCGCCCCGCGCATGCCGCGTATCGACGAGCTGCCCCTGCCGGCGCAAAACGAGATCAAGGCGCAGCAGGGCGAGCTCGAGCAGGATCACCCCGAGAAGCGCCGCATGTCGCTGATGCAGCGGCTGGCGTCGGTCGGCCTTGGCCGCCGCTCCGAACCGGCCGAGGCACCGCCGGCCCCGCGCACCGCGCAGCCGATGCCGCAATTCGAGCGGCCGATTCGCGCGAGCGCGCGTCAGCCTGAGCGCCGCCCGGAAGACCCGGTGTCGGAATACGCCCGCCGCTCGGCGCCGCAGGGCCTTGATTCGCATGGTCGTCCTTCGCCTGTGCACAATTCGCCGGACGAGGACCAGCTCGACATCCCGGCCTTCCTGCGCCGCCAAGCCAACTAGGAAACGGCGCCAAAAAGCCCCGACGGCCTCGCTCCGACCCGGAGCGGGGCCGTTCTGCTTCTGGTTAGCGGATTGGACACTTATTTAACTTATTGAATTAAAAGGTTTTTGTAATATTGCCAGACCGGTTGTGAAGGTCGCCGAATGTCGTGGATTCTTGCGCAAGGCCGGTGCGGGCGGCGGAAACGGCCACGGCCAGCCGGTAGCGGGGTAAATTGCGGCAAAAAAGAGTAACAGTTGGTAAAGAGACGTGACTTGGAAGATACCGGCCGTCTGGCCTAAGTTTCAGCGACGAAAGGGACTTTCGGGCCTCACGGGGCTCGCGGGGGTGTCTTCAGGTACGCAGGCAGGCGCGGGTTTTGAAGGCCAAAGTATGGCTCCGGCCGGAGCCAGGGGATGGGACGTGCGGCTTGCTCGTAGGCCGGCGTAAAAGGGTTCGATGAAGGGTGCTAAGCAAACAACGCTGCGGGAACAGGTTGCCGTCTGCGGCGTTGGCGTGCATTCCGGCAGCCCGGTCACCCTCACGTTAAGTCCTGCCGACGACGACAGCGGCATCGTCTTCCAGCGCATCTCCCATAACGGCGCGGTCGAGCGCGAGGTCCGCGCCGACGTGCGTGCAGTCACCGCTACCGAATTTGCCACCGTGTTGGGCGATGCGCACGGTCCGCTCTGCTCGACCGCCGAACATCTCCTGGCGGCGCTGCGCGGGCTCGGCGTTGACAATGCGCTGGTCGAGATCGATGGGCCGGAAGTGCCGATCATGGACGGCAGCGCCATGCCCTTCGTCGAGGCCATCGATCAGGCCGGGCTCACCGCGCGCGCCTTGCCGCGCCGCTATATCGAAGTGATCAAGCCGGTGCGCGTGGCCAAAGACGGCGCCATGGGCGAGTTGCGCCCCTACAGCCATGGTTTCCGCGTCGAGGCCGAGATCGAGTTCGATCATCCGCTCATCGGCAAACAGGCGCTCTCGCTCGACATCGAGGCGGACAGCTTCCGCCGCGAGATCGCCGCCGCGCGCACCTTCGGCTTCATGAAGGACGTCGCCAAATTGTGGAGCGCCGGCTTCGCGCTCGGCTCGACCTTCGAGAATACGCTGGTGGTCAGCGACGACCGTGTGCTCAATCCGGAAGGCCTGCGCTACCCGGATGAATTCGTGCGCCACAAGATCCTCGACGCTGTTGGCGACCTGGCGCTGGCTGGCCAGCCCTTGCTCGCCGCCTATCGCACCGTCCGCGGTGGCCATAAGCTCAATCACGCGGTGCTCTCCGCGCTGATGGCCGACCGCAGCGCCTGGCGGGTGATCGAGGCGAAAGAGCCGATCCGCCGCGCTCGCGGCCATGCTCAAGTCGGCGCCGGCCGTCTGGCGGTCGCCTACGGGCCGGAAATCTCCTGAAAAGCGTTTGGAACTGCGCTTAACCCTCCGCCTTAATCCCGGCCGAATGTCGGCTTAATCGCTTGGCGAGGCCGCGCTATTTCGTCTACACCAGCGCGGATGAGGGCTTTGCGGCAAGGCTTGGCGGCCCTCGGGGAGCTGGACACGACCGCGTGGGATGAGTTTGTGCCCGACGAGTTAGCGAACAAAACTTACCCAGTGACCATCGGCACGGCATCGCCGGCGGCGGGCCCGCGCCGCTTCGTGCGCGTGCTCGCCCTGCTGTTGTTGGCGGCGAGTCTCGCCGCCTGCAGCGAAGGCCTCAATCTGTTCGGCAAGGACGAGACGCCGCCCGACGAGGCGGCCGACCGGCTCTACAACGAGGGCCTCTATCTGCTTAATGCCCGGCAAGACCCGAAAGAGGCGGCGAAGAAGTTCGAAGAGGTCGACCGCCAGCACCCCTATTCGGAATGGGCGCGCAAATCGCTGATCATGACCGCCTTTTCCTATTATCAGGCGGCTGACTATGACAATTGCGTCACCGCCGCCCAGCGCTACATCACGCTGCATCCGGGCAGCGCGGACGCCGCCTACGCGCAGTACTTGATCGGCGCCTCGTATTACGACGATATCCCTGAAGTCACCCGCGACCAGGCGCGCACCGAGAAGGCGATCGCCGCGCTCGAAGAGGTGGCGCGCAAATATCCGACCAGCGAATACGCCGTCGCCGCCAAGCAGAAGATGGAGATGGCGCGCGACCAGCTCGCCGGCAAGGAAATGGAGACCGGCCGCTATTACCTCGAGCACAAGGACTACACCGGCGCCATCAACCGCTTCAAAGTCGTGGTGACCAAGTATCAGACCACGCGCCACGTCGAGGAAGCGCTGATGCGGCTGACCGAAGCTTATTTAGCGCTCGGCATTGTCGATGAGGCGCAGACCGCCGCCGCCGTGCTCGGGCACAATTTCCCCGACAGTGTCTGGTACAAGCACGCCTACGCGCTGGTGAAGACCGGCGGCGCCGAGCCGACCGAGAATCGCGGCTCCTGGATCAGCAAGGCCTTCGCCAACTTCAAGAAGTCGATCCTCGGCTAACGGCTTAAGCGCCCCTTGTCATGTCCCGTGCAAACGGGGCATCCACGATGACGCCGCGATTCTTGTGAAAATCCTCGCGTCCGGCGGTTACCCGCTCATCCGCTTTGGCAGATGATGCCGCCCAGGAAAGGCGCCATGCTCTCCCGACTCTCGATCCGCGACATCGTCCTGATTGACCGGCTCGACATCGATTTTGCCGACGGCCTTGCCGTGCTCACCGGCGAGACCGGCGCCGGCAAGTCGATCCTGCTCGACGCCTTCGCGCTCGCGCTCGGCGGGCGCGGCGACCAGGCGCTGGTGCGCGAGGGCGCGGAGCAGGGGCAGGTGATCGCGGTGTTCGAGGTCGCGCGCAACCATCCGGCGCGCGCCCTGCTCAAGGCCAATGACATCGCCGCCGAGGACGAGCTGATCCTGCGCCGCGTGCAATTTTCCGACGGCCGCACGCGCGCTTTCGTCAACGATCGGCCGGTGAGCGTGCAGGTGCTCAAGGAACTCGGCGGCGCGCTGGTCGAGATCCATGGCCAGCACGACGAGCGCGCGCTGGTCGATGCCGCCACCCATCGCCGGCTGCTTGACGCCTTCGGTGCGCTCGAAGGGGATGCGGCGCGAGTCGAGCGGCTGTGGCAGGCGCGCCGCGATGCCGTGGAGGCGGTCGCCGCGCATCGCGCCGAGGTCGAGCGCGCCAAGCGCGAAAGCGACTGGCTGCGGCATGCGGTCGCGGAACTTGGCGCGCTGTCACCGCAGGCCGGCGAGGAAACCGCGCTCGCCGAACGGCGTACCGCCATGATGCAGGCCGAGAAGGTGGCCGAGGATTTGCGCGAGGCGCACGAGGTGATCGCCGGCGCAAATTCTTCCGTTCCCGCACTTTCCGCCGCCATCCGCCGCTTGGAGCGGCGCGCGGCGCAGGCGCCAAGGCTGGTTGAGCCGGCGGTCAAGTCGCTCGATGCCGCGCTCACCGCGCTGGAGGAAACCTGCGCCCATCTCGAGCAGGCGCTGCGCGCAGCCGATCTCGATCCGCAGGAACTCGAACGCATCGAGGAGCGCCTATTCGCGCTGCGCGCCGCGGGGCGCAAATACAGCGTGGCGGTTGACGATCTCGCGGCGCTGGCCGAGCGCTACCGATCCGACATCGCGCTGATCGACGCTGGCGAGGAGCGGCTCAAGGCGCTGGAAGTGGCGGCGCGCGCGGCCGAGGCCGATTATCGCGCGGCGGCGGGCAAGCTGTCGACGGCGCGCTTGCAGGCGGGCAAGGCGCTCGACAAGGCGGTCAACGGCGAGCTTCGGCCGCTCAAGCTCGAGCGCGCGAAATTCTCCACCGAAATCGTCAGCGACGCCGCCAGCGCCGGCCCGCACGGCATCGACCGCGTCGAGTTCTGGGTGCAGACCAATCCGGGCACGCGGCCGGGGCCCTTGATGAAGGTCGCCTCCGGCGGCGAACTGGCGCGCTTCCTGTTGGCGCTCAAGGTGGTGCTGGCCGACCGCGGCTCGGCGCCGAGCCTGGTGTTCGACGAGATCGACACCGGCGTCGGCGGCGCGGTAGCCGACGCCATCGGCGTGCGGCTCGCCAAGCTGGCGCGCGGTGTGCAAGTCTTGGCGGTCACCCATGCCCCGCAGGTGGCGGCGCGCGCCGACCGGCATTACCTCATTAGCAAAGATGCGCTGGAGAAGGGCAAGCGGGTCGCCACCCGTGTCGTCGAGGTGGCGGCCGAGAAGCGGCGCGAGGAGATTGCCCGCATGCTCGCCGGCGCCGAGATCACCAACGAGGCCCGCGCCGCCGCCGAGCGGCTGATCAAGGCGGCGGGTTGACGCTCATTTCGGGGCGCGCCGAAGGCGCGAACCCGGAATCCAAAGCCGCGGTCCACTTTCTTCGTCATGCCCGGCCTTGTGCCGGGCATCCACGTCTTTAGATTGCCGCCAGCAAGACGTGGATGGCCGGGACAAGCCCGGCCATGACAGGAACACAATGGCGGCAAAAGACCTCACCAAAATTCCGCCGGCCCAATTGACTGAATCTCAGGCGAAGGCCGAGCTGAAGCGGCTCGCCGCCGAGATCGCCGAGAACGACCGGCTCTATTATCAAGAAGACCGGCCGCGCATCTCCGATGCGGCTTACGACGCGCTACGCGAGCGCAACGACGCGATCGAGAAGCGCTTCCCGCATCTCATCCGCGCCGATTCGCCATCCAAGCGCGTCGGCGCCGCGCCCATCGGCCGCTTCAAGAAGATACGCCACGCGGTGCCGATGCTCTCGCTCGACAACGCCATGGCGGAAGAGGACGTGCGCGACTTCGTCGCCCGCATCCGCCGCTTCCTCAAGCTCGGCGACGACGAGAGGATCAGCTTCAGCGCCGAGCCGAAGATCGACGGATTATCGATGTCGCTGCGCTACGAGGACGGCGAGCTCACCACCGCCGCCACTCGCGGAGACGGCACCGAGGGCGAGGACGTCACCGCCAATATGAAGACGCTGAAGGACGTGCCGCACCGGCTGCACGGCCGCCACGTGCCGGCGGTCACCGAGGTGCGCGGCGAGGTCTACATGACCAAGCATGCCTTCCTCGAGCTCAACGAGCGGCAGAAGGCCACCGGTGGGCAGATTTTCGCCAATCCGCGCAATTCGGCCGCCGGCTCCTTGCGCCAGAAGGACCCGAGCATTACCGCCTCGCGCCCGCTCGGCTTCTTCGCCTATGCCTGGGGCGAGATGAGCGAGATGCAGGCAGAAACGCAGTCCGGCATGGTCAAATGGTTCGAGGCCTGCGGCTTCAACACCAATCCGCTCACCAAGCTGTGCCACTCGGTCGACGAACTGCTCGCCTTCCATCGCCAGATCGAAGAGCGGCGCGCCAAGCTCGACTACGATATCGACGGCGTCGTCTACAAGGTCGACCGCATCAATCTGCAGCAGCGGCTCGGCTTCGTTTCGCGTAGCCCACGCTGGGCGATCGCGCACAAGTTCGCCGCCGAGCGAGCCACCACCGTGCTCAACGACGTCGAGATCCAGGTCGGCCGCACCGGCGCGCTCACGCCGGTCGGCAAGCTCGAGCCGGTCGGCGTTGGCGGCGTCATCGTGCAGAACGTGACGTTGCACAACGAGGACTACATCAGGGGCGTCGGCGGCGACGGCGAGCCCATACGCGGCGGCCACGATCTGCGCATCGGCGACACCATCGTCATTCAGCGCGCCGGCGACGTCATCCCGCAGGTAGTCGACGTGGTGATCGGCAAGCGCCCGCGCGACGCCAAGCCCTATCATTTCCCGAAGAAGTGCCCGTGCCCGCTCAAGACCGACATCGTGCGCGAAGAGACGGCGACCGGCGAGGCGGGCGCGCGCGCCCGCTGCACTGGCGAGTTTGCCTGTCCGTTCCAGAAGATCGAGCATTTGAAGCTATTCTGCTCGCGCCGCGCCTTCGACATCGAGGGTCTGGGCGAGAAGCAGATCGAGTTCTTCTTCGAACAGGGCTGGATCAAGGAGCCGGCCGACATCTTTACGCTGCCGGCACGCAACGCCAAGATCAAGCTGGAAGAGGTCGAGGGCTACGGCGAAACCTCGGTGCGCAATTTGTTCGCGGCAATCGAGCGGCGGCGCGAGATTTCGCTCGACCGCTTCATCTTCTCGCTCGGCATCCGCCATGTCGGCGAGACCACGGCGCTCGCGCTCGCGCGTGGCTACGGCTCGTGGAAGTCGTTCCACGACGCCGGCCTGAAATTGGCCAAGGGCGACGAGGAGGCGGCCGCCGAGATGGATGCGCTCGACCAGATCGGCGAGACGGTGATCGAGGCAGTGCGCGCCTATTTCGCCGAAAGCCACAACCGCGACATCGTCGAGCGGCTGACCAAAGAGGTGACTATCCTCGACGCCGAGAAGCCGAAGACCGGAACGGCCATCGCCGGCAAGACCGTGGTGTTCACCGGTACGCTGGAGAAGATGACGCGCGAGGAGGCGAAAGCGCAGGCCGAGCGGCTCGGCGCCAAGGCCGCCGGGTCGGTGTCGAAGAAGACCGATTTCGTCGTCGCCGGCCCCGGCGCCGGCTCCAAGCTTGCCGACGCGCACAAGCTCGGCATCAAGGTGCTCACCGAAGACGAGTGGCTGAAGCTGATTGGCGGTTGACGATTTGCGTTGCGTGCAGCGCCCGATCCGCTCGGCGCGCATCGGCCGTGATTGACGTAAGTCAATGCTCGCAAACAGCAAGGGCGTTGCATAAGGCGCCGCAAGCGCGACGAGCGCTAGTGCCGATCATCGCGACCGTCAAAGCCGTCGCAGCGAGGTGACATGAGCCCATCGGACGCCGCAGAGATCGATCGCAGTCCGGACATGGCCGCGCTGTTCGCGCGTCACGACAGCGATTATCAGAACCTCTATAGCCGCTATAGCAACGAACAGCTCGTTCGCATGCTCAAGATGATCGGCTATGACGTGGGCTTCTGCCGCGGCGAGGGACCCTATCTTTATGATCGCAACGGAGTCCGCTACCTCGACTTGCTGAGCGGCTTTGGTGTGTTCGCCATCGGCCGGAATCACCCGGCGGTCCGTGCCGCGCTCAACAGCGTGCTCAGTAGCAGCCTGCCGAATCTCCTGCAGATGGGTGTTTCCAGGCTGGCCGCGATACTGGCTGAGCGACTGCTGCAGCGAGTTCCCTATCTCGACAAGGTTCTATTCGCCAATTCAGGCGCCGAGGCGATCGAGACTGCCATGAAATTCGCGCGTGGTGCGACCGGGCGAGCGGGGATCGTTTATTGCGAGCATGCCTTTCACGGCGTCTCCTATGGCGCCTTGTCGATCAACGGCGACGAGATGTTCCGTAGAGGATTCGGGCCCTTCGTGCCGGATTGCGTGCACGTCCCGTTCAACGATCTTGCCGCGCTCGAGCAGGCCATCAGCCATCGCGCCGTGGCGGCCTTCATCGTCGAGCCGATCCAAGGCAAGGGCGTCAACATGCCCGCCGCCGATTATCTCAAGAGTGCGGCCGCCTTGTGCCGGCGTTACGGAACGCTGTTCATCGCCGACGAGATCCAGACCGGTCTCGGCCGCACCGGCCGCTTCCTTGCCGTCGAGCATTGGGACGCCGAGCCCGACATGGTTCTCCTCTCCAAGGCGCTTTCCGGCGGCTACGTGCCGGTGAGCGCGGTGCTCATGCGAAAGGCCGTCTTTGACAAGGTGATTGATCACATGGACCGGGCCTTGGTGGCGGTGTCCACTTTTGCGGAAAACAATCTGGCAATGGCAGCCGGCATCGCGACCCTCGATGTGCTCGACTCCGAGCGGTTGATCGAAAAGGCGGCAAGCACCGGCGATCGCCTGATGCGCGCGTTTTCCGACCTCGTCGGACGCTACGAACTCATGCACGAGGTGCGCGGCAAAGGCCTGATGATCGCGATTGATTTTGCCCGGCCGCAATCGCTGGGGTTGCGCACGGCGTGGAATATGATCGAGGCGGCCCGCGCGGGGCTGTTTTCCCAGCTCATCACGATACCTCTGTTCGCCGACCATAAGATCCTGTCGCAGGTCGCCGGTCCCGACAGCCATGCGGTCAAGTTTCTGCCGCCGCTGGCGATCTCGGATGCCGATTGCGAGTGGATCATCAAAGCGGTCGAGGCTGTCGTCGCCGATTGCCATCGCGTTCCTGGAGCCGTCTGGTCGCTTGGACGAAGACTTGCGGTGAATGCTGCGCGGACCTGATCCTGCGGCCGCCGGATTTTATCGTCTGACCAGCGCGGCATAGGCGGCCGCGGTCGCCACTACCACGATCACCAGCATCCAGGCCATCGGCATGGCCGTTGGCGCGCCGGCGAGCGCGATGCTGACCACCTGCGTCGACACGGCGCCGATCGCCATCTGCACGCAGCCGGTCATGCCGGAGGCGGCGCCCGCCGCCTGCGGACGGATGCTGATGGCGCCGGCGATCGCGTTCGGCAGCAGGAGGCCGTTGCCGTAGGAGATCACCATCTGCGGCAGGAAGATGATCGCCGGTCCGGCGTCGGGCGTCGTCGCCACCAGCAGCGTGGTGAGGCTCGCGCCGGTCAGTTCGAAGACGACGCCGGCCATGATCATGGCGTCGATGCCGAAGCGCTGCGACAGCCGCGAGGCGGTGAAGTTGCCGCTCATGTAGCCGAGCGAGGTGACCGCGAACCACAGGCCGTATTCGGCCGAGGTACGACCCATCAGCGTCACCACCACGTGCGGACCACCGCCGAGGAAGGTGAAAAACGGCGCCGAGCCGAGCGCTGCGCACAGCACGTAGCCGTGAAACTTGGCGCTGCCGAGGAGCGCTCGCCATTGCTCGACCAGCAAGCCGAGCGCGTGCGCCATGTGCGTCGGCCGCGTCTCCGGCAGCACGCGCAGCGCCCACACCAATACCGCGCCGCTGAACGCGGCGATGAACAGAAAGATCGCCTCCCAGCCGAACGCGGTGTCGAGAATGCCGCCGACGAGCGGCGAGATCATCGGCGCGATCACCATGGCGGTGGTGACCAGGCCGATCATGGCGGCGGCACGTTCGCGCTCGTAGAGATCGCGGATGATGGCGCGGCCGATGACGATGCCGGTCGAAGCGCCGGCCGCCTGCACCACGCGCGCGACGATCAGCGCGTGGATCGAGGCGGCGGCGAAAGCGGCTAGCGAGGCGGCGACGCTCAGCGCCAGCCCGGCCAGCACCACCGGCCGGCGGCCGAAGCGGTCGGACAGCGGCCCGAGCAGCAGTTGCGCGACAGCCAAACTCAGCAGATAGAGCGTCAGCGTGAGCTGTACCGTGCCGGTATCGGAGCCGAGCCGCGCCGCCAAGCCCGGCAGCGCCGGCACCAGGATGTTCAGCGTCGCCGGCCCGATGGCGGTCATCGCCATCAGCAGCGGCAGCAGGCGGCGCGGCGCAATCTGCTTGGCGCGTAGATCCGGTTCGGACGTCCGCGCGTCCATTCAGGAAGGTCCCAGCGGCCGTGTTGCGGCTTCGAGCCAGGCCAGCGTCTGCGGATCGACCAGCGGGCCGATCACCTCCTGCACGCGCGCGTGATAACTGTCGACCCAGTTGCGCTCTTTTGCGGTGAGAAGGAGCGTGTCGATCAGCCGGCGGTCGATCGGCGCGAGCGTCAGCGTCTCGAAGGCGTTGAGCGGCTTTTCCGCGCCGGGCGGCTCGGGCGCCGCGATCACCAAGAGCAGGTTCTCGATGCGGATGCCGTAGGCGGCGGTTTTGTAATAGCCCGGCTCGTTCGACAGGATCATGCCGCGCCGCAGCGCCGTCGTACCGAGCTTGGAGATGCGCGCCGGCCCCTCGTGTACCGACAGATAGCTGCCGACGCCGTGCCCGGTGCCGTGATCGAAATCGAGCCCGGCCTGCCAGAGCGCGATGCGCGCCAAGGGATCGAGCTGCGCGCCCGTGGTGTTCTCGGGAAACACGGCAGTGGCGATGGCAATATGGCCCTTGAGCACGCGGGTGAAGCGCTCGCGCATCTCCTCGCTCGGCGTGCCGATGGCGACGGTGCGGGTGATGTCAGTTGTGCCATCCTCGTATTGCGCGCCAGAATCGACGAGGAACAACTCGTTCGTCCGCAGCGCGCGGTTGGTGGCGCGGGTGACGCGGTAATGCACGATCGCCCCGTTCGGCCCGGAGCCGGCAATGGTCGGGAACGAGATGTCCTTCAACAGGCCGGTATCGCGGCGAAAACTTTCCAGCGCCTCCACCGCGTCGATCTCGGTGATGACGCCCTTCGGCGCCTCGCGGTCGAGCCAGGCCAGGAAGCGCGTCACTGCCGCGCCGTCGCGCCGATGCGTGGCGCGGCTGCCAGCGATCTCGGCGTGGTTCTTCACCGCCTTCAACAGGGCGATCGGATCGGCGCCGCGCGCCGGCTTGCCGCCGCTGTCGGCGACGAGGCGCGTCAGCGCATCGGCCGCGCTCGCTTGGTCGAGCCGCACCGTCTTGCCCTTGAACCCGGCCAGGTCGCGCATCAGCGCGTCGGGCGCGCGCACTGCGGCGATCTCCTCCAGCGCGTGGCGCGTCGCGTTGTCGAGCTTGGCCGCATCGACATAAAGCGCCGGCCTCCCCTCGCGCGGAATGAGCGCGAAGGCAAGCGCCAGTGGCGTATGCGCGATGTCCGAGCCGCGGATGTTGAAGGCCCAGGCGACGTTCTGCGGATCCGACACGACCAGCGCGTCGGCGCGCAGTTTCTTGAGTTCTCCGTGCACGCGCTTGAGCTTATCGGCGCCGCTCTCGCCGGCGAGCTTGATGTCGCGCAGGGTCACCGGCCCCGCCGGCGGCGCCGGGCGGTCGCTCCACAGCGTGTCGATCGGATTGCCGTCGACTGCCACCAGTTCGGCGCCGATGGTTGAACAGGCCTTGCGCAGTCGCTCGGCGCTTTCCGAGGTGTGCAGCCAGGGATCGTAGCCGAGCTTGGCGCGGCTCTTGAGATTGCCCTCGAGCCATTGCTCGGGCGGCGAGTCGACCAGGTGCTCGATGGCGAACAGCTTGCTATCGACCTGCGCTGCCGCCTGCACCGTGTAGCGGCCGTCGACGAACAGCGCGGCGCGTTCCCCGAGCACGATCGCCGCACCCGCCGAACCGGTGAAGCCGGTGAGCCAGGCGAGCCGCTCCTCGCTCGCCGGCAGATATTCGTTCTGCTGGCGGTCGGCGCGCGGCACCACGAAGCCGTCGAGCCCGCGTCGCTTGAGCTCGGCGCGCAAGGCGGCAAGCCGCGCCGGCGCCGCCCCGCGCTCGGACGAATCATCGAAGGTCTGAAACCGAGCTTCGAACATGGCCGGCACTCTAGCGTGCTCCGTGCGCCGAGCAACGCAGGCATGCGTTCTGCGCCGAGCGCCTGCGCCGTCGGCTTTTCAGGCAGCCGCGGAAATTTTCGCACGCGTTGACCGACGTTTCGGCAACGAATCGGCGCCGTGACTCGATTTTGTGCAACGCGGCAAATTCGGTGCGCTGATGCCACCAATCTTTCCAGGTGATTAATCAGCTTATGCCGGAAATACGGGGCTTCCATGCACTCTCATGCATGGTTCCCACGACCCGCGTAGATTATGTCGCATTGCAATAGCCGGGAGCCTGAGCCGGCGATCTTGCTGGCGCTTCAGGCCCGAAAGGAGAGATGAGATGGTTGCTATCACTTATGGCGTCGCCACCGCGGAGCCGCGAAAGACAGCCGCTCGCACCACCTCGGCCGTGCCGCGCAAGAGTTGGTTCGCCCGTTTCATGGAGGCGCTGGTCGAGGCGCGCCTGCAGCAGGCGCAGCGCGAGCTTCGCCTGCACGCCGCCCTGTTGCCGTATTCACTCGATGAGCGCGGCAATCGGCTGGTCAAGACTCGTTCCGGCGATATGCCGTTCGGCGTCTAGTCGCGTTTCATTTTTCGCCAGCGAAACCGTCCCGGTCTCCCCGCCCGGGGCGGTTTTGTTTATGGCCGCCGCATCACCAGCGTGACCCAGCCTTCGAGCGGAATGCGTTTCTCCAGCACGAAGCCGTGCGCGCGGTAGATCGCGAGCGCGGCATTGACGTGGCTCGGCAACAAGCCGGAAAGTACGATGTGTCCATGGCGCGCGACGAGCCGGGCAAGCGGCTGGGCCAGCCGGGTGAGCGGGCCGAGCAGGATATTGGCGAAGATCAGATCGTAGGGCGCGCCACTGGTGATCGCGCGCACCTTGGCACCGGCCGCGTGCACGAAGCGGATCGCCGGCGCGGCATGATTGAGCCGCGCATTGGCGCGTCCCGCTTCGACTGCGACGCGGTCGATGTCGCTGGCGACCACATGCACGCGCAGCCGTTTCGCCGCCGCGATCGCCAGTACGCCTGATCCGGTGCCGATGTCGAGCACGCGTTTATCTCTTTGCCGTTTCGCCAGCTCATCGAGCGTCAGCAGACAGCCGCGTGTGGTGCCATGGTGGCCGGTGCCGAAAGCGAGCGCCGCTTCGATCTCGATACCGATATCGTTCGCCTTGACGCGCGCGCGGTCGTGCGCGCCGTGCACGATGAAACGGCCGGCGCGCACCGGCTTAAGACCGGCGAGGCTCTGCGCCACCCAATCGACATCCGCCACGCTCTCGATTGACAGCGCCGCGGCCGCCGCCTCGCCGGCGGCGAGCGCCACCTGCTGGCGTAGCGCCGCCTCATCGGGCGGCGCGGCGAAATGGATCGCCACCTGCCAGCGGCCGCTCTCGTCCTCGAAGGCGGCGCAGACGGCATTGTCCAGGCTCTCGCCCAGATAGGCAGCAAGCCGCCGGGCGGTCGGCTCGGCGCAGGTGAGGCGGGCAACGGCAATGGTCATCGGCGCAATTTCCACAATGCAGACAAGCGCGACCGCAAAAGTAATCTACTTGCGATTGCGCGCGCAGGCTCACGCACCATGACCGGGCGCTATGTACAAGGCAAATTTCCCTCAGCACAATGGCGCGGGCCGGGATGTTGGGCTGGGGACAATGAGCGGCGTCTTCGCGGACAAGGTCGTGTTGATCACCGGCGGCGCGCGCAATCTCGGCCGCGCCATGGGCGTGGCCTTTGCTGGTGCCGGCGCTGCGGTTGCCATCAATGCGCGCTCGCCGCGGCCGCAACTCGACGAGACGCTCGCCGCGATCGCGCAAGCCGGCGGCCAGGCCATGGCCGCCATCGCCGATATTACCGATCGCGCCGCGGTCGATGCGATGGTCGTGGCCATCGTCACCCGCTTCGGCCGCCTCGACATCCTGATCAACAACGCGGTCACGCACGCCACCAAGCCGTTTCTCGAACTGAGCTACGCTGACTGGCGCGCGCCGGTCAGCGTCACGCTCGACGGCGCCTTTCACTGCACGCAGGCCGCCGTGCCGGCGCTGATCCGCGCCGGCGGCGGCAGCATCGTCAACATGGGCGGCCTGTTCGGCCACATGCCGCTTGCGAACCGCGCGCCGACTGCGGCGGCCAAGGCCGGCCTCGCCGGCCTCACTCGCGCGCTCGCGCTCGAGCTCGCGGCCCACAATATCAATGTCAATTACGTCGCGCCGGGCCCGGCCAACACCGTGCGCGACGGCCCGTTCAAGTTCGATCTCGCGCGCATTCCGTTCGGCCGCTTCGCCGAGCCGAGCGAGATCGTCGCCACCGTGATGATGCTATGCGGCCGCGACGGCCGCTTCATCACCGGACAGACCATCCACGTCAACGGCGGGCTGTTCATGAACAATTAGAAAATCAGGGAGGATCAATCATGCGTGC
>Ga0187771_10000374_pt1 | contig 27063 bp, 25 predicted proteins | sample 0116_SJ02_MP15_1_FD_133139 | JGI IMG/M metagenome (GOLD analysis project Ga0187771, IMG submission 133139) | Tropical peat soil microbial communities from peatlands in Department of Meta, Colombia - 0116_SJ02_MP15_10_MG | ecosystem: Environmental > Terrestrial > Soil > Wetlands > Peat | place... | reverse complement strand
CGGTGGCGTCGAGGACCTTGAGCCTTCCCAGGAAAATGTCTCCGCGGTCGCTACCAGGGAAATGGTTGACGTTTCACTCTCAGCCTTGCGCATGGGCGCGCGCGAAGTGAATTTGGTTTGCCTGGAGCGCCGCGAGGAAATGCCGGCCGCGCTCGAAGAGATCGAAGAAGCTGAACAAGAAGGCATCGTCATTCACCCCGGCTTCGGCCCCAAGCGCATCTTGGGCAGGGAAGGCAGGGTCGCCGCGCTCGAAACGCTCAAAACGAAGTGGGTCTTCGATCAGAATCGGCGCTTCAATCCCGCCTTCTATGACAACAGCGAGAGCGAGATTGAGTGCGACACCGTCATCATGGCAATCGGCCAGGCGCCACGGCTCGACTTTCTGAAACCGGAAGACAAGGTCGAACTCTCGCCGCGTGGCTTGATCGCGGTGAACCCGCAAACTCTGATGACCTCCGCGCTGGGGGTTTTCGCCGGTGGAGACTGCGTGTTCGGACCGCGCTTGATTATTGATAGCGTCGGCGACGGCAAGCGTGCAGCAGTGGGGATCGACGAATATCTTCGTGGAGGTAAGCACCCCGAGCCGGTCATTGAAGTCGAACTGCTGAAGCGGCACGCTATGACGCTCGGCTACCTCGACATCGTTCGGCAAGCGGTGCCCATGCTGCCGCTAGAGCGCCGCACGGGCGTGACCGAGGTCGAAATCGGCTACGACGCTCCGAGCGCGATGGCCGAAGCCCAGCGCTGCCTGCATTGCTGGGTCAATACGATCTTCGAAGGAGTGCCGGAAGACGGCAGCATGTGCATCCTGTGCGGTGGATGCGTGGATGTGTGTCCGGAGAATTGCCTGGAACTGGTCTCGCTGGACCGCATCGCGTTCGAGCCAGAAGCGGTAAAGCATATCCGCGACAACCAGGAATGTTTTGGCGTCGAGCTTGACGAGGTCGCTGCCGATGAGCTCGGAGTCGTTACGGGCGCAGCCATGCTGAAGGATGAAACCCGCTGCATTCGTTGCGGCTTGTGTGCCATGCGCTGTCCCGTGGGCACCATAACCATGGAGTCGTACAATTTGCTCCCGGCTGAGCCGACAGGGTTGATTTCAGTGGCGGCGATTGGCGCGGGGCTGCAGAAATAGGTGGAGCGGAGATTTCCGCGTCTCGCAAAAGCGGCTCGACCCTTCGACTTCGCTCAGGGCAGGCTGTGGGGCACCCACGGATGTGACGAGAGAACATATGGCAGATGAGATGAAAACAACTGAGGATCTGAGCCGGCGGCAATTCTTCACCAAGCTCGGGCTGGGTTCGCTGAGCATTGCGGCGGTGGGCACGGCGGCGTTCTCGTATCAATTCCTCGAGCCCAATGTGCTGTACGAGCCGTCCCCGGTGGTGAATGCGGGCAAGCCCGACCGCTATCCCCTCGACTCAGTGACACTCGATGTGAACAACGGCATCTACATCATCCATTCACAGGAAGGATATTTCTCGCTGAGCGCGGTGTGTACGCACCTCGGCTGTTTGACCGCGTGGAAGCCCGAGCTCAACATGATTGCCTGTCCGTGTCACGGCAGCAAGTTCTACGTGCAGGCACAAGGCGATCACAAGCCCGGAGACAAAATCGAGGGTCCGGCGCCCAAGCCGCTGCCGTGGAAACGCATCTGGCTCAATGACGACGGCGACCTGCTGGTGGATCGCTCGACCGACGTGCCGCCACTGGCGCGGGATTCTTTCGTGAGGGTCTAAGCATGGCGAAAACGTTAGACCAACACTTCGATGATTTACGCAGTACGCGGGTCTGGCGCTCGATCTTCCGCAGCGGCGCGGGATCGAGCACGCTGAAGCGTGCGATGGCGATTCAGCAGAACGTGTTTCTGCACTTGTTCTCGACCAAAGTGCGCACACGTATGCTGAGCTTCAGCGCAACTTGGTATTTGGGTACGCTGACGCTGGGGACGTTCCTCATCCTGGTCGCGACCGGTATTCCGCTGATGCTTTATTACCACCCGTCGGTGCCGCAGGCCTACGCCGACACCAAGGATTTGCAGTTCGTGGTTTCCTCGGGACTGTTCCTCCGCAACCTGCACCGCTGGTCGGCGCACGCCATGGTGTTTCTGGTGTTCGCGCACATGTTCAAGGTGTTTTATCGCGGCGCGTATCGCTCGCCGCGCGAATTCAACTGGGTGATCGGCGTCATCCTTCTTCTGATCACACTGCTGCTCAGTTATACCGGCTACCTGCTGCCCTGGGATCAACTGGCTTACTGGGCGATCACGGTGGGATCGAATATTGCGTCTGCGGTTCCAGTGATCGGCTACAAGATTCACTTCCTGCTCTTGGGAGGGCACGCGGTCAACGCCAATGCGCTCCTGCGTTTCTACGTGCTCCATTGCATGATTCTGCCGCTGACGGCGATCTTCTTCATCGCAATTCACTTCTGGCGAATCCGCAAAGACGGCGGCCTCTACGCTCATTCCAGCGAGCCCGCAGTCCTACAGGCACAGGTTCAAGGAACTCCCACTTCTCCCAAAATCGGGGAGAAGTGGGGCACCCCTGACACTTCGGGCGGGAAGGAGGAGCAATAGTCATGGCCGACTCCAAAGACTTCATCGCCGGCGTTGACTCGAACGCAAAGAAATCTCCGCGGCGCATCGTCTTCATAACACGCCGCACGTCGGCGCAAGTGAAGGCCGAGACCGAAGATCAAATCCAGACATTTCCGGAAGTGATGTTCCGCGCAGCCGTGGCAATAATGACGCTGGCGATTGTGCTGGTGTGGGTCTCGCTGCTGTTCAATGCGCCTCTGGAGGGCCTGGCTGACCCATCGCACACGCCGAATCCTGCGAAAGCACCCTGGTACTTCCTTGGCTTGCAGGAGTTGTTGCACTACTTCCCGCCAGTGGTTGCTGGAGTGCTGGTGCCAGGACTGGTGGTCATGGCGCTCATCGTCATTCCTTATTTCAAAGTCAACATCGAAGCCGATGGGCTTTTTCTGAAGGATCGTCCAAAGCGACTGCCTATTTTCCTGGTGATCGCAGCTGCCCTGTCGTTGTTCTTGCTGGTCTTCAAGGTTTATGTGGCGCTGATTCCGACGTTGATCATCGCGCTGCTCATGTTGCTGGCTTCACAGAGTTCGCCGCAGTCACCGTCGGCGTTTCGCCGCTATCTGGCGGCTCGGCCTCTATCGTATTGGGTCATGACTTGGTTTCTGTTCGAACTGGTGGTCCTCACCGCCATCGGCACATTCTTCCGCGGGCCGGGCTGGTCGCTGGTCTGGCCGTGGCAAGGTTTATAGGATGCTCATCGAGACACACAAAGGGATGCGACGCGCATGAACGAGAAATCTACGTCGCTCTGGCACAAACTATTCGGAGACCCCATCCGCGCTTTCGGCGTGGCAAGCCTGATCTTTCTGATTTCGCTGGCCATCGCCCCGGCCAAGAATTTCTTCAGCGAGTGGCGGCACTACCAGCACGGCTATCTGAGGATGATCCGCAACCGCAGCGACGCCAACACGCTGCAGCGGCGCTTCCAGGGCGGAATCCAGCAGATATGGCTCCCCGAACTCGGAGTCGTAGATCGCTGCACCAGTTGTCACGTCGGGCTGAAGGAGGCCAGCCTCGCCGATGTTTCCGAGCAGCCTTTCCGCAAGCATCCTCCGATTCCTCACAATCTCGACCAGTTCGGATGCACCATCTGCCATCGCGGACAGGGAGCCGCTACCACTGTCGCCGAAGCGCACAACAGCACGCTGGCGTGGGAGCAGCCGATTCTACCGGCGAAATATATCGAATCGTCATGTGGGCAGTGTCATCGCGGACCGCTGCCCGGCACGCCGCAATTGAATCAAGGACGCAACCTGCTTGCCCGCGAAGGCTGCGTGCATTGCCACACGATAAAGCTGCCCGACGGCAGCACGATGAAGCCGGCCGACGATCCGCCGTCGCTCTCGCACATCGCTGACAAGACCACGAGGGAGTGGATCTACGCCTGGCTGAAAGACCCGCAAGCTTACGCCACGACCGCGACCATGCCGAATTTCAAGCTGAGCGACGACGATGCCCGCGACATGTCGGCCTTTCTCATCGCCAACAGCACACCGGTGACGGGAGACACCGTCACTCTTTCGGCGAAGCCATCGTCCGATCCGGCGACCGGTCCCAGCCTCTATGGGGAATCGTTCTGCGCCTCCTGCCACGCCGTGCAGAATGCGGCAGGGAATATTGTCGGAGGCGATGTAGGCCCGGAGATCACGCGCATTGGCAGCAAACTCAAACCGGAGTGGCTGCAGGCGTGGTTGCGCAATCCCCGCAATTACGATCCGGGCACGGGGATGCCGCACTATCGCTTCGATGATCCACAGGTGGCGACGCTGGCGGGATTCCTGGAGGCCAAGACCGATTCCGATCTCCTCGCCAATGTCCATCTGGAACCTCCCACGCCCGAGCAAATCGCTCACGGCAAGCGCCTGGTTTCTGATTATGGCTGCGCCTCATGTCACGAAATCGCGGGTATCAAGAAGCCGGAGAACTTCGCGCCCGAACTGAGCCGCATCGGCAGCAAGCCCATCACGCAGCTGATTTTCCTGCCGGGAATGTCCCACACTTTGCCGGACTACATAGCGGGCAAGATTCGACAGCCGCGCGCGTTCTCGCCGGGCCTGAAGATGCCGCAATACAACTTCACCCCAGGCCAAATCGACGCCCTGACTACCGCCCTGCTGGCGTTGAACGAGCGTTCCGTCACGCTCCCCCCTTCGTTAGCAGTTCCGGCAACGCCGGACACGGATTACCAGCCTGCAGGCAAGGCGGGAAAGCTGATGACCGACCTGGCCTGCTTCAGCTGCCATCGCATCAACGGCCACGGCGGCGACATGGCTCCCGACCTGACCTGGGAAGGCAGCTCCGTGCAGCGTGAGTGGCTGGTGCAGTTCTTCAAGAATCCGGGCACGCTGCGACCGGCGCTGATCCGTCGCATGCCCCGTTTCAATCTGACCGACGGCGAGGTTAACGAACTCACCGACTACATTATGACTGTCTACCAGAACCCTGCCATCGACCGAGACTCGATGCCGTTGAGCGGCTATCCGCAAGGGCAGGTAGAACTGGGCAAGCAACTGTTCTACGGTAAATACTCCTGCCAAGGCTGCCACATCGTGGACACAAAGGTCGACAAAGGCTACATCGGTCCAACTCTGACCCATGTCGGTTCGCGCTCGACTGCGGCCTGGATTTACCAGTGGATGAAGAACCCTCAGGCGCTGCGTCCCGGCACCATCGAACCGAATCGTGCCATGAGCGACGAAGATGCTCGCGCGCTTACGGCGTTCTTGATCTCGCAAAAAGGCGGGGACAAACGGGAGGCGGCCAAGAAATGATCCGCTACAGCTCTGGCGCGCTCACACTCGTCATGGTGATACTCGCTATGACGCTGGCGACCTCTTGTTCGCACAAGAGCGAGTCGGCGGCGCCACCCAGAGCCACGGCATTCGGCGTGGCGATCGTCGAATCCAGCGGCGGTAAGCAGATCGCCCAGACTGGCAGCCTGTTGCCGCAACCGGTCGTGGTTCAAGTGAATGACGAGTCGGGAAACGCAGTCGCGGGAGCCCTCGTCGAGTTCGCCGCCGTTCCTGGAGTTGCTTTCGATCCACATTGGGGTCTCACCGACTCCAGCGGCCAAGTCACGACCAACGTCTCTCTCGGCGGGATGGCAGGCCGGTATCAAATCACCGCCTCCACGCTCGACAGGTCGCACAAGAAGATCGAGCTCAAGCTTGAGGAGATTGCCCTCGGCTATCAGCAGATGCTTGGGCGCCTCCTTAACGAGCAATACTGCGATCGGTGCCACAATCCGGAGTCGACGGTCGAACGCGTTTCCAACTACGACAACCTCGAAGTCAAGCCGCACCCGTTCACCGAGGGAGACACGTTGAACAAGATCAGCGATGCCGATCTCACCGCGATTATTACGTACGGCGGCCCGGCACTGAACAAATCGTCGCTTATGCCGGCTTGGGGAAATACACTGAGCAAGTCAGATATTCAGGCGTTGATATCCTTCATCCGCGCCGTCTCTGATCCGCCATCGCGAAGCGCCGGGCCTATCTATGCGAAGGATTAGTTGCAGTGATATTGCACTGGGCAGGCGGGCGCCGCTGCCGAAATCCTGAGCGGAGCGAAGGACCTTGCGTGGAGAGTTGGTGGAGGCGGCGGGAGTCGAACCCGCGTCCGAAAATGTCACTGGCCAAGAGCCTACATGCGTAGTCCAGTTCCTGCCCCGAGCATCAGGCGTTGCCGCCCAAACCCAGGACGTTCGCGATTCGCGCTCAGAACGGACAAGAAACGCGTTCCGCTAGCCTGAGATCTTAGCCTCGCGGCCCAGACGTAGCCGCGAAGAGCAGCCCGCTGTGCGACGTCCTTCGGAGGCCCACGGGCCAAGCCTCCTGGGACGGCTGCCTAATCTAGTTAGGCTGCGTATGCCATCTGTTGATTGGCAATTGTCGTTTTGCACGCGATTACGGGTGTGTGCACCCCGGCATGCCTCCTGGCCGCAAGCATCCCCGTCGAAACCGTGACGCCCCCACTGGTGGGATTGGCCTTGGAAAGAACTACTCCAATCGTAGGTTTTCGCACCGTAGGAAGTCAAATTTTGCTTCTCAATGAAGAACGAAGTCACTGCTCCGGAATCACCATCATGATTGCCTTCTCGGGTTTGACCTGTCTTGCTTCTTCAAGAGTTTTGCTCAGTGATTCGCAAGTCTGTCTTTGAACGTGTGCGGGCACAATGAAGAACCGTCCAGGCGAAAGCACATAGCTGCTTTGAAGGTCGTTCGAATCCACTACCTGCATCGTATGTGGCGCAATGATCACCATCTTGGTCCATGTGCACATTGGCAAGAACTCCAGCGAGAACTCCTTATGCTCTGCACAAATCTTCTGCTTGTCTTGATCTTGTCGACTGAGCAAGCGGCGCCCCGCCGAATCATAAACGTCGACAGCGTTAATAACATTAGAGGTAGAACACGTCGAGTAAGTCTGGGACTCATTCGTTTGATTGTCCAGCCACATGTACACGGTTGTTGACCCATTCTGCGGCGAGGAAAAGCCGTAAGCTATTCCGTTCTGTGCGGCGGACATCAATGGCCGTCCGCGTTTTTCGAATTCCTGCTTCGCGCACTCAGGCCCGGGTGGCGGAAGGTCAGACAGTCGCTTCGTGTTATCGACGCAGGCGATCTTTGACGTGTCAAGCTGAAGTTGCTCCGTGAGTAGCCACCCTTTTTCTCGCTCTTCCTCCTTCCGGTCATACTCGACATTCATCGGGTCGCCGTCGTACTTGCCCGAGCGCCACGCAGTCACGGCAATTTCACCACAAAATACGTACTCCCACGGGAGCCGCAACGTTTGTGTGTCTCCGAATAAGTGCATATCCATTCCGCCTATGCCGGTACAGGAGCGAGAGAAGGCGGTATTAGCAAGAGCCACCATGAAATGCGCCGAGGCCCCATGCTTGAGTTCCATCCATCGGCTCTCGCGGGGCTTGAACAGAGGCGTGGCGCAGTTGCGGCACACTGGCGGGTTTATGCCTCCCGTTGCCCACCACGTTGGACGCAGGAATTTCAAGTCCGGCATTCCGCCAAGCATGCAGCTTTGATCGGAGATGTTTGTCACCTCGAAGACCCTGCCGTCGTACCGGCCCTCTCCCCAGAGAGGAGAAGTGGTTGTCTTGTCCCAGTAGGGTTCCAGTTCGATGGATGGAGTGGTCAACCTGAGTTGGGAAACGTGGCAAATGGGCGTATTCGTGTCTATGGTTGGCAGCATTGGCCGGTTTGGATCGCGAATTGCCAGCTCCAACCGTGCCTTCGCTAACGTCGGTTTGCCGTCTTGCAAGAGGCCACTGACCGCCTCGTACTCCACACGGCCTGGTCTCTCGGGCACAAGCCCAAACTCGAAGTTAAAGAAACCGATTTGTTTGCTTCCATCGCCGATCTCAAAGTCCTCGTGATTATTCTCGCAATGGGTTAAGTAGATCGTGGTCTGGCCATCTGCCTCCCGCTTTCTCAGTCTGCGGAACGGGCAATTCCAGGAAACCTCGGGAGAGGTTCTGAGAAACAGGGGAAAAGCCCCACCGTATCCAGAATCGGGATTTCCGCTGAGATCTTGCACGTCGAACAGCGTCCAGAGCTTGGTCCCGCGGGTAGCATGTGCACCTATTTCCATTGGCTCGGGAACCCCCTCTTTCGGGAAATCGGAATTGTTCAGTTGCACTGCTTGCAGCCATTCGTCTGAAACAGGTTCGCCGGGGACGTAAGACCCTGCACGGTACGAGGACCGCCAGATCGGACCGCAGTTTTGCACCCAGAGGTGACGAACTTCCAACGCGGGGTGTAGTGGGTCTGAATAGACCGTCAACGTGTCGTGCATCCTGCAATCACCGACTACGATGCCGCTAGATTCGACCGGCACCGATGACCAAGCGAGCAACACATGGGCTTCGTCCCCCGGCGCAAGCCGCCGCGACTTGTCTTTGAACCCAACCGCTGGCCCGCTTGTGTCCTTGTAGTCTACGTTTTCGATTATGTCGATAATATCAGGACCGTCCGGCGGGAAGCCGACCGACAGGGGCGGAACCTTGCAATCCGACCTGCCGCGGTTCTGGATGGCAATGACCAGCCAGTGCCCACGGGAGCGGGGAGATCCACCTTGGGGGCCGAGGTCGAGATCCAATTGCTCAGTACCGCAGTACGGCACGCTCGATTCTTGCGCCGACAAACCCGAGGGCGCGGTGAAGGAGATGCCTAAGAGGAAGGCGCAAAACGTAACATTGGGTCGCAGAAATCGCACGTTGCTGGGCTCGCAGGGAACTGACTATCTAACTCCCAAAGTCGCTCAGATTGCAAACCCGTGCCCGACTCTGACATCCTCAACTTGTCGAGATCAGGTCCCAGCGCTCCCCCCGCCACGGCTCCGTCTGACGATCGGTGCACAACCGACAGAACGGCGTGCAAGTCAACTCTCGTCCACAACGGGCCAGATCACCGAATCCTGGACCTGTGTGGCTAGGCCGTTAGCGCCCGTCGGCCCAGCGACTCCTCCCATCCTGTAAGTTCTTGGGCGGTCGAGCGTTAAGTCATATATTGACAATATTCATAAACATCTCTTGACAAATTAAGTTTAACAATATACAACTTGAATAACTTGAACGTTCGTGCCGGATCAGATTAAATCTTCGAAGGATTGGCAGGAGCTCACCCACCTCACCCAGGGCCGGCCCGTCGTCGTTGAGCGAGTTCGCCTGACCGACAAAGACATCGCCGTCGAAGGCAGCTTCGACCTTCCACAGTTGGCGCGTCTCGATATGGAAGACCAGATCTTCATTACTGCCTTTGTTCGCTCGCATGGTTCGATTAAAGAGATGGAGCGAGTTTTCGGCGTCAGCTATCCGACCATCAAGTCGCGGCTGAACCGCATCGCCGGAAGCCTGGAGTTCGTCGAGACCAATCCTTTGCCCTCGACAGCCGAGACGAAAGCCGAAATCCTCAAGCGTTTGCAGCAGGGAGAAATCACCGCCGAAGAGGCAATCCGCGAGATGGAGGCGCTGCAATGATTCCGTTAGTAGCCGTGGTCAGCCTGCGCAATCAGGAGAGCCGCACGTTTCGCCTGTGGATTCCGCTGTTCTTGGTTTGGCTGTTGCTCCTGCCGCTGGCCGTTTTGTTGTCGCCATTTGTTTTCATCGCTTGCCTGGCGTGCCGGGTGAATCCTTTTCGCGGAGTCGCGGTGACGTGGCAAATCCTGAACGCCCTGGCCGACACCAACGTCCAGGTGGAACAGCGCAGCGCCGGATTCTCGTTTCATGTTTTCTAGGAGGCCCGAGATGAACGAACATCGCCGTCAGATATTGCAGATGCTTGCCGAGGGCAAGATCAGCGCCGACGAAGCGGAGCGCCTGATTGCCGCGCTGGGAGAGCCGTCAGCCGCGGGCGCGTCGGACGCAAGCTCGGCAGCCTCCGCGAAGCCGCGCCCCAAGTACCTGCGTGTGCAGGTGGATTCTGCGGATAACCACGACGGCCCAACCAAGGTGAACGTTCGCGTGCCCATGCAACTGCTGCGCGCGGGAGTGAAGCTGGCCGGTCTGATTCCGCCGCAGGCGCTCGATCGCGCCAACGATGCCATGCACGAGAAGGGCATTCCCGTTGACCTGAGCCGGATCAAGCCGGACGACTTGGAAGACCTGGTCGAGCAGCTCAACGATTTGACCGTCGACGTGGATCAGAACGAAGCGAACGCGAAAGTGAAAGTGCGCGTATTTTGCGAGTAAAGGGGCAGAGCCAGTAGTGTCTCAGTACTTTCGACCCACGCGAGATTCCTCGGCCCGCTGGTGAAAACGCCGGCCGTCGGGATGACGCCCGGGAGTTGAGATTCAAACTGGGACATTATCGCAGAGCGAGTTCCGCAGACAGGAGCCCTATGTCTGTTGAGTCTTCGCGGTTGATTGCGCTAGCCTGCTGCCATTATCCTGCATCCCGCTGTGATTTCTGGCATCTCTACTACCACGCGGATTGTGAGATCCGTTGCAGCACATGCGCTCGTTAACATGCGACAATCTTGAACGTCTAACAGAGAGGAATGGTGCGCCGCTTGATGCAACCCCACAAGGAGCCTTGCCGGTGAAGGCGCACTGTCTTCCGTTCTCGCAAATCCCGCACACGACCCGCCTTTTTACCGATTTCCTCGCATATTCGCCCCAGGTGCAGCCTTTCTATCCCCGGCCGCCGCATCTTGCTGAATGGTTGCGCGAGGAAGCATCCAGGATTTCCTACGATTCCTCTCGCCGCCAGCGGGTTGCCGACATTCTGGAGCGTCAGAACAAGGTCTGGGGAGCCTCGCCGAAAACGCTGGCCAATCTTGACCGCCTTCGCCGAGGAGCAGCCGCAATTGTGACCGGCCAGCAGGTCGGCCTGTTCGGCGGTCCGGCGTTCTCGATCTACAAAGCGATCACCGCGGTCAAGCTGGCCGACGCAGCCACCGCCGCCGGAATCGACGCCGTACCGGTCTTCTGGCTGGCCACCTACGACCATGATTTAGCCGAGGTCAATTACGCGTCCCTGCCCGGTCCAGAAGGCGCGCTTGAGACGCTTGCGGCCGCGAGCCACGGGATTCCCGGATCTCCCGTCAGCGCTGTCCGCCTGGGGGATGAAATCCTTCCCGTGTTGGATCGGGCTTCAACTCTGCTCGGCGATACCGAAGCGACAAACCTTCTGCGCGAAGCCTACCGCCCGGAAGAAACTCTGGGCACTGCCTTCGCTCGCCTGTTTGCCAAGCTCTTCGCCGACTGGGGCGTGATTGTGCTCGATGCCTCCGACGGCGAACTGCATCGCGTCGCCGAACCGATCTACCGAGCCGCGATCGAGCGTGCCGATGAGTTGGCGGCGGCCCTGCTGGCGCGGGGCCAGGCGTTGGAGGCGGCGGGCTATCATCAGCAGGTGAAGGTCACTCCGTCCTCGGTGCTGCTCTTCACTTTGCAGAACGGCTCGCGAACGGCGATTCACCGCCGCAACCAGAGCGCGGATCTTGCCATTGGCAGCGAGGGAGCTGCGGAAAAGATCACGCAGGCTGAGCTGCTGAGCCGCCTCAGTTCCGCTCCCGGCGAGTTCAGTCCGAATGTGCTGCTGCGGCCCATCGTGGAGGATTATCTGCTTCCCACACTTGCCTATACAGGCGGCGCGGCCGAGGTCGCATATTTCGCGCAGGCCGGCGCCGTGTACGAAACGCTGCTGGGCCGCGTGACCCCGATCATTCCGCGTTTCTCCGTTACAGTCGTCGAGCCGAAGATCGAGCGCCTGCTCGAGCGCCACGGAGTGAGCGTGATGGATGTGTTCGCCGGTCCAGAAGCGTTGCGTCAGAAGCTGGCGGCTCACGGTCTGCCGCAGGATCTGCAGTCCGCCTTCGATGCGGCCAAGCAATCGCTCGACTCGAATCTTGAGGCAATCAAGGAAAAACTAGCCAAACTTGATCGCACATTAGTGGACGCGACCGACACGGCCATCTCGAAGATGCATTATCAGCTCGAACGCCTCTACACCCAGGTCGCCCGCGCAGAACTGCAAAAGGGAGAACTCGTCAGCCGCCACGCCGAGACCTTGAGCCAGGCCCTTTATCCCAACAAGGCGCTGCAAGAGCGCGGCATCAGCGGTATCTATTTTGTGGCCCGCTACGGCCAGGAGTTTCTGCACCAACTCTACGACGCAATCCAACTCGATTGCCACAACCACCAGGTTCTGGAACTGACGTAGCTCGGGCGGGATTACTGACGGCAGTTCCGTTCATCCCGCGGAATGCACCCAGCTTTCCAACTCTCGCATCGACTCCACTCGCGGCAGTTCGCGACCGCGGTAAGCCCCGGCTACATCGAACAACAAGGCGTCCATCCCGGCATTCCGCGCTCCCAAATAATCGACCGAGTACACATCGCCCACGTAAAGGCTCTCTGTCGCCTCCGCCTTCATCGCGCGCAACGCCGCCTGGAAAATCGCCGGATGCGGCTTTTCATGCCCAACGATCCCCGAGTCGGTGATGGCCTGAAAGCAATCGACAATCCCGCAGCGCCTGAGAACCTCGTCGATTCTCCCATCGGCATTTGAGATCACCGCCATCGCATAGTCGCGCCGAATCCGCTCCAGCGCTTCACGAGTTCCGGGCAGAATCTGGTCCCAATTGCCCGAATTCTGCGTGTTCCGGACCAGAGCATCGCGGACTCCGTTGTCCAAAGCGCCGCGCTCTTCCAGCAGGTGAGTGTGGAACGTCCACCAGAAGCCGTGGTCCACCCTGCCGTCCGTCATGCTCGCATCAAACTCCTGCTTCGTGCGGCGCTCGACCGCCTGCCACTCTTCGAGCGTCGGATGCCGGTCTTCCGAAAGCGGAGCGAGTATCCGCGCGCGATTGGGGAAGAGCAGCGTATTGCCTACGTCGAGGAAAACGAAGCGCCGTTTGGCCATGACTTTATCTTAGCGAAGGCGAGGCTGGCGCGGCGGGCCTCGTTTCCCGAACGTGGGGCCGGAGGCCCCGTCCGGGGGTGTAGCCTCGCGTTGTGAGCCGTGCAAGCTGCTTCGCATTTGTGTGCCGCGCTGTTGACGCCTTGAGTTGCATTGGAACAACATGAATTCATGAGCCTCGTTCGTTACGCGGTTGGCCTTTGTCTGATCGTCCTCGGAGTTCGTTTGGGACTTGAACCCCGAAAATTAGGTCGCATTGGCTTTGGCGTTCCAGGGGAAGCCGAACCGAAGGAGATCCCTCCTTTGCCTCAGTGGATAGGGCGGTTCGTTGCGGCCGAGCTGTTTTGCCTCGGCGTGATCATTTTGGCCTGGGACATAGTTGTACATAGGGAGTTCTTCGTAATCCTCGGAGTGCTTCTCTTTCTGGTCACCTGGAGCGTGATCGCAATTGTCGCAGGCTTTTCGGCGCGACAACAACCAGGTTTCACAGCGAAGATTGCATCTAGAGTACGAAGTTACCGCGTAGCTGCGTTTGTTTATGCGGCGATCGGAATTGCAGTGCTACTCCTGCTCTTTCTATCTCCTCTGATGCGACACCGCTGAGCTGCCGGTGGGAATAATAACTGTCGAGAACAGGTGTGGGCGGACGAGGGCGTCCGCCCCTCCACTTGTTCCGCGTGGCGGCTGATGACCAACCTTCGGGCGAAGATGTAATATCCAATCTTCGGCTTGATTTGAGGTTCTTGGCCATATCCCGGCCGAGCCGGTTCGAACGATGGCATTCCTTGTTCCAGCGGCGCTGGTCTCGAATTTCAGCCGAACGTGGGCGGCAGTGGCTGCCTACAGGACGGTCCGCGCTCCGGTGTTCCTGGGAGTCGCCGCTGCCCTGCTGTATCGCGCGCCGCGCCAGGATTATTACAACATTCTATGGGCCGTCGTGTTCGGTTTCGCCACCTTGAACATCCTAAGTCTTGCCGCCCGGCGGTTTGAGCCTCGCCACCGCGGACTCAGTTTCGGCGAGTTCATGGCGGTGTCGGTGGTGTGTATCTCAATCTTCCTGCTGGGATGGGAAATGCTGAACATCCTGCATATCTTCCCCATCAAGCTCAGGCGGTGACACGGGGGTCAGAACTGTTTAAGAAATCCTGAATAGCATTCTCCCATTGTCATCCTGAGCGGAGTGGCAGCTTCGCTAAGCGAAGCCGCAACGAAGTCGAAGGATCTCGTACCTGCTCGCGGCAAAAGGAGTGTAGAAAGGCGTTCTTACGATGCTGCCGAGGTTCGTGGCGAAAACTCCTTGCGAGGTCCGAACCGAGGTAGGCAGCACGAGGTCCTTCGACTGCGGTTGGTCTCCGCGCTCGGGCGCGAAGACCAGTCCTCGCTCAGGATGACAGACCTTCAGATGCAGTGAAGTTAGACTGCTCTATGGATCAGGGCCAGGGGCAAGAACAGAACCAAGGCACGAACTGACCGTCGGCACAGGATGCCAAGTTGCCTGATCCCTGACCCCCACTTTTGCGGTATCATTCGCACGAATGACGAAGAAAGCTCCCAATTTCGAAGTCACGTGTCCGTGTTGCAGTGCAGTGCTCAAGATCGACACCGCGACCCAGGCGGTCATTGCCCATACCGCCGCCGTGAAACCGAAGACCTTCGCCGATATGGAAGCTGCGGCCAAAGCCATGCGCGAGCAGGACGGCCGCCGCGAGTCGATTTTCCAGCAGTCCGTCGAGGCGCAGAAACATGCCGCGGACCTGCTGGAGAAGAAGTTCCAGGAAGCGATCAAGAAGGCGAAGGAGACTCCCGACACGGGCAAGCCGATTCGCGATTTCGATCTGGACTGAGGTTGTTTCGGACGTGCCTATTATGTGCCCGCGCGGGCGGCCGCGGCGCTGCCGACGAGCGCAGCTTTCGCCTCTTTGATCCCCGCCTGAATGTGCGGCTCCCAATCCAAATGAGGGATTGTCGAAGCCTCTGCCGCTTGATAAAGCGCGAGCGCATCCTTCGGGCGGTTCAGCCGTTTCAGGCATAACCGCGCTGCATTGAGCGTTGCGGTCAGTGCCTGCCGCTCGGCCGGATAAGCAGCCGCCAGTTGTTCGTACTCACTCAAAGCCCGCTCAAATTCCTGTTTCTCTTCCGCACCTTTGCAAAGCTCGAGCCAGATCGCCGCCGGCATGTGGCCGCCGCCGGAATCGACAAATTCCGCGTAGTCCTGATAAGCCGCCTCCACCGCATGGTTGCGCAGATGCAGACCGCAGGTCTTGACCGTTGCGTCCAGATAAGCCCTGGTGTCATTCTGCCGGGTATAGATCTGCCGCAGCATGTTCCAGGGGTCGAGGGAATTCGGTTTCGCCGCAACGTAATTGGTCAGAATAACCTGGGCCTCAGCGAGTTGGCCATGTTCCATCATCCCGCTGGCCTGTTCGAGTTCCCCGTCGATCGTCCAGCTCAGTTGTTCCTCAATCGCCTTGTTGGCCTTCTGCTCGAATCCCGAATGCTGAATGGCCAGAGCCGCCAACGCTCCAAAGACGAAGCCGCCCACGTGCGCCCAGTGGGCCACGCCAGTCATCTTGCCGAACACGGCTCCGTAGAGGATCTCCATCAGCACCCACAGCGGAAGCAACCAGTAAGCCGCTGCCTTGAACCGCCAATAACGGAAGGGATTGCCGGTGCGCATCCAGCGGAAGATGCTGAAGTACCATACCCACAGCAGCTCAATTTTCATCTTGGGGAAGCGCACCAGGAACGCGCCCATCAGCGCCGCCACTGCTCCCGATGCTCCCAGCGTGGGTGTAATGCTTCCCGCATTGGTCCAGGCATGAAATTGCAGCGCGGCTGCGCCTGCAATCAAATAGAAAACCGAATACAGCCAGCGGCCCCACACGTCTTCGAGCACAAATCCCGCCAGCCATAAGAACCACATGTTGCCGATCAAGTGCAACCAGCCGCCATGGAGAAAATTCGCAGTCAAATAACTAATGGGTTTCGGGTTCGCCGGCACAAACGCATACTGATCCACGAAGGATGACGCCGACAGCTTTACATACTGCTCGTTCAGCGAGTCCATCTCGTCCTGCAACTTCGACGTATCCTCCATCATTTTGATCTTGGCGTCATACGGATCAATGATGTCGCGATAGGGGTTCTGCACATATTTCCACTGATCAGGATGACTCTTCTTGAAGCCGTCCACCAGGCGCTGTGACTCGGGCTGCAACTTGAGTTCAGGATGCAGCGCCGCCAGGATCAGAATGTGACCTTTCACCTCGCCTAATTCTGACGCTTCCTGGTCTATCGCCGTCATGGTGAGAAGAAAAACAACCGTGTTGATGGCGATCAGCGCCAAGGTCACCACCGGCCAGCGCCTGGCCGTCATGTTCCCGTGCTTGATGGGAAGCAACATAGGTCTTAATCCACGTCCGGGAAAATACCCGGATGCTCCGCGCCAGTCTAATTTGGCGTCGCTCCTGGTCAACAGATGACTTGCAGAGAGAGGGGAATCTTTGGTAATCGGTTGCCCGGAAATTGCACCGGAAGTTAGTCCGCGGCCGCTTCCAGAGCTGCGGGATTGATTGACGGGCGCCGCAGAAAGGCGGTGCGCTCGGTTTCGAAAGCTTCCAGATTCGCGCCCAGAGCCTGCCCATCCCAGCCCAGAACGGCGCCGATGCGCAGCGCCGCCTCGCGGCTGCACTGCGCTGACCAGCACGGTCCCAGAGCGACCGGAACTCGCCGCAGCAGCGCATCGGCCATGGTCACGGCGAATTCCCGGCGATAGGCCTCAACCACCTCAGCGATAATATGCGGAGTGTGGGGGCAGATCGGAGCCCGGAGTTCCGCGCTCACCAGCGCCAGGCGGGCGATCTCCATGGCTTGCGGACCGTGCCATTCCACGATGCCGCGGGCTGACTCCTGGCCGATGGCTCCAGCCTGGGCGATGGCGGTGATCTCCTCATCCATCAGCGGATCTAGCGACGCGGCTGGCCGAACGGCGACCGCTTTGGGCTCGGAAACCGCGATGCCAATCCGGTGCGCGCATTCCCACGCCACTGACGACGCGGTCGCTAGCGTGCCTCCAACCACGGAAATCATTTTGGCCACGCCCTGGTCGGCATGGTCGCGCACAATGGCACGGCGGCTCGCTGCCGACGATTTGCTTTCCGCATTCGTCAGCGGGCGCACTCCAGCAAAGGCGTAGCGAATGTCATGGGCCGAAATTTTGGCCTTCGGAAACAACTCCTTTAGCGTGCGCAGCAGGTATTCCACTTCTTGCGGGGTAGCCGAGGCCTTTCCCGGGTCTCCCGTGTCCGGGACCTCGGTGGTGCCGACCAGGATCTGCTCATTCCAGGGCACGACGAGGATCAAACGCCCATCCGCTGCCTCAACGGAGATGCCAGCGTTAGGCGCGCCGGAGAATCGCGGCAGCACGATGTGTGATCCGCGCACGCCATTGAGCAGCGGCTTGCCCGTACGAACCGAGGAGCGCTGGCAGATCCGATCCGCCCACGGACCGGTGCAGTTCAAGATCCAGCCGCCCTCGACGCGCTCGTCTTTCCCAGAGACCCGATCTCGCACCAGTACGCCCCGCGCCCGGCCGTGCACCACGTCGACGGCTAGCACTTCACAGTGGTTGCGCACTACTGCTCCCGCCTCGACCGCCTCCGTCAGCCGCTCCGCGACCAGGCGTTCAGGAAACTCGCACTGCGCGTCCTCGTAGTTGTATAGGGACCAGCGATGGCCAGCGTCCAACGCACGCTCGATGCGCTTCAGTTCGATCTCGCTCTGCTCGGTTGTGTTTTTACCGGCCAGGCGATGGTAGAGCCACAGGCGGGCGCGCACTTTCATGGCGCTGCGCCGGCTGTTTTCATTCAGTAAAAGCGCGAAGCGGATCGGCTGCACGAGGTGGGACCGCTCGCGCAGCAACCGCTCGCGCTCACGCACCGATTCCCGCACCAGATCCAGTTCGCCGTTTTCCAGATAGCGGAGGCCGCCGTAAATCAGGCGCGTCGAGCGGCTGGTGATGCCAGAGGAAAAGTCGTTCTGCTCTACCAGCAATGTTCGCTTGCCAGCGCGGGCGCACTCTCGTGCGATGGCAACTCCGTTAATGCCGCCGCCGATCACCACCACGTGGAAGTGCTGGCCTTCCAACGGCGGTCTGGGTTTGACCGAGATGCTCATCTACTGCTTTCCTACAAAGGCGGACGGACACCTTGCAAGACGGCGAGTCTTTCCGCGCAGACTCCGAGCGCGCACGCCGCCCATCTGAGTTTGCCTCTTCGAGAGGGCTGGGGGTAGGTAACGGCAGTTCCATTTGGTCACAGGGCCGCTTTACACGCTTTTTCGAGGTTGGTGACAAAAGTAACTGCTAGCGAGCTTGGGGTTCCCTTCCGTGAATTCAGTCGGAATTTCTCGGCGTCCTTTGCGAATCCTTCGCGATCTTTGCGGTTCAAGCTCTTTGCTCTTACCGCAAAGCGCGCAAAGGAAGGCCGCAAAGAACGCGAAGGAGAGGGGTTGTATCTGAAGCGGACGCGTTGCCCTTTCCCCCGCATTGCCACTGCCATCGGCCGTCATTTACAGTGGTTGCCGGATGCCCACCACCGGAGAACGCTTCGAACGCGCGGTTGCCATCATGGAGCGTCTGCGCGCTCCCGGCGGCTGCCCGTGGGACCGCGAGCAGACCTTCGACACCATCAAGCCCTACACGCTCGAAGAAACATATGAGATCCTCGAAGCCATCGACAACCGCGACTGGCCCGAGCTCTCAGCCGAACTCGGCGACCTGCTTCTGCAGGTGCTTTTCTACGCAGAAATGGCCAAGGAGCAAGGCTCGTTCTCCATTGATGATGTCCTCGAACGCCTCTCGACCAAGCTCATCCGCCGCCATCCGCATGTCTTTGGCGACGTGAAGGCCGACACCGCCGCCGAAGTCAAACGCAACTGGGACGCGCTGAAGGACGAAGAAAAGAAGATGCGGCAGAGTGCCGCCGCTGAAGTGGCTGCTGGAGCGGCAAATGGAACGGCAGATTCTCCCCGCGGTGAAAAGGAGAAGCACTCCATCCTCGCAGGAATCTCTTCCGCCATGCCGTCCTTGTTGGAGGCCCATAAGCTCAGCTCGCGTGCGGCGCAGGTCGGATTCGATTGGCCAAATGTCGAGGGTTTGTTCGACAAGCTCAATGAAGAAACTGCTGAGCTTCGCGAACATCTCAAAGAATTTCCCGCTCCCGGCCCGCGGCCGCAGGGACGCGGCATCGCCGGCTCCGGACGAACCCTCATCCCTGAAGAACTGCAGAACCGCCTGGAGGAAGAAGTCGGCGATTTGTTCTTCGTCTTGGTGAACATTGCGCGTTATCTTTCGGTCGATGCGGAATCCGCCCTGCGCAAGACCAATCGCAAGTTCAGGCGACGTTTTCAATGGATGGAAGACCGCTTGCATGAAACCGGCCGCTCCGCCGATCAAGTCTCTATGGACGAACTCGATTCGCTTTGGCAGCAGGCGAAGGCCGAAGAAGATCGAGCAGAGGGAGGTATTGGCTCAGTTTGACTTTTTTCGATAACTCCCGGCGTCATCCTGAGCGCAGCCGTTTTTCAGGCGGAGCGAAGGATCCCCCCCCAGAGAAACGCTGCAAGGAGATCCCTCGCGCCGCTGGTGAAAGCGCGGCGCTTCGGGATGACTCCCGAACTACCCCGCAGGCAGAAGGGAAGCCCGCTTGACCGCTGATTCCATCGTCCTTCGCCGCTGCCAGAGCCTCGACGAGATGCGGGCTTGCGTTGCCCTGCAAAAAGAAGTCTGGAACTTCACCGACGCAGAACTGGTGCCGCTGCGCATGTTCGTCGTCGCCGATAAAGTCGGCGGCCAGGTCCTGGGCGCTTTCAGCGGCAACGAAATGGTCGGCTTCATACTCTCGGTCCCGGGCACGCGGACCGGCCACGTCTATCTGCACTCGCACATGCTGGCCGTGCGCAAAGATTATCGCAATCAAGGTCTCGGCCGGCGTCTGAAGCTGTTCCAGCGCGAGGAGGCGCTCACGCGTGGGATCGAGCTGATCGAGTGGACCTTCGATCCGCTGGAAATCAAGAACGCCTACCTCAACATCGAGCGGCTGGGCGCCATTGCCCGCCGCTACAACATTAATCAATACGGCATCACGTCGTCGCCATTGCAGGGCGGATTGCCCAGCGACCGTCTGATTGCCGAATGGTGGCTGAAATCGAAGCGCGTCGAGACCCTGCTCGTGAAAGGAACGAATCCGCTGTTCCGGCCAGATTCGCAGATCGCGGTGCCGGCCCAGGTCTACGCTTGGAAAGCCTCGCCTGAAACTCGCGACAAGGCCCAGCAGGTGCAGGAGCGAAATCGCGAACAATTTCTGGGTACGTTTTCGAAGGGGCTGGCCGTGCTCGGTTACGAGCGCGACACAGAAGGCAACGGCAAGTTTCTGCTGGGACATTGGGATGAGAAATGGTCGTATGCAGCGAAGGCTTGAAGTTTCAAAGTTTCAGAGTTTCAAAGCAGATCGGTCCGCCTCCTCGAACTTCGGAACTTTGAAACTTTGAAACCTTGCAACTCTGAAACCTTGAAATCTTGAAAATCGACGCCGTCACCCTCCGCGAAATTCGCATGCCGCTCGTCCATTTCTTCGAGACGAGCTTTGGCCGCACCTACAGCCGCCGCATCCTCCTCGTCACGGTGCACTGCGAGGGCGTAGACGGATGGGGTGAGTGCGTCGCCGGAGAAGATCCGTTTTTCTCGAGTGAATGGGTCGAGAGCGCCTGGCCCACGCTCACCAAGTATCTGATTCCGATGCTGCTCGGCCAGCGCATCGAATCGGCGCGCGAGTGTCCGCCGCTATTGGCCAGAGTGCGCGGCCACCGTATGGCGAAGGCCGCCCTGGAGAACGCTCTTTGGGATGCGGAAGCCGCGCAAAAGCAGCAGCCGCTCTGGAAATTGCTGGGTGGCACGCGCCGCCAAGTTCCCTGCGGCGTTTCCATCGGCATCCAGGACTCGGTCGAGCAACTGCTCGAGAAAATCCAGACGGAACTCGCCGCCGGCTACCGCCGAATCAAAGTCAAGGTCAAGCCCGGCTGGGACATCCACGTGCTCGAACGCATCCGCGCGCGCTGGGCAGATATCGCCCTGAGCTGCGACGCCAACTCCGCCTACACGCTCGACCAGGTCGAGCATCTGCGCAAGTTCGACCAGTTCAATCTGCTCATGATTGAGCAGCCCCTGTGGCATGACGACATTTATTGTCACGCGCGGCTGCAGAAGGAACTGCGCACCGCAATTTGCCTGGATGAATCCGTTGTCAGCGCGCGCAGCGCCGCCTTCGCCGTCGAAACTGGCGCCTGCCGTATCATCAATATCAAAGTGGGCCGGGTCGGCGGATTCAGCGAGGCGCTCGCCGTCCACAATGTTTGCCAATCGCACAACATTCCCGTCTGGTGCGGCGGAATGCTCGAAACGGGCATCGGACGCGCTCACAATATCGCGCTCTCCACGCTCCCGAATTTCAGCCTGCCCGGCGACGTCTCCGCTTCGAAACGTTATTGGAAAGAAGACATCATCGATCCCGAAGTCGAGGTCTCGCCGCAGGGGATGATCGCCATTAGCGATGAGCCCGGCACGGGCTACCGCGTCAAACCCGATTTGATTGAGAGATTGACCGTCCGAAAAGAAACGCTACGAGCGAGTTAAGTCACCGCCGCGCTCCAACGTTGAAAAGGGACAAAACCAGTCTGTGCCGAAATGATACCGCGGACAGAATATGCTGCGGTCCGACGTCCCCAGATCGGTCGCGCGGACGTATGCTTGTCACGTATGCAGAAGTTGACTTCCCGTGACCGTGTCGCCCCGGACCAGAAACAGCCGCGAAGCGGCGCAAGAATACAGCCCACCGCGCAAGCGGTGGGAAACCAAACCCGAAAGTTCGCAAGCTCCGAAGGAGCGAAAGAAATTTGGCTCACACCGGCGGCAATCTCGTTGTTCACCTGATCTTCAGCACCAAGGGCCGCCAGCCTCTCATTACGCCCGAAATTCGCAACGATCTTTTTGCCTACCTCGGGGGCATCGTCCGTGAAATGCAGGGCGTCGCGCTCATCATCAATGGCACAGCCGATCATGTTCACATGCTGATCCGCATTCGCCCCGTGCAAGCGGTGGCGGCGATTGTTCGCGTCGTCAAAACCAATTCCTCAAGATGGGTGCGAGAGAAATGGAAACTGCGTTTTGCCTGGCAGACGGGATATGGAGCGTTCAGCGTCAGCGAATCCAATGTACCGGCTGTTTCCGGCTACATCGCAACGCAGGAAGAACACCACCGGAAACGAACGCTACAGGAGGAGTATGTGGCCTTCTTGAAGAAGAACAAGATTCCCTATGACGAGCGCTATATCTGGGGTTAGTTTCTTTCGCCCCTTCGGGGCTTTGACAAACTCTCGCAAATGACCCACGGCTTGCGCCGTGGGCTCCACTCTCGCGCCGCTTCGCGGCTTTATCGCATGTTTGCTCTTGCCACGGCTTTCGGCCCTATGATGCCGACGAAAGCGGTGGTCTTTTGCGTTGAAGCATCGCGGGCCGGTCCCGTATAGCTGAGCTGCATGCGCCCTTTCGTCGGCTCTACTTCCTTTTCCTTCGTGCTTTAGCCATCTTGCCTCGCAGTCGTTTTTCCTGGTCGGCGCTCCAGTACTTGCAGTCCAGACGAATGAAGACAGACGTGAGTCTCCCGCCCTTGGCATGCGCTCAGGGCGCGCTGCCGTTATGCGCCAGCCTCTCTTCTTCAGCCTTCAGCATCTCCACACCCTGGGCAAAGGTGAGATTGTCGGGCACTCTGCGGAAATCGCTCAAGACTTCATCCGACACGATCGTAAGGGTCTTGAAGAAGAGTATCTTCCCCGTGAAGTTGAGATGCATCTCAGTGATGTCCCAAGAGCCGTCGCCCAGATCCGCTTGCCGCACCAGGAAATGCCCGCCTTTATCCAAGTGGCCGAGAATTCCCCACAGGAAGGTGACGTCTTTAAACAGAGTTCCGTCAATTGTGGCGAGGCGTTTGTGCTGCGGATCAATCAGCAGAAATCCGCGCATCCCTTCAAGCACCTGCTCGACGTGTGACGGCGGCGAATAGGCTGGATTCGGAGTGAAGTTCAGCCGCACCAATCCCGCTTCCGCGCTGCCCGCTGTGCTCTCTTCCTTCGAGGCATACTCATAAAGAAAAGCGTCGGGCAGCGCTTTCACGATGCGCAGGGTCTGGTCCGCGTCTTTTTTTTCCTGCGCCTGTTTCTTACGAAGCTGATCGGGATTTCCCATCAACCACTGCAGATGATTCAGCTCTCCCTGCCGCTGCTGTGGAGTCAGTGGTTCATCGTTGTTTGCGATCAGCATCCCCGCCATGGCGTCGTTGGTTTCGACGTACAGCCGGGTCTGCGATCCTTTGGGCGTCTGTTTTCGCGAGCGGCACATGTGTTTGGGGACCGTGTTGTTCGCGGCCGCGACCTCGTTCGCCACGACCAGACGCACCAGTTCGCCCGGAGGAATTTCGGACGGCTTCACGGCCTGAGCCCCAGCCTCCGCCGCAGTTGCCAGGAAAAGCGCCAACGCTGCTGGCCATACGCTTCGCCCAGTCCGGTTTGCGCAGTGCATTGCGACATTAGTGTAGCAATCCATGCCAGGTCGCGCAGCGTCAGAACCGGAGGGAATGGTCTCTCGCCTGGGCTCCTGCCCATGTGTGGGCGGTGCTTCTTCCCTTGCCGCCTGCGTGGGGGTTGGGTATAGTCGTGGGGAACGAAAAAGCCGTCTAGTACCTACCTTCCCCGAGGGTCGTGGTCGTGCGGGATTCGGTTCTCAAAGGAGAAAGTTCATGAGCGCTCCCTTGTCGGCAAATCTGGCGCAGATTGGCAAGTCGGTCATCATCAAAGGCGAGTTGTCAGGCAGCGAAGACCTTTACGTGGACGGTCAGGTCGAAGGCAGCATCGCCCTGAAGAACAACAGCTTGACCGTCGGTCCCAACGGCCAGATCAAGGCCTCGGTGGAGTCCAAGGTGATTGTGGTGCAGGGCAAGCTCGAGGGCAACGTGCTGGCCAGCGACCGGGTCGAGCTGAGAAAGTCAGCCGTATTCACCGGCGACATCACCACGCAGCGGATTTCCATCGAGGAAGGCGCCTACCTGAAGGGCAAGGTGGACATTCAGGGCAAGGCCGACAAGGCTGCAGGAAAGTAACTCTTGTCGGACTCAAAGTGATGGCGTCGACGGCACAGAACTTCATGAAGCTCTTTCGCGGCTCATCGCGTGGGACGCAGGCGGAGACTCCGCCGTCCACTCAAAGACCGACCCGCCGTTCGAGTGGACTGAACGAACTCTCCCCCCTCTGGGAATCGGAAGAACCGCTGTGTGTCCTCGATCTGGGCTCTACTTCCGCCGCCAATATCCGCTTCTTCACCGAGCACGGCCACAAAATTTATAGCGAGGATCTCCTCGTCGCCTCGACGGAGCCGAGCCTGGTAACCAAAGATGAGCAGGGTAATGTTGTCCTTGACAGCCGCCAGTTCCTCGCCGACAACCTGCTCTATCCGGCGGCGCACTTCGACGTGGTGCTGTGCTGGAATCTGCCCGATTATCTCGACGAAAGCCTGGTGCGTCCGGTCATGGGACGGCTTTGGTCGGTGCTCAAGCCGGGCGGCATGCTGCTCGCCTTCTTTCACACCAAGGATGCCGGACCGGACTCGCCCTGCTTCCGTTTCCATATTGTCGGGAAAGACACGCTGGAGATGCAGCGCATCGTGCTGCGCCGCGAGGCGCGCCGCGGTCCCACCGGCGCCATTCATACCGCGGTCGTCGACGGATTCCGCCTGCAGCGCGTCTTCAACAACCGCCACATCGAAACCCTCTTCCGCGACTTCGCCTCCATCAAGTTCTTCCTCGCGCGGGATAATGTGAGGGAAGTGCTGGTGGTGAGGTAAGCCAGCGCTGCAGTTCTCCTGAGTCAAGTCAATGAGTGAGATCGCTGTTTGCAACAGTTGACTTCCGGTTAGCCCGTGAGGGCGACAGGCTCTGCTGGGGAAGCTAAATTGACACATTGCTTACTTGCGGAGGGCTATCAGTAAGGTTTTTCTCCCACCCACTGACCGCCTTTGCACTCCGGATATCCTGCAGACAGACGACGCAGTTCGTCGTTTTCGTACATTGCTACGTAATCGTCGATAACCCACCGGCTATTCTCCAGAATCGCGGTTACGACACCTTCATAGTGGTCATACGAAGGGCGAAGGCCAAGGTCGGGGCTGTAGGTCTGCTTGGTTGTGAATCCAAGTTCGACGTCGACGCGGTTTTCTCCGACAGACCTGCTGCCGAGAATACGAAACGTGAATGGAGTTGCTGCATCATTGGGCCCAGTGAACAAACCGTCTTCCAACCAAGGTGTGTCGGGCTTGTATGTCTTGGCCCGAATAATCTCGCCGTAGCGCCGATAATAATCGGCGTCACACGCGCCGAGGCCGTCGAGTTCCTGAGCAAGTCGTTTGCTGAGGAGCGGCCAAAGCGCCTTCTTTGCGCGTCCAGAAGGAATCCCGAGCTGTTGGTATCTGGTGATGTAGCTGAAGAACACGCGCACTGCGTCGAGAGCGGATCGTGGGGCATTGGCGCGCACCTGAAGAGGTTCGAGAATGCATGCCTCTATGCAAAACGCCAGCTTCGTCGAATGGAAGGAGCCCATTGGAGGCTTCGCCTGGCCCGCAAACAGAGCGAAGTTTTCTGGGGGCCCCATAGAGAATTCGGCGGTGAGCGAGTATTGACCAGGCTTCTCGAAGACAAACCCTGCTCCGTCTTTCAGCGAAATGGTTCTGTTCGCAGAGATTTCCTTATATTGCCACAGCACAGTGAAATCTGAGGGGGAGTATCCTTTGGTACCGGCTCGCACCTCGCCCTGCCACGGTACTTCGTTGCCGTCCGGACCAACTAGTTTGAAACTCACAAACTCATCGCCCCACAGGCGACTGACCAAAATCGGTTGCTCCGACCGACTATAAAGCTGGAGGACGATCACTACGGGCTCGCCCAGCGAGAAGAGCTGCCTTGAGAGATCAGTCCCAAAATACAATTCGGGAGTCGTGGCTAGCACCACTGGAGCCTGACCCCACGTGCCTTGCACTGAGGCCAAAGTATACGAAAGCAGAAATACTGAGGCGTTCAGAACCCAGCGGTTTGGCTTGCGCATACTGATATTAGACACCGCAAACTGATTATTGGGGCTTCAACTCCTCAGTTGTGGGCAACCCGGAAACTACCCCTCAGTTGGTGAGAGAATTTTGATAGCACTTATCGGCCACCAGATCGGTGGCCATCACGGGTCGGCTGGATTGTCGTGTTTCAGGCCGCTGGGAAATCGACTTCCACACAATCACTCCCATGCGGAACAAATAATACCGCGAAAGTTCTATCGTCTGGCCTGCAGCGCGTCTTCAACAACCGCCACATCGAAACCCTCTTCCGCGACTTCGCCTCCATCAAGTTCTTCCTCGCGCGGGATAATGTGAGGGAAGTGCTGGTGGTAAGGTAGCTCGCGCATTCTAATCTGCCTGCCATTGACGATTTCCGGCTGATCACGTTCAAATAAGTGAATCGATCTCCTTTCCGGTTCGGGCACCCTAAGCGAGGAGTAAAGGGCCGAGATGATCTTCTTTCAGAACATCGATCTGACCTCACTGCGAGGCTTGCCGCTTCTCGCTGCCATGGTGCTGACAATTGGAACCCAGACTCCGGGCCAGAACTCACAGGCCGACAAATCAGAAACCGAGACCGTTTGCGGCACAGTGATCAACGCCGTCACGCAAGCTCCGATTCCTCGCGCGCTGGTGCTTACGGCTGATAATCGCGCGGCGGTTCTTACCGATGGTGCAGGTCATTTTGAAATCAGTTTGCCGACGCAAGACGCTAACGGGGTCATGACCTTCAGTTACCCCGGAGGCGTTCCCCGGCCATACACACAAGGTGGTCAGACCTTTTTTCTCATCGCGCGCAAGCCCGGTTTTGTGGACGACGTGGGCGGCAGCAGGCCAGTTGTTGCGGCATCGTCGGGCGACGCCCTGACCATTGCTCT